>MDSZ01264290.1_pt1 | contig 14589 bp, 11 predicted proteins | sample 811201 | NCBI WGS metagenome assembly MDSZ01 (sample SAMN05326647, study PRJNA326480) | marine metagenome | isolation source: seawater | place: Indian Ocean: North | collected 2010
CAAGTGAAATATAACCAAGAACTTTTAAAAAATCATTGCAAGCAGCGCTTACATCATCTTTATTTGTTTTATCCTTTTTAATTAACCAATCTGTAAATTTTTTCAATTCAATTAAAGTTAAATTTAGGTATTCTGCAGATTTTTTTAGTTGAGTATTTTTTAGACTAACCTTAATTTCTTGATTTATTAGATCTAAATATTTGTCTAATATTTTGTTATTTAATACTTTTCTAAAAACTAAATCAATTGCTTGTACTGAATTTGTGCCCTCATAAATAGGTGTTATTCTGTTATCACGATAAAATTGTTCAATACCTTGATCTTTTGTATAACCATATCCTCCAAAAACTTGGATAGCATCATTTGTAATTTCCATCCCCATATCTGAAAAAAAAGATTTTACTACTGGTGTCAATAAGGATACTAGATCCTCTGCATCTTTTCTTATATCTACGTTGTAATGATTTAAGCTTACATCTATTTGCTGTGATAACCAAAATGCTAAGGATCTTTGACCCTCTATAATTGATTTCATGTTCAATAAACTTTTTCTAATATCAGCATGTTTAATAATTAAATCAGTTTTATTATCTTTATTACTATTAGACTTACCTTGTTTTCGCTCTTTTGAGTAGGATAATGCGTTTTGATATGCAGTTTCTGCTAAACCTAGCCCTTGAATACCAACTATAATTCTTTCAAGGTTCATCATTGTAAACATAGAACTTAAACCTTTGTTCTCTTTACCAATTAAAAACCCTTTTGCGTTATCAAAACTTAAAACACATGTAGGAGATCCTTTGATTCCCATTTTTGTTTCAATTGATAAAGTGTTAACTCCATTTCTTGGGCCTATTGATCCATTTTCATTAACATTAAACTTTGGAACAAGAAATAAACTAATACCTTTTGTTCCTTCTGGACCACCAGGGATTTTTGCTAACACTAAATGAATAATATTTTCTGTAAGGTCATGATCACCTGAGGTAATAAATATCTTTTGACCTGTCAGAGAAAATGACCCATCTTGATTTTTAACTGCTTTTGTTTTTATCAAACCTAAATCGGTACCACATTGGGACTCGGTTAGACACATTGTGCCGCTCCATTTACCCTCAACAATTTTTGGAAGAAATTTATTTTTTATATCGTCGCTCGCATGATGAAGAATACAATTATATGCACCAATACTTAATTCACTGTATAGTTTAAAGGATAAACTTGCAGAAGATAACATTTCTTCAAAAAAAGTGCTTACCGTTTTTGGCATGCCTTGACCGCCATATTTTGGATCGCACGATAAAGATGTCCATCCAGCTGAAATAAATTTATTGTAAGCATCTTTATACCCTGGCGGTGATCTAACAATACCATTTTCATACACACATGGTTTTTCGTCTCCAATTTTCGCTAAAGGATGAACTATTTCCTGATTTATTTTAGCAGCTTGACTAAGAATATCTTTTACCAAATCAGAGTTGATATCTTTAAATTTTTCTATTTCATTATAATTTTTATTATCTTTTAGATAATCAAATAAGAACATCATGTCTTCAACTGGGGCATTATAAGTAGTCATTTAATTAACCAATGGTTTTCCAGTTTTAAGAGTATGAGCAATTCTATCTTGTGTCTTTTTTGTCTCGATTAATTTCATAAAACTATTTAATTCTAATTTATACATCTCATCTTCAGTTACTTCTTTATCTAAATTTGTATCTCCACCACTTAAAACATATGCTAATTCTTTACCAACTTCCATACCATGATCGAGAATCTTATTATCATTATATAATTCTTGAAGTATTTTGTGCATTTTTTTTCTTAATTTTTCTCCTGATAATTTAAACTTACATTCATTTTTTGGAGATAAATCAATATTTTTTTTTAAGATAGATCTTGCTACACTTAATAATTCATTTCGATTGATTATAGTATCATGTCTTTCATCTAAAAATAATAGTGGTCTGGCTTCTTGAGGTGATGTAGCTGTTTTGGCATATCCAATAATGTCAAAAACTTTTAAAGGAGCATAATCAGGATCATTTTTACCTTCATCTGTTTGAGTCCATCGCCACAATAATTCTTTACACCCTCCACCAGCTGGAACTAGACCAACTATGGTTTCAACTAAACCCATAACAATGTTTGTGTGAGTTACTATATAATTACTTTGTAATAGAACCTCCTCTCCTCCACCTAATGCTAAACCTGAAGGAGCGGATATTACATTATTTTTACAATACTTAAGATGTTTACATGTGTCTTGAAAATGTTTGATAAATTTTTCTACAGATTTAAGATCATTATTATTTATGTATTCCATTATAAAATTTAAATTTACTCCTGCAGAAAATTGCATACTCTCATTAATAATTATAAGAGGTTTATCTGTAGCTCTTTTGAGCGCATCCATAGAATTATAGTCTAATGCATTTGCTTTGGTATTAAATTCAACTATATTAAAGTCTTTAAATCTGAAGATTTCAGCTGAGTCATTTTTATCTTTCTTAATTACATTCTTTTTAATTTTACCCAATGTTTCAATATCAGTATATTTTTGTCTTTGATCATAAAATTTTTTTAATTTTTTATCTTTAAGATGTTTCAAAAAATTGTTGTTTTCTACATTTTTAATTTTTGAAATAAAGTTTTGAACTCCAATCTCTTCAAGCATTTCAAATGGCCCTATTGACCAATTGAAACCTAACCTTAAAGCTTCATCGATGTCATTATATTCTTCCGTAATGTCGGGCACCAATGATGAAGAATATAAAATAATTTTTGAAATAACAGACCAAGCATATTTACCATATTTGTCATCTCTATTTATCAAGCTTTGTAAATCAACCTTATCAATATTTAATTCGATTTTTTTTGCTTCAAAATATTCATTTTTTTTTAAATCTAAAGCTTCTAATAATTTTTTATTTCTTGTCTTATTGATTCTATAAAAACCGCCTTTGCCTTTTCTTCCGGTATATCCATTTTTAATTAATGATTTTATAACTGGTAAATCTGAGGCAACTTTCTGAAATTCGTCTTCTTTGGATAATTCTTTTTTAAAACTTAAAAGTACATCTTGCATTAAATCAATACCAATCAAATCATATAAAGCAAAAACTCCAGTTTTAGGTATGCCCATTGGTCTACCGAAAACAGCATCAGCTTCTTCGACAGATAAATTCATCTTAATAGCTTCTGTCATGGCAACTTGCATGGCATAAACACCAATTCTATTGCCTAAGAATCCAGGAGTATCTCCACATATAATTACACCTTTGCCTAGTTTTTTTTCACAAAAATCCTTTAATAAATTTATTTTATTACCGTCATTTGAATTGTTTCTTACTATTTCAAGTAGTCCCATATATCTCACAGGATTAAAAAAATGGGTTATACAAAAATCTTTTTTATCTTTTTCGGTTAATTTATCACCGAGTATTTTGAGTGGTATGGTAGATGTATTAGATGAAACTATTGAGTTACTCTTTCTTTTATTAAATATTTTTTTATAAATTGTATGTTTAATATCAATTTTCTCTACAACAGCCTCAATTATCCAATCAGCATCTGAAACATTATCAAAATCATCATCAATATTTCCAGTTTTTAAACTGCTGATTTTCTCTTTCTCAAATAACAACGGAGGTCTAGATTTTAGAATTCTATCTTTAGCTAAATCTGCTATTTCAGTTTTCAGATCTAATAAAACAACTGGTATATTAGCATTACATAGATGGGCCGCGATTCCACTCCCCATCGTTCCAGATCCAATAACAACAACTTTATTAATATTCATATAATATTTTCAAAATATCTAGTTCTATTTTCAATCGTGCACTTTTTTAAATTGCTGGTTTTAGTGGTCGGGGCGGCAGGATTTGAACCTGCGACCCTCTGGTCCCAAACCAGATGCGCTACCAGGCTGCGCTACGCCCCGATCGAAGAATTTATATATTATAATATAAAATTTTCAATTATGTAATTAATGTAAATTATAATAATTTTCTTAAATATTGATAATTATACTTAACTGGATAAATCGTTTTAGTGAGTGTTTTTATACTCATTTTAGAGTAATTTTTATAGAAAAGTTTGAATATATTTTCCATTTCAATTTGTTTTATATGGCCAGGTGAATATCCATCAAAACCTGCAAGAACAATATCTTTAGCTTTGCCAATTAAACTTAAACCCAAAGCATAACCAAATGACTGGTTATTGGGAAGTATAACATAATTTTTTTTACAAATGAACTTTCCATTAAAAATTTTTGATCCATAGTCTAGAATATTAAGTTTCTTCTTATTTTTTATAATTTTTTTAAATCGATTTAAGGGAATAATAATTGTCTTTTTTAATTTAGAGTATAAATGATGATCAACAAACAATCTCATCTCACTTGATGAAACATAGTAATCAATAAAATTCTTAGGTATATTGTTATTTAAGTTAATACAAATTACCAAAGGTTGGTAATTTATAATAAATTTTTTTAACTTTTTAACTGCTGATTTACTTTTTAATGTTTTACCTTGCCCTAAAATTAAAACTGTACGGCCTTTACACCAATTGGTTGCGTCCCACTTACCTTTATATAAATTATTTTCAAAAGAAATTTTCTCAAGGAGTCTTGGGTCGTATTTTTTTGTTTCAATTTTAGACAAATCCTTAATTATTTTGTTTATTATTTTCTTGTTAAATCTATCATCGGCTTCAAGAGCTTGAATATATGAAGGATGAATATTATATTTAGCAGCAAATTTATAATTTTTTGATTTTCCCCATTTGTATTTTTGTTTTAATTTTGAAAATAAATTATTTGAAATATTTGATATTGACTTTATTTTATAATTTTTTCCAAAATATCTTATTAGATCTTCTGTCTTTACATTGCCTGCGCCCCTACCCATACCTTGAATAGTACCATCTATCCAATTTGCGCCTGATTTGAATGCTTGAACTGAGTTTTTAAGAGCTAATCCACAATTATCATGACTATGGATTCCAAAATCTTTTGACCAGTTTTTTTTTATAGTCTTGCAAATATTTTTTACTTTTTGCGGATTTAAATTACCAAAAGAATCTGCAAAATAAAAAACATCAACAAGAGAATTTTTTTTGTAAAAATTTAAGCATTTAGAGAGATCAGAATTATTTACGCTATTTATTTGCATTAGATTTAAGCATATTTTAAAATCCAATAACTTTAATTTTTTTAGATATTTTGAAATTTTATATATATCTTTAAAATGTACTGCAATTCTAATAATTGATATATTTGAAAGATCTTGACGGAATTTTTTATTAAAGATTTTATTAACTTTTTTTGAAATAAAATCATCAGCATTTATCATAACTGCTAAATTCGTATTTCTTGATTTAATAATTTTTCTTAAAATATTTTTATTAATATATGCAAAATAACCATAATTATTATTTTTTTTTAAAAATTTAAAACCTATTTCTACAGTATTTATCTTTGCTGCATAAATTTGTTTCAAATATTTATTTGCATCAATAATTGAAAAATTCCAGTTATTATAATAACCGCCATCTCTGAGTGTACAATCAAGTAAGTTTATGTTTTTCATTAAGATGTTTATTTATATCTAATGTGGTAAATTTTACAAATAATATAAATTCTTACAATTGCATACTGACTTTTTTAATGCTAATTTTATAAAATAATAGATATAATATTCAAAATTAACTACCTAAACAGTTAACTTAATATGAAAAAGAAATTGAGTTATATTATTTTTTTATTAAAAAGTTTAATATTTGCAAAATGGGATTTTTCATATCCTAAACATAAAAAAATATTATTAATCGACGGATTATATAATCCATTTTTAAAATATTTCAAAACAAGGGATTTTAACATTTTGTATAGAAGAGGAGAAAAAATTAATATCCCCATAATATTCCATTGCTTAAAAGAGTTTGAATTAACCTCTATAAATTACTTTGCCAAATATGTAAAATTTAGTAAGCCTAAGATTATTTTGACTGCTTTTGACCATTATCCAATTTTTTATAAACTAAGTAAAAAAACTGGTGTAAAAACATTTATGTTGCAAAGAGGAAAAAGAACTTGGGAAGATGGAATTTTTGCTAATAAAGCGATAATTGACAATAAAAATAATAGAGATAATTATGTAGACTACATCTTTACTCATACAAAAAAAACTGCTGATGTTTACAAAACTTTTATAAATGGAAAGTATAAAGTAATCGGATCGTTTGAAAATAATTCTCAAAAAAATTCTAAAAGAAAAAAAAAGAGAGAGATTTTATACATATCAAATATTAAATTTGATAATAATAATAAACCCATGCCATTAAACAAATTTGATCATATCATTATTAAAAAATTATTTGAATTAAGTAAAAAAAATCTATTGAAATTTAATATAATGGGTAGGCATATAAATGAAAAAACAAAATTAGAGATAAATTATTACAATAAATTATTAGGAAACAATATCAATTTTATAAATAAAAACGAGAATAAAAATTCTTATCTTACGATTAAAAAATTTGAATATATATTTACTGATTATTCTACAATGGGTGTAGAAGCCTTAACAAGTGGTTCAAAAGTGGGTTTTATTTTCTTTAAACCCAATGAAAAGAAATTTTTTGATTTAAGATTGGGTAAATTTGAAGGCTTAGGAGAGTCTGGTCCCTTTTGGACTGCTTTTAGTGAGTACGATGATAATGAGGTTAATAGAATTTTCCATTTTGTAACAAAATCAAATAATATTAAATGGAGCAAAATTAGAAGGTTCTATTCTAAAATATTTATGGAGTATGATGAAGGAAATAAAATTTTTTTAAAAATCATTAAAAAAACTTTAAAAAAATGATAATCTTTTCTTATGATTCAATATTTAAGTAAACCTTTTAAGTATTTTTTTAAATTAGAAGCTGCTTCAGGACTTGTGCTTTTATTTGCTGCAATATTAGCGCTATTTATAAGCAACAGTAATTTAAGCGATAATTATTTCAATATTTTAAAGACCTACATAACTTTAGGCACAAGTGAATTCGGTCTAAAATTAAGTTTATTACATTGGATAAATGATGTGTTAATGGCTATATTTTTTTTTTTAGTTTCATTAGAAATTAAGAGGGAGTTTATACAAGGAGAATTATCTAATTTTAAACAAGCAGCATTACCAATTATTGGAGCAGTTGGTGGAATGTTGGTGCCAGCGCTTGTTTATATTTATTTCAATTATGATGATGGCGTTAGACTAAATGGTTGGGCAATTCCCTCAGCAACAGATATAGCTTTTTCACTTGGCGTTTTATCCCTTTTAGGAAAAAGAGTTCCATTGTCTTTGAAAGTTTTCTTAACAGCTTTGGCTATTATTGATGATCTAGGAGCTATTTTAATTATTGCTTTCTTCTACTCTGGAAGTATTGAATATAAATATCTAATATTGATGTTGGTCTCTGTAATTGTTTTGATTATTTTAAACAAAAAAAATGTAAAATCTTTTATTCCTTATTTAATTGTTGGTATTTTTTTATGGGATTTTACTCATAGCTCAGGAATACATGCTACAATAGCTGGAGTAGTATTAGCTTTAACTATTCCGCATAACAAAAAAAATAACAAAAAATCAATGCTTTTAAAATTGGAGCATACAATATCCCCATATGTTGCTTTTGGCATAATGCCAGTTTTTGCTTTTGCTAATGCAGGTGTATCTTTTGAAGGATTAAACATCTCATCAGTATTGAATCCAGTTCCACTTGGAATTATTTGTGGATTGTTTTTTGGAAAACAATTGGGAGTGTTTTTATTGTCCTACATATCAATAAAACTTAATTTAGCCGAGAAACCTAATAACAGCAATTGGGTTTCATTTTATGCTGTTTCAGTTTTAACAGGAATTGGATTTACTATGAGCTTGTTTGTGGGTAATTTAGCGTTTGCAAACAATTTGGAATATATGAGTGATGTCAAAATAGGAGTTTTAATGGGATCCTTTTTGTCTACTATTTTTGGATATTTCTTATTATTAATTTCTCTTAAAAATGATAGAAAGTAATATCATTAAATTAGCTTCGGACGATAGATATAACTCTTTAAGGAATAAATATACCCATAAGACAGAAATAAAAAATAAAACTTGTGGTGATAAAATAAAGATTGAAATTATAGTAAAAAAAAATCTTATTAAAAGTATGAGGTACGAAACTGAGTCATGCGTATATTGTCAAGCTTCTGCCAGTTTATTATCCAGCAAAATTAACCTGTTTAAATTAAAAGAGTATAAGTCAAATATCTCAATTTTAAAAAAATCATTCAGAGAAAAAAAAAATAACTTGCCCAAAAAATTTAAAATATTCTATCCATTAACAAATCCAAGCAATTATAAAAGATTATCATGTATAATGCTTCCATTTGATGCACTCAAAAAAGCATTGGAAGTGTAATAGAATATTCTTATGAAAAAAGTTATAATTCTAACTTTAATTATGTTTGGATTCTTCAATAAGCCTTTTTTAGCAAATAGTACACTTGCTTATGAATTTTCGTTTCAAAGTATAGATGGTGGCGAAATTAATCTGCAAAAATATAAAGATAGAGTAATCTTAATTGTTAATGTTGCTAGTAGGTGCGGATTTACTCCTCAATACGATGGTTTACAAAAAATATGGAATAAATATGAAAATAAAGGATTAGTAGTAATTGGAGTGCCTACAAATAATTTTAAACAAGAGCCAGGTTCAAATAAAGAAATTAAAGATTTTTGTGAGACAAATTTTGGTATAGATTTTCCGATGACCGAAAAAATTAATGTTATAGGTTCAAGCGCTCATCCGTTTTATTTATGGGCTAAAAAAAATTACGGGGTTGGCGCTATTCCTAAATGGAATTTTCATAAAATTATAATTAATAAAGATGGAAATATTGTGAAAACATTTTCCTCAATAACAAGCCCAACATCAAATAAATTTATAAACTTTATAGAAAAAGAATTAAATTCTTAAATTTAGCCCGTCATAGGCTGGAATTACATTGTTAGGTAAATTTTTTTTTATTTCGTAATAATCAATATCGGCATGCAAATTAGTTAAAATTGTTTTTTTTGGTTTTAAAACTTTAATTAAATTTAATGCATCTTCAAGGTTGAAGTGCGAAGGATGTTTTGTATAACGAAGACAATCAACGATTAGGATTTTTAGATTATTAAGATTTTTCATTGTATTTTTAGGAATTTTGTTACAATCGCTTATATACGCTATATCTTTAAACCTATATCCTGTTGCATTTATCAGTCCATGAACCACTTCAAAAGAAGTTATTTTTAAAAAATTTTTTTTCTTTTTAATTCTAAAAGTTTTTCTGATGATTTTCCCTTTAACAATTGGTTTATAACCATGTTTAGCAGTGAAACAAAATTTATGACTTTTTTTGAGACTACTAATAGTTTTGGATGATCCATATACTGGTATTTCTTTTTTGTTCTTCCAAAAAAAAGGTCTTAATTCAAATATTCCTGCTGTTTGATCTGCATGAGCATGAGTATAAATTACAGCATCAATATTTTTAATTTTGTTTTTTATACATTGGGCTTTTATGTCTGGTGAGGTGTCAATTAAAATAGAAAGATTATTGTAATAAATATGAGCACAACATCTGCTTCTTTTATTTTTATCTTTTTTTTTTAATCCTCTCCAGTCACCTGTTATCCAGGGAGAACCAACAGAACTACCACACCCTAATATTGTAATGATTTTTTTCACTTTAAGTTTCCAAATAAATTGAAAAAATTACTAGAAGATTGTTCAGATAATTTTTTGTAATCAATATTTCTTAATTTTGCTAAAAATTTAACAGTATGTATAATAAAACTTGGTTCATTTGATTTTCCTCTTAAAGGTTCAGGTGCTAAATATGGAGAGTCTGTTTCAACTAATAACTTATTTATAGGTATAAGTTTAAATGTTTCTGCCAATTCCTTAGATTTTTTGAATGTAACTATGCCGCTTGCAGAAATATATGCCCCCAGATCTAATAATTTTAAAGCGAAGTCTTTAGTGCCCGTGAAACAATGAATTAAAAATTTAAAATATCCATTTTTGAGCTCACTTTTCAAAATATCATAAGTTTCTTTTTCTGCAGATCTTGTATGGATAATAAGCGGTAAGGACGATTTTCTAGATGCGTTTATATGCTCGACAAATAATTTTATTTGTGATTTTTTATCTGAATGATTGTAAAAAAAATCCAATCCGGTTTCTCCGATACCAATAATCTTTTTGTTTATTTTAATTTTTTTTAGAATATTATCGGAATTAATCTTAATGTGTTTAGATGCTTCATGTGGATGAATTCCATATGTACCATATACATTTTTATATTTTTTAACTATATTTATAATATTTTTATACTCTTTATCCTCTGTCGAAATTGTTAAAAAATATTTAACTCCATCTAAAATAGCTTTATTAATTATCTCATCGAGATTATTTGATATGGGTTCGTAATTTAGATGACAGTGAGAATCAATTATCATTTTCTATCTTTCTGAATAATATTTCAATTTTTCCCAACTCTAAATCATGATTAATTTTTTTAAAATTGCTTATGTTGTCTATTGTCAAATCTTCTTTCTTTAAGTTCAAAATTTTAAATACTTTTTCAGTGGTATTTGGAATTATAGGAGAAAGTAATATACTAATATTTTTGATTTGTTCGACAATTGTAAAAATTATTGTATTCATCCTCTCTTTGTTTTCTTTTTTTACATCCCACGGCTTTGAGTCGTTAAAATATTTATTTGCATCGAAAGAATAACTTACTACATTACGAATATATGAATTCAAATCTTGATTATTCATTAAACTAATTAGATTATTTATATCTTTCTTCAGTTTATCTGTGAGATTTTTATCTTCTTGGATAAAATTACCGGGTTTTGGAACTTTATTACCACAATTTTTTGCAATAAAAGAAAATACTCTTTGACATAAGTTACCGTAATTGTTCGCCAAGTCATTGTTAACGCAATTTTTTAGATTTTCCAATGATACATTTCCATCATTCCCCAAAGACACTTCCTTTAATAAGTAATATCTTAATTGATCTATGCCATATTTATCTACAATCGTAATAGGATCTAAAATATTTCCCTTTGATTTAGACATTTTTTTTTCATCAGAAAGTATCCAACCATGACTAAAAATTCTTAGTGGTAAGGGTAATTTGGCAGCCAATAAAAAAGCAGGCCAATATATTGCATGAAATCTTAATATATCTTTGCCTATAATGTGAATGCTTGCAGGCCAAAAATTTTTATAAAGTTGATTTTTTTCATTAGGAAAATTAAGTGCGCTTAAATAATTAGTTAGGGCATCTAACCATACATAAATTACATGCTTTGAATTGTTAGGAACTTTTATGCCCCAAGTAAAAGATGTTCTACTAACAGACAAATCCTTAAGTCCTTTTTCAACAAATTTTATAACCTCTTTTCTTCTGGAAGAGGGTAAAATAAAATTTGGGTTTTTTTTATAGTAATCTAATAATTTTTTAGACCAAGATGAAAGTTTAAAAAAATAGGATTCTTCTTCTACCCAATCTACTTTTGAACCAGAAATCTTTGCAATTTTGGAACCATTTTCAGTAATGATTTCGTCATTATCATAATAAGCTTCATCAGAAACTGAATACCACCCTTTATACTTATCAAGATAAATATTTTTAGATTTTATTAATCTATTCCAAATTTCATTTACAGAATTTCTATGTCTTTCTTCTGTGGTCCTAATAAAATCGTTATTAGATAAATTTAATAATTTTGTTAAATTTTTAAAATTTTCAGATAATTTGTCGCAAAAGACTTTTTCACTCATTTTATTTTTTTCAGCTTCTCTCTGTATTTTTAGACCATGTTCGTCAGTGCCTGTTAAAAAAAAGACATTTTTTCCTTCGACTCTTTTGAACCTTGCAAATACATCAGCAATTATACTGGAATAAGCGTGACCCATATGAGGTTTTCCTGATGGATAATAAATAGGTGTTGTAATATAAAAATTTTCTCTCTTCATTTATTTTATTCTAAAATTTCGCTCAAAATAAAATTTATACTAAGATTATATTTAATAAAATCGTTTAATTTATTTAATAAAACAATTTTTTTTTTATTTAGCTGATAAATAATATTTTTATTGTTTAAAGTTAGATTGAAAAAATGAAGTTCAGTAAGAAATTTAATAGCTAACATAATATTATGATCTTTGTTTTTTTTAAAAAGATTTAAAAGTTTTATTAATTTTAACTTGAAGTCATCCCCATTAGAAATTTTATTTTCTTTAAATAGCTTCGAAAACAAAACATAATATCCTGGGGAAAGATATGGAGTATTATAATCCAAAACTTGATTATTATCGTAATTATTAATTTTTTGCAGTAATTTAATAACATTTTTTCTTGTTTTTTCACTCATTTGAATTTTTGTTTCGATGCATCTTGATCGAATAGTATCAAGCAATTTTTTTTGTTTATTATTAATTAAAAAAAAATATGTATTTGAATTTGGTTCCTCCAAAATTTTCAATAAAGCATTTGAAGAATTAGTGTTAAATCTTTCTATATCATTTAATATAACATAGCGAAAATTTCCTGTTAGTAAACTTTTATTAAGGAATTCTTTAAGCGAACGAATTTGATCAATACTTATTTTTAAATCTCCTTCTAAAACATATACCCCTTTCAATATGCAACTTTTGTCACTGTAGTCAATTTTGTCATTTCGAAATGAATCAATAAGGTTACACACTAGGGAAAATTTACCGTAACCTTTATTTCCAGAGAGTAAATTTATTTTAGGTAATTCTTTTTTTTTAAAAAGTTTACTATAATGATTTTTATAATATTCTAAGCCATACAGATTATCTTTTGTACTATAATTCATTGCTAGTTTAATTTTTTTTTTATTAAATCGTAAATTTTTTTTTCAAGTTCATTGCCGTCTTTTGAAGAGTCAAAAACATAATAATTTTTTTTATTTTTTGCTATTTTTAAAAAAGCTTTTTGTGCATTATTATAAAAATTTTTATTTAATTTATCATATCTATTTTTATTTTTTCTTTTTTTTAATCTATAAAAAGCCTTCTTTAGTTTAATTTTGAGTATTATAACCAAGTTTGGCTTAACACCATTGAGTATATAATTATGTATATTATCTATAAATTTTTTTTTTACTTTTTTTCCATAAACCTGATAAGCTAGAGTCGAGTCTATAAACCTGTCACAAATCACAATTTTTTTTCTTTTTAATGCTGGGATTATTTTATTTTTAATATGTTCATTTCTTGCGGCTAAATAAAGCAAAGTGTCAGAATATTTATCAAATTTTTCTTTTTGATCTTTTTGGAAGTAGTCTTTTAATATTAAATTTCTAATTAATTCAGCGCTTTTAGTTCCTCCAGGTTCTCTGGTAAGAAGCAGAGAGATTTTATTTTTTTTTAATTTTTGAAATAATTTATTAGCTTGATATGATTTTCCACATCCTTCAATTCCTTCGAAAACAATGAAAAAAGGTTTTTTTTTAAACATCACCCCAAACTAAATAGTTTAATGATATGAATAAACTTTTAAAAAAATTCACTTTCTCTACTTTTTCTTTAGAGTAAACTGGCACTGAATTCAATTTTTCATCTTTTAAATAAACAGAAATATTTGCAATTTTTTGTTCTAATTTAATTGGCGCCTTTATGGGTCCCTCGTATTCAAGGACAACCTTTAAATTTCTACTATCTTTTTTTGGTAGAGTAATAAATAAATCATCTTTAGTGACTCCCTCTATATGAGATGATTTTCCTAACCAGGATCTAACTTTAAATATAGTCTCTTCTTTTTTTGAAATTTCATAAGTATGAAAGTTTCTATATCCCCAATTTAATAATTTTAATGATTGAGATGTTCTCTGTGTTTTATTTTCAAAACCACTACCAACTGAAATTAAGCGTCTTTGATCTTTTTGCATACTGCTTGCTAAAGAATATTTCTCTACCGCTAAGTAACCTGTTTTAATTCCATCCACGCCTACTTTTTTATAAAGAAGCCCATTTCTATTTCCTTGTTTAATTGGTTCGCCACCTGTCCTGTCCCAAGTGAAATCTTTTTCTGCGTATAATTTATAGAAATCAGGATAATTTTTTATTAAATATTTTGACATAATTGCTATGTCTCTTACCGTTGAATAGTTTTCTGGATCATTTATGCCAGAAGAATTAGCAAAATTTGATGAGTCCATGCCTATTTCTTCTGCTTTTTCATTCATCATATCAACAAAATTTTCCTCAGAACCAGCTATTCCTTCGGCTAAAGCAACACACGAGTCATTTCCAGATGCAACTATTATTCCTCTGAGCAAATCTTCAACTGAAACTTCATCATTTATCATAATGAACATTGAAGAGTACCCACTTTGAGAAAGTCTCCACGCATTCTCTGATACAATAAATTTATCATCTAAAGATAATTTACCTTGATTAATTAATTCAAAGGCAATTATTGAAGTCATAATTTTTGTCATAGAAGCAGGATATATTTGG
>MDSZ01187074.1_pt1 | contig 14587 bp, 16 predicted proteins | sample 811201 | NCBI WGS metagenome assembly MDSZ01 (sample SAMN05326647, study PRJNA326480) | marine metagenome | isolation source: seawater | place: Indian Ocean: North | collected 2010
AATTCCTCGCCATGCCAGATGTTGCGCGCCAGGAAGATGACGATGACGATCGCCAGAATAAGGCCAACGACCCAGCATCCTGCGCGTTGCAGGCGGCGGCCGCTGGGCTGTTCGGAAGGGGACATGCGTTCGGTCATGGGAACCCAAGCGCCGGCTGGCCACAAGGGTTCCGTTATCCGCTAACCCAGGATCAGATCCAGCCCTTTTCCCGATAGGCGGCCGCCGTGGCTTTGAGACCGTCTTCGGTCGGAACCTGGGGCATCCACAAGCGCCGGGGCGGCTGCATCGCCGGCGCGACCACCCAGTCGGGATGGCAGAAATAGTCCACGCGGTCGGGTGTCAGCTTCGCCTTGCCGCCGCGTATCATCCGGTCTGTCCGCGCCGCCATGCCGAGTGCCCAGCGCGGCGTCGCCAATGTCCGCACCTGCCGCCCCACGGCTCTGCCGATCGCGGCGCCGAAATCGTGATGATCCCAGCCGCCCGGCGTGCCGTCATCGACTTCATAAGTGCTGGTAAGGCTGTTTTCCGTCTCCTTCGCTGCCGCCAGCAGCAGCCGTGCCAGATCGCCGACATGGATGACCGACAGCCGTCCGCCAGGAGGCAGCATCATGATCCCGCGCTTGGCCATGCGGAACAGGTCCAGCATTTCGCGATCATTGGGGCCGTAAATGGCGGGGGGACGCACGATTGTCCAGTCCAGCGCGCTCGCCTTTACGTGGCGTTCGGCCAGCGCCTTCGACCAGCCATAATCCGACAATTCGGGCTCGCGCGCGGCGAGCGAGGAGACATGGACCAGCCGACGGATGCCGCGCCGGCGCATGGCGTCGATGACCGCCACCGTCCCGCGCGCATTGCCGGCCTCGAAACCGGCGCGGTCGGGCGCATTGACGACGCCGGCAATGTGGATGACGGCATCGGCGTCGCGCACCAGCGTATCGAGCGCGGCGGCGTCTTCCAGAGCCCCTGGCACCCATTTCAGCCGGGCGCGGGGCGGTTGCGCCCGCCGCGTCAGCGCATTGACGCGCAGACCTTCTCCCAATGCCTGTTCGAGCACGTCTGTGCCCACAAAACCGGTTGCGCCGGTCATGGCGATGCGAAACGGCGCCATGGCTCAGATCATTGCCAGATGGTCGCGATGGACCAATACCGACCGGGGCATTTCGCCCAGCAGGGCGGGTATGTCCTCGCTGCGGCGGCCTGCGATCCTGGCGGCGGCGACGCTGTCATATTCGATCAGGCCACGCGCGATCACGCGGCCGTCCTGCGCCACTATGTCGATCACATCGCCGCGATCGAACACACCTTCGACGCGGGCGACACCGGCGGGTAACAGGCTGTTGCCCTTGGCCAGCGCCTGTTCCGCGCCTGCGTCCACGATGATCCGCCCTTGAGTCGTCAACCGACCCGCGAGCCAGCCCTTGCGCGCGCCCTTGGCCTGCGCGGCCAGAAATATGGAGCCCCGCCCACCATCGGCCCAATGCGACAGCGGCGCGTCAATCTTGCCGGATATGATTGCCAGATGCGCGCCTGCCCCGGTGGCGATGCGGGCCGCCTGTATCTTGGACACCATGCCCCCCGACCCCATACCCGACGCGGAGCCGCCGTCCGCCATCGCCGCGATCCGTGCGTCGATCGTCTCGATCGTATCAATCAACATCGCGGTCGCATCGACCTGCGGGTTGGCGGTGTAAAGCCCGTCAACATCGGAAAGCAGGACAACCGCGTCAGCCCGTGCCGCCTGTCCGATACGCGCCGCCAGCCGATCATTGTCGCCGAACCGGATTTCAGCGGTCGCTACGCTGTCATTTTCGTTGACGACGGGCACGACGTCGAGCGTCATCAACCGCTCCAGCGTCGCCGATGCGTTGAGGTAGCGCCGCCGGTTTTCCAGATCGTCCAGCGTCACCAGCATCTGTGCGGCCGTGATGCCTTGCTGATCGAGCAGGCCCGCCCAGCATTGCGACAGTGCGATCTGCCCTGTGGCAGCAGCGGCCTGCGCATCTTCGAGCGACCCTCGCCCGCCTTTGGGCAGTTTGAGCCGCCTTGCCCCCAGCGCGATGGCGCCCGAAGACACGATGATGACCTGCTGTCCCGCCGTCTTGCGGGCAGCGACGTCCGCGACCAGCGTGCGCAGCCAGTCAACGCGCACCTCTCCCGCAGGATCGACCAGCAGGGCCGAGCCGACCTTGATGACGAGGCGGCGGACGAGCGCAGGAGGGAAACCGGAGAGGGGGTTCATGGCGGTCTAAAATACAATCCATTCGCTTCGAGCTTGTCGAGAACCCTCGCGCATCGTTCTCGACAAGCTCGAACCGAACGGAGGCAGGCTATGGGGTTGTCAAATCGGCGACCATGGCTTCTCGGCCTCAGGCGCGTCCTCTTCCTCACGTGATGCCGGAGCGTCCAGCATCGGCAGCACCGCGTCCAGCAGCGCGCCGACGCCTTCGCCGGTTGCGCCCGAAATGATGAACACATCCTCGACGCCGGCTTCCTCGCGTAACTGGTCGGCAATGTCTTCCATCAGTTCCTGACCCAGCAAGTCCCCCTTGTTGAGAGCGACCAGCTGGGGCTTTTCGTCCAGCCCTCCGCCATAGGCCGCCAGTTCGTCGGTCACGATGCGAAAGGCTTCGACCGGATCGTCGCCGGTCGCGTCGATCAGGTGCAACAGCACCCGGCAGCGTTCGATATGCCCCAGGAACCGATCGCCTATACCTGCTCCTTCGGCGGCTCCTTCGATAAGGCCGGGAATGTCCGCCAGCACAAATTCGCGATCGCGGTGCAGTACAACGCCAAGTTGCGGTTTGGTGGTGGTGAAGGCATAGGCGCCGACCTTCGCCTTGGTATTCGTCACTTGATTGATGAGCGTCGACTTGCCCGCATTGGGCATGCCGACGAGGCCGACATCAGCCAGCAGCTTGAGGCGCAGCCATACCCACATTTCCTGGCCCGGCCAGCCCGTGCCATGCTGGCGCGGGGCGCGATTGGTGCTCGTCTTGTACGAGAGGTTCCCCCGCCCGCCATCGCCGCCGCGCAACAGGACGATGCGCTGGCCTACCTCGGTAAAGTCGGCAAGCAGTTCCTGCTCATATTCCATCGATCCGTCTTCGTCCTCCGTCCCCTCAATCGGGGTCGGATCGGACAGGATCTGCGTGCCGACCGGCACCTTGACGACCAGGTCGTCGCCGCCCGCGCCATAGCGATTCTTGCCCATGCCGGGCTGGCCGCGCTGCGCCTTGAAATGCTGCGTGTAGCGAAAGTCGATCAGCGTGTTGAGGCCGGCCACCGCTTCAAAGATGATGTCGCCGCCCTTGCCGCCATTGCCGCCGTCCGGGCCGCCATATTCGACATATTTTTCGCGCCGGAAGCTGACCGCGCCAGGACCGCCCCAGCCGGACTTGATAAAGATTTTCGCTTGATCGAGGAAATGCATGGCGCGCCCATAGCCCCATTGGCGGCAAAGTTAAACCTCGGCTTGTGCGGCGATCGTCGCGGCCTCCTGCATCAGGGCATAGGTGAGGCTGCGGGTCGCGATTTCCCGCGCCTTGGCCCGTGGCAATCCGATCGCGGCGGCCATCGGCCCACCCAATTGCGAATCGCCCAGTGCGAGCAGGACCAGCATCAGCGTATTTTCCCGGATCAGTTCAGCAAGGTCCGCGCTCAACGCACTGCCGGCGAGCCGATCGACGAGGCGGTGGATCGCTTCCACCACCGGGTCGAGCGCATCCTCATTGCCGGATGCGAGCATCCAGCTGGCGAGCGCGCCCGCGCCCTGCGCGTCAAAGGCGTCGAAGGTCATGTCGACGATAGCGCGCGGACCCACTTCACCGCGTCGGGCAGCCTCCACCGTCTCGCCGATGCTGGCGGTGATGGTCTCGGCCAAATGCGCCGCCAGCGCCTTTTGCAGCCCGGCCGCCGATCCGAAATGGTGGAGAAGATTGGCATGGGTACGATCGATCCGGCTCGCCACGGCCTTCAGCGTCACGGCCTGCGGTCCCGCCTCGATCAACAGCGCGCGCGCGGCCTCCATGGCGGCGCGGCGGCTCTGGTCGGGGCTAAGGCGTGCGCGTTTTATTGACATTGGTGTCAGTTTCTCTTATTTACATAAATGTCAGTAAGCAACGAAGGCGTCCTCATGACACCCACCGACCTCACCATCACCCCCCGGGATCGTCGTTTCGGTCGGGATCGCCGGGCACAGCGACATTGGCTGAATGGCGATCCGATCGCCACGGCTTTCTTCAATGCCCTCTCGATCACCTTTCCCCGCGGCGAAGCCTTTTTCATCGAGTCCGTACGGGCCTTCCGCGATGGGGCGCCGGGCCAATTGGCGCGGGAGATTGCGGCCTTCACGCGGCAGGAAGTCGCGCATAGCCGCGAGCATGTCGCCTTCAACCGGCAAGTGACCGATCACGGTTACGACGTGTCGCGCCTGGATGCGGACGTGACGATGGTGCTGGAACTTGCGAGGCAGCGGCCGCCGATCATCAGCCTGGCGGCCACCATGGCGCTGGAGCATTTTACCGCGATTCTTGCGCATCAGTTGCTGCGTGATTCACGGTATCTGGATGGGGCCGATCCCGAAGTGGCCGCGCTCTGGCGCTGGCACGCCGTCGAGGAAATCGAGCATAAAGGGGTGGCGCATGACACATGGGTCCATGCAACCCGCGACTGGCCGCGCTTTCGACGCTGGTGGGTCAGGTCGATGATGATGCTGGTCGTGACACGCCATTTCATGCACCATCGCGCCCGCGGCATGATGGATTTGTTGCGGCAGGATGGGGTGACGGGCTCGGCTGCATGGGGCGGGCTGCTGCGCTATGCGCTGCTGCGTCCCGGCATATTGCGGAGGGTCGCTTTGCCTTGGCTCGGCTATTTCCGGCCCAACTTCTATCCCTGGGCCGTGGATGACCGGGATCTGATCGCCAGTGCCGACACGCCCTATGCGGCGGCCCGGATGGATGACCGGAAGGATAAATTGTCGCCCTCAATGGCTTGACCGGACCAAGGGCTGCGCCCTTTAATCGAGCGATGACCAACGCGCCGATATTGGAGACCGCCCGCCTGATCCTTCGCCCGCACAGCCTGGCTGACTATGCCAGCTGCCGGACGCTTTGGGCGGACGAGCGGGTGGTGAAGCATATTGGTGGCGCACCGCAGGACGGGCAGGCGGTGTGGTTCAGGTTGCTACGCTACGCCGGCATGTGGTCGTTGCTGGGCTATGGCATGTGGGCGATCGAAGATCGAAAGAGCGGCGCCTTCCTGGGGGAAGCGGGACTGCTCAGTGCCGCGCGGGGACTGCCTGAACTGGAGAGCGTGCCGGAAGCCGGCTGGGTGCTGACGCCCGACGCCTGGGGCAAGGGGATCGCGCTTGAGGCAATGACTGCGGTGCTGACATGGGCCGACGCCCATGGTGAGGCGCCATCGCTTCGCTGCATCATTCATCCCGACAATGTTGCGTCCATCAGTGTGGCGCATAGACTGGGCTTCTCCGCGCTGGTTGATACCGATCTTTCCGGTACCCCCACGCGCGTCTTTGATCGTCCCAAGGGAGCGATTCCTTGAACGGGATGGCGACTGTCGAAATCGCCACCCCTTTAAGACTGCATCGGCCGGGTTAGGCGGCGACCGGCAGGTCGTTTGCGTAAGCGTCCATCATTGGATCGTCATTCATGCCGCCGCCTTCGCCTTCCTCGAAGATCAGGCAATCGACGATTGCGTTCCGGCCCAGGCTATGGCGCTTCTGCGTTTCTCCGGTGAAGCGGAAGCCAAGTTTGCGCAGGACATTGCCGGATGCCGGGTTGTCGGCGCAATGGGCGGCGCGGATGGTGCGTATGCCATTGGCGCGCGCCATGCCGATGACGGCGCCGGCTGCTTCCGTAGCGAAGCCCAGGCCCCAATAGGCGCGGGCAATCCAGTAGCCCAGTTCCGGCGCGCCATCAGCACCAGGATGAACGCCGCAGCCGCCGATCAAGCGCGGAGCACCCCGCGTGCGCGAAAAGGCAAGCAGCCGGGGCATCCGGGGATGATGGGGCAGGGCCAGAAACCGCTGCGCATCCTCTGCCGTATACGGATTGGGCACATGCGATAAATTGCGCAGGACCGCAGGGTCATTGATGGCCGCGGCCAGCGCCGGGGCATCTTCCATCCAGCCGGGCCGCAGCAACAGCCGGGGGGTGCGGGCGAACATTCTTGTCTCTCCTCTCGTGCGCGTCGTTAGCCGGCGATGATGACGGCTTGACGACGGTCTCCTCCGGTTGTTTTCCTTGCCCCCATGACGCGCGAGAAGGCGTTGAGTTCCAGAGGTTTAAGGGAATTTTGAAGAAGGTTTCGCCCCACGGAAAAGGGGCGCTTCCTGCCTATGAGGAGCGCCCCTTATTCCCTTGGACACCGGTCAGGCCAATGGCCCCGACACCGGAAGGATCGCCCCTTGTTCAAGGACGACCCGTCATCAGTCGTCCGTTATTCTGCCGCTTCGGCCATTGCGTCAACCGACACATATTTGCGGCCGAGCTTGCCGGTGTGGAATACCACCTTGCCTTCGCCGAGCGCGAAGAGGGTGTGATCCTTGCCCATGCCGACATTGCGGCCGGGATAAACGCGGGTGCCGCGCTGGCGAATGATGATGTTGCCGCCGATCACGTCCTGACCGCCGAACTTCTTCACGCCAAGGCGCTTCGACTCCGAATCGCGACCGTTGCGCGACGAACCGCCAGCTTTCTTATGTGCCATGACCTAAACTCCTCGAAATTCTACGCTGTGGCTCAGGCGCCGATCGACACGATCTTGAGGATCGTATGATTCTGGCGGTGGCCGTTCTTGCGACGATAATTGTGGCGGCGGCGCTTCTTGAAGACGATGACCTTCTCGCCCTTCGCCTGCGCGATGATTTCGGCCGCGACGGTCAGCTTGGCGGTGTCCTTCAGGTCGCCGCCGTCACCGGCCAGCAGGACGTCATCCAACGTGACCTTGTCGCCGGCTTCGCCAGCCAGCTTTTCAACGACGATCTTGTCTCCGGCGGCGACGCGATACTGCTTGCCGCCCGTGCGCACGATAGCGAACATGGCTTGTCTCTTCTCGTTCAAATCTGCTTTACGCAGATCATCGAGGAGGAAATCCTGTCGACCCGCGCGGGAATGTGGCCCGTTAGTGGAATGACTCGCTGCTGTCAACCGATCCGGGGCCGTTTCCGGTCTGGCTTTCATCTTCGCGCCCGCCTATCTTGACCGTGATGGCAGTCGGAAGTGACGATGCGGCCCGGTAGCGGCATTAGCATATTGGCAGCGCGCCATGTTGAGCGCCTGCCGGTGCGCGCGGCATTCTGGACGCTTATTTTCATCACCTTGCTGTCGGCGCTCGCTCCCATAGGCGCGCCGCTCACCCGCCTCAAGGGTTCGGCATTCAATCCGGCCACGACCGAAGTCGTCCTGAAATCGCGCGCCAGCACCATGCAGGCTATGTCTCCTTCGCGGCGCAAGGACGCGGACGGGGTGTCACATGCATTCCTGCTCGTCCGCAAGGCGGCATGGCTCACCCTGGCTGCGGGGGCGGCAGGTGTGGCCGCGATGCCATTGCCGGCAGTCCCCGCGCTGCGTCGGCACGATCTGCTCCGCGCACATCGTGCGCGTGCGCCACCGGCCCGTCTGTAACGACATTTGGATGCCACGGCGTTCGGGACGAACGCTTCGCCACAGCAGCGGGAGAGCGAATATGTCGCGTCTCGATGATCCGTCGGGCGACCCTTCGCGTCGCCAGCGGCCACCCTGGTGGTTTATGCCTCTGACCATGGGCGGTCTGGGCATTGCCGCCGCAATTCTGTCCATGGTGATGATCACCATAGTGGACTGAACCCCATCAAAGCCGGGCGCTCGCTTCGTGCAACGCCCGGCGGTTTGCAGAAAAATGGAAAGGCAGACATGCCGCATCATACACCGTTGATTGGCACGATCGTCGCGGGACTGGTCGTCGCATTCATCATGGGATCACTCGCGCATCGCGTGAAACTTTCGCCACTTGTCGGATATCTGATCGCGGGCATTCTGGTGGGGCCGTTCACGCCCGGCTTTGTCGCGGATGCAGGGCTGGCGAATGAATTGGCGGAAATCGGCGTGATCCTGCTGATGTTCGGCGTCGGCCTGCATTTCTCGCTCAAGGATTTGCTGTCGGTCAGGCATATCGCGGTTCCAGGCGCGCTGGTCCAGATTGCCGTGGCCACGCTACTGGGCATGGGGCTGGCGCATGTCATGGGCTGGACGGTGATGGGCGGCCTGGTCTTTGGCCTCGCGCTTGCCGTCGCCAGCACCGTGGTTCTGTTGCGTGCGCTACAGGGCGCTGATCTGGTGGATACGCGCAGAGGCCGCATCGCGGTCGGCTGGCTGATCGTGGAGGACCTGGTGATGGTGCTCGCCCTCGTGCTGTTGCCCGCGCTTGCCGCCGTGCTGGACAATGACCAGGGTGAGGGTGCGTCAGCTCTGCTTGCGCCCTTGCTCGGCACCCTGCTTAAAGTTGTCGGCTTCGTTGTCGTGATGCTGGTCGTTGGTCGTCGCGTCATCCCCTGGGCGCTGCACTGGGTCGTGCACACCGGGTCGCGCGAACTGTTCCGGCTGGCTGTCCTGGCGATCGCGCTGGGCGTTGCGTTCGGCGCCGCCTATGTCTTTGATGTGTCGTTCGCGCTGGGCGCTTTCTTTGCCGGCATGATCCTGGGCGAAACGCCGCTCAGCCGCCGCGCGACTGAGGAGACTCTTCCCCTGCGCGATGCCTTTGCGGTGTTGTTCTTCGTATCGGTGGGCATGTTGTTCAATCCAGCCGTGGTGGTCGAACATCCGCTGCCGTTGCTGGCGACGATACTGATCATCGTCATCGGAAAATCCATCGCGGCCTGGGGCATTGTTCGCGCCTTCGGCCATCCCAATGTGACGGCCATCACCATCGCCGCCAGTTTGGCGCAGATCGGAGAGTTTTCCTTCATTCTCGCGTCCCTGGGCACGGGTCTTGGCGTCCTGCCTGCTGATGCGCGGGATTTGATCCTGGCAGGGGCGATGGCGTCGATCTTCCTCAATCCCATCCTCTTCTCCCTAATCGTCCGCGCGCATAGGCAGAACGAGGAGGAGCCATCGGAAACCGACCGCCAGGTCGCCCAGGCCATGGGCCACATGATCGTCGTCGGCTACGGCCGGGTCGGCAAACTGATCGCCGCTCGCCTTGCAACCAGGGGAGTCCAGTTTGTCGTCATAGAGGATGACTCCGAAAAGGCCGGCGAGGCGGCTGAGGACGGGCATGATGTCATTCGGGGCAACGCATTGGATGATCGCTATCTTATCGCCGCGGGCATAGCGGAAGCGCGGCATATGCTGATCGCCGTGCCGGAGGGCTTTGAGGGTGGGGCAATCCACGAACATGCCCGCCATCTCAATCCGACGCTCAATGTCATCGCGCGCGCGCACAGCGACGCCGAAGTTGCGCATCTGGAATCCTTGGGAGTCGGACACATCGTCATGGGGGAACGCGAATTGGCGGCGCGCATGCTCACGCTCTGCGGCGCATAGGGTTAGTCAGAGGCTCTCCAGGAATCGCGCTGCCTGCTTGCGGGTGGCGGCGCGGTCCTCTTCCTTCATCCTCTGCCAGTTGCGATAGGGCATCGCCATGCGCGGGTTGCGTGCGAGCCTGCGCTCGTTCCGCGCGATGAAGTCCCAGTAGAGCGCATTGAAAGGGCAGGCGTCATCGCCCACCCGCTTCTTCACATCGTAGCGGCATGTGCCGCAATAGTTTGACATGCGATTGATATAGGCACCCCCGGCCGCATAGGGCTTGCTGCCCAGCAAGCCGCCATCGGCGAACAGCGCCATGCCGATGGTGTTAGGCATCTCCACCCATTCATAGGCGTCGGCATAGACCTCCAGATACCAGACATGCACCTGATGCGGGTCGATCCCCGCGATCAGGGCGAAATTACCGGTGATCATCAACCGCTGGATATGATGGGCATAGCCATGGTCGATGGTCTGGCCGATCGCCTGAGCCAGGCAATGCATGTCTGTCTCGCCGGTCCAGTAGAAGTCGGGCAAGTCCCGCTGTGCCTCCAGCGCGTTGCGCTTTCCATAATCAGGCCCTTCATGCCAATAGACGCCGCGCACATATTCGCGCCAGCCGATGATCTGGCGGATGAAGCCTTCGGCGCAATTGAGCGGCACCTTGCCCGCGCGATAGCGCGCCTCGACCTCCCGGCACAGATCCAGCGGATCCAGCAGCCCGGCGTTGATATAGGGTGACAGGATCGAGTGCCACAGGAACGGCTCGTCGGTCAGCATCGCGTCCTGATAATCGCCAAAGCGTGGCAGGGCATCGTCCAGGAAGCGCTTGCGCTGGCGCAGCGCTTCGTCATGCGTGACCGCGAAATGAAAATAGTCGAGGCTGCCAATATGGTCGGCGAAGCGATCGGCAACCATATCCAGCACCGCCTGCGTCACGCCATCAGGACGAAACCGGATCGGATGCGGCATCAGCAGGTCGCGATCGGGGGCTGGCTTGCGATTGTCGGCATCATAATTCCATTGCCCGCCCTCCGGTTCGCCCGCGTCCGTCATCAGCAGGCCGGTCTTGCGCCGCATGTCGCGATAGAAAAACTCCATGCGCAACTGGTTGCGCGCCGCTGCCCAGCTGTCGAACTCCGCATGGGAGCAGAGGAAGCGATCATCCTCATGGATGGTGACCGGGATGGCGAAGCGGGTTTCCCAGCTTTCGATCATGGACCGGACGCGCCATTCGCCCGGTTCGGTCACGTGAATCGCGCGCGGTTGATGCCGCTCAACTGCCCGCGCAACCTCGCTGGTGAAAGAGCCCCTATTGTTAGGCGCGTCGAGCGTCACATAATCGACCGTCCAGCCCAAGGCGCGCAGACGTTCGGCATGATGGCGCATGGCGGACAGGATGAACGCGATCTTGGCCTTGTGATGCTTCACATAGGCCGTCTCGTCCGCCACCTCCATCATCAGGACAATGCTGTCATCCCTGTGGGCAGCGCGCAGGGCGGCAATGTCAGGGGTCAACTGGTCGCCGAGCACGGGAATGAGCAAAGGGCCGTCGGTCATCCCGATGGAATGACCGACGGCCCTTCAATATCCCAGCCTGTCCGAAGGGGCAGGTGGCCCAACGGCTCAGCGACCGCGCGGTGGCCCTTTGCGCCCACTTTTGAAGGGGCGCGGTGCATGGCCGCCGGGACGCGAGGCGCGATCATTGCCGCGCGGTCCGCGATCATTGGGACGACCGGCGCGCTTGTGCTGGCGCGCTTCCTCCCGCGGGCTGCCTTCGATCATCTCGAAGGCAACATCGGCGCCCTCGTCATTGGCTTCCCCCGTGCGCTTCAAGGCGGACGTGAAGCGGCTGACGATCGTCTTGGGAATTTCGAACATGGTTTCGTTGGTGGTGATGCGGATCGCACCAATATCCTGACGCGACACATGACCCCGACGGCAGATGAGCGGCAGGATCCAGCGCGGATCGGCATTCTGCCGGCGGCCAATGTCCATGCGGAACCATTGCGTATCTTCAAAGCCTGGACGTGGACCGTCATTGCGCGTCGGCGCTTCGCTGCGGTCGAGCAGTTCCTCGGGCGCGGGCAAGGCGGCACGTGCGCTCTTCACCAGCATCGCGGCGATTTCCTTGGCGCTCTTCTCGGCCAGGATTTCTGCGCCCAGCGCCCAGTCCGCCTCGTCCAGTTCGGCGCGCTCCATCAGGCTGGCGCGCAGGCGAGCATTGTCCTGCTCCAGAATCGCTTCCTTGCTCGGCGGGGTGCCCCATTCCACCGGAATCTTCGCCCCGCGCAGCATCGATTCGACGCGACGGCGGCGCGGATAGGGGACGATCAGCACGGCCGTACCCTTCTTGCCTGCGCGTCCCGTGCGGCCCGACCGATGCTGCATCGTCTCGGCGTCGCGGGGCAGTTCGACATGGACGACGAGGGACAGCGAGGGCAGGTCGATGCCGCGCGCGGCCACATCGGTCGCCACGCACACCCGCGCCCGTTTGTCGCGCAGCGCCTGCAACGCATGGTTGCGCTCATTCTGGCTATGCTCGCCCGACAGCGCCACGACGGCAAAGCCGCGCTCGGTCAGGCTGGCGTGAAGGTGGCGCACATTGTCACGGGTGGCGCAAAACAGGATCGCCGTCTCCGCCTCATGAAAGCGCAGCAGGTTCACCACTGCATTCTCAATGTCGGAAGGTGCGACGGTCAGCGCCTGATAGCTGATGTCGCCATGGCCGCGTTCCTCGCTCATGGTCGAAATGCGCAGCGCGTCCTTCTGGTAGCGCTTGGCCATGGTCACGATCGGCTTGGGCATGGTGGCCGAAAACAGCAGCGTGCGGCGTTCCTGCGGCGCGCTGTCCAGGATGGCCTCCAGATCCTCGCGAAAGCCCATGTCCAGCATTTCGTCGGCTTCGTCCAGAACGGCCGTGCGCATCCCGCTCAGGTCCAGCGCGCCACGCTCCAGATGGTCGCGCAGACGCCCTGGCGTACCCACCACGATATGTGCGCCATGGCTCAGGTTCCGACGCTCCTTGGCCGCGTCCATCCCGCCGACGCAGGTCGCGATGCGCGCCCGTGCCGCGCCGTAGAGCCATTCCAGCTCGCGGCTGACCTGCAACGCCAGTTCGCGCGTCGGCGCAATCACCAGCGCCAGCGGCAGGCCGGCCACCGGCAGGCGCTCCGCATCGCCCAGCAATTCGCCCGCCATGGCGAGCCCGAAAGCGACCGTTTTGCCCGATCCGGTCTGCGCCGAAACAAGCAGGTCGCGGCCATGCGCTTCTTCCTGCGTGACTTCGGACTGCACGGGGGTCAGTGCTTCATAGCCCTTGGCGACGAGCGCCTGAGACAGCAGGGCGGGGAGAGTTTCAAAAGCCATATTTCTAAGTTCCATCGGTAAAATAGCGACCCGCCATTCCCGACGGATACGAAAGACCGTTCATGCCATTCGCGGGATGCGAAGGCCCGAAGGATGGTCAGTCCTTCGGTTCCAAATCCTCCCGCATTTGGGGAGGGGGGCCGGCCATGCCGGTGGAGGGGTGTCCCCCTTCTTGCGGACCATTCCGGTCCGACGCCGCCTCGATGTCGAAGCAGCGGCAAAGAAAACAAGAAGGCCGCCTTCCCCCGCATGGGAGGGAAAGCGGCCCCTTTATCACTTTTCAGTCGATCAGACGGAAGCGACTTCCGCCACATCGACCTTCACGCCCGGGCCCATCGAGGACGACAGGGCGATCTTGCGGACATATTTGCCCTTCGAACCCGACGGCTTCGCCTTGACGATCGCGTCGACGAAGGCGTCGAAATTCTTACGCAGGTCTTCGGCCGAAAAGCTCGACTTGCCAAGACCGGCATGAATGATGCCTGCCTTTTCGACGCGGAATTCGATCTGTCCGCCCTTGGCGGCCTTCACGGCTTCGGCGACGTTCGGGGTCACGGTGCCCAGCTTCGGGTTCGGCATCAAGCCCTTGGGACCCAGAACCTTACCCAGACGACCGACGAGGCCCATCATGTCGGGGGTGGCGATGACGCGTTCGAAATCGATGTTGCCGCCCTGGATCGATTCCAGCAGGTCTTCGGCCCCGACGACTTCGGCGCCGGCCGCCTTGGCGGCTTCGGCCTTGTCGCCACGGGCGAACACGGCGACGCGCACGTCCTTACCGGTGCCAGCGGGCAGGGTGACGACGCCGCGCACCATCTGGTCGGCATGACGCGGGTCAACGCCCAGGTTGATCGCGATTTCGACGCTTTCGTCGAACTTGGCGGTCGCGTGGGTCTTGATCAGGCCCAGCGCCTCATCGACGCCGTGCAGCTTTTCGCGGTCAACGGCAGCGGCCAGGGCCTTCGCCTTCTTGGTCAGCTTTGCCATGGTCTTAGCCCTCCACCACGTCGAGGCCCATCGCGCGCGCGGAGCCTTCAATGATCTTCGTTGCAGCGTCGATGTCGTTCGCGTTGAGATCAGGCATCTTGACCTGCGCGATTTCGGCGAGCTGTGCGCGGGTGATCTTGCCAGCGACGGCCTTGCCCGGCTCCTTCGAACCCGACTTCAGGTTGATCGCCTTCTTGATCAGGTAGGTCGCCGGCGGCATCTTCGTGACGAAGCTGAACGAACGGTCCGCATAGACGGTGATGATGGTCGGCAACGGCGTGCCCTTGTCCATCTTGTCCGTCGAGGCGTTGAACGCCTTGCAGAATTCCATGATGTTCACGCCGCGCTGACCCAGGGCAGGGCCGATCGGCGGCGAGGGGTTGGCGGCTCCAGCGGGCACCTGGAGTTTGATATAGCCCGTAATCTTCTTGGCCATTTTCACTCACTCTGTTGCTGGACGCGCCCGAAGGTGCGCCCAATTCAAGTTTAGCGGTTCAGACAGCGGACTTGAAATCCGCCTCCCGCACGATGTCCCTTGAACGTCATCCCGGCAAAGGCCGGGCTCCCAGGCCGCAAGGGGCGGCCTGAAACCATGCGCCCCCAGCTTTCGCCGGGAAGGCACATGTTTATTTCGACAGTTCGACCTGTTCGAAATCCAGTTCGACCGGGGTGGCGCGACCGAAGATCGACACCGAAACCTTGACCCG
>MDSZ01029512.1_pt1 | contig 14586 bp, 28 predicted proteins | sample 811201 | NCBI WGS metagenome assembly MDSZ01 (sample SAMN05326647, study PRJNA326480) | marine metagenome | isolation source: seawater | place: Indian Ocean: North | collected 2010
GCAATAAGCACATCCTGTGCCTACCGTGAACTATAGATACACGAATCAAATTTGCAAACTTGAATTAAGTATGGGGTTCACCGGACGGTTACTTACCAACTACCAAGGGCACGTAGTCGATTTCCTTTGTGTCATCTGGATTGAGGTAATACATACAAGCCGAAATTGGCTTCACCACACCCTCGCATCGTGAAATATATGCCTCCGTGCACCAATCCAGAATATACCCATTTTCCAGCGTTACCCACACATGTAGCTCTATTGGCTTTCCGCTTTGTGGACTCTGATACTCTTGCGATAATGCATCATAGGTTGTTTTAAACAGTTCCTGACCATAGGCCTTCACGTAGCCGATCGTTATACACGCTTTAACTCCCAGCATTTTTGTCACTATGTTGTATGCCAGAGTGTTCGCGACTATGCACTGATCGTAAATGTGCTCTGAGCTTTTCCAGCCAAAACGACTCAACCCCTCAATAGTAAAGTCTCTAACCTCGTATATTTGCTCATCGCTAATCGTTAAGGCCGGCTTGGCCTCAAATTGCACAGGCACTTCCGCCCCTAGCGCATTGGTATTCTCATAAGCTTTAGACAGGCTGTCAAAATAGTTCATAAGTAATCACTTCACAGTATATGTCGGCATCGACGTGTACTATTCATTCAATCCCAGGGGCGAATAGCCACGACACAATCCATGAGAGGCTAGTAATCGCAAACTCCCCAATTGCCAATATCGTCCCATAAAACGGTCCCACGATTGACAGGCACAGCCCCTACTTTCGGTGTGCCCGTGATTAAATCTTTTTTCCCTTCGAAGCCCGGCCAAAGGCCGTCTATCAAAACCTTTACTCGATGTCTGTCGGCAGAAATGTCTTCAACTGAAGCGACCAAATACCCGTCACTCTCACCTTTCTGAAAGCCATTGAATGCGGAATGGTAGTAAAGTGGACCGTAAGTGCAGACCAATGACCCCTTCGCCAATGAATTTATGTACCTTCGGCTTTTATTCTGCCAACTAAGGTACTTTTTCTCACGCTCTCGTTGCACCCGTATTCGTTCTTGCTTCTCGGCCTCTAGTCTTGCAGATTCCGCCTTTGCGACGCTTATCTGTGAGGCCTTTAATTTGGCCAGCGCAGTACTCATGTCACCAACCTCAGCTTCTGTATAGCCATTGGTGGACCTGTATAGCCTACTGAACGTTGTGTGAATGGTACTGGACAAAAATGCTGTCTTAGTAGATGGGTCATACAGAGTGAATGATAGGCGTGGCTTTACCGTTGCATTTCCGAATGCCTTGCCTTCACGATCAACTCCATACCAGCTGGTGGATCGTGGTAACTGGTAGATCTCACCCACAACCGAGAGCAAGGGAACGAAGCACTTCCCATTGTCAGTGTCAGCGGAAATCTTGATGTCGCCGCGCCGGTAGTGAGGAGCTTGGTCACCCTGGCCTTTTAGCTCGTATTCGCGCTGCCTAGACTCAGAATAATCATATTCACCGGTTGCAATAACTGGATAAGAAAAATACTTCTGCGACCTACGGTCGTAGTATTCAGCAATGAACTTGTCCCCGTCCTGGAAGACTTCACTGCGTCCCGTATTAGCCATGCAAAGCTCGGAAGACACAGAAGGGGGGGAGTTTGAGTATTGTTGCGATGTTGAACAGCCAATTAAAATCAAAGCCACAACAACAAGAGCTATAAAGCGAAACATTAGTGCCTCCATGTACTGATGTGAATTTACTTCCCTTCGACAATTGCGATGCAATTCGGTCCGTCAGGTGTACTGGCCTTTTTAGCGTCATCAGGTACCGCCCACGACTGTAAATCTGGCGCCCGATCTGGGGTGAACAACGGTTCGATTTCCCGTGGCGGTATATCGGTATTAAGCCACTCATCCCAATTCTCCGTACTCAACATCACCGGCATTCGGTCGTGGATTGAGGCCACAGCATCACATGGTTCGGTTGTCAGTATAGCGAAGCCAGCGCTTGCGGGGTCGCCAGGATCGCTTAGAGCGTATATTCCGGCAAAGCCGATCAGCGACTCCCCTTCCCCTTGAAAGAAATACCAGGGCCTAGGCTGTTTCGTCCCTTTGGGCTCAAAGAATCCATCTGCAAGGACAACGCACCGCGACGCCCGCAAAGCCGCGCGGAACATCGGTTTTTCTGCGGCAGTTTCAGACTTGGCGTTAATCTGGGCTTTCCCGCGCTCACGCATCCAATGTGGCAGTAGGCCCCAGCGCAACATCTCGACCGAAGGTGCATCATACCCGACGATGGCAGGGGCCAACTGACTTGGTTTAATTTTGTAGCTGGGCATCCAGAGATCGTCTGGTATGTCGATCGGGCGCCAATGTTCCCTTAGAAGTGCCCTGACCTCTCGTGGTGCTTTTCTAAAGGCGTATGTTCCACACATTATGCTTTACGGCCAGAAGGGTTCGCTGAACCAGGCAGAGATGATTGTCTTATATCGATAGTCCAACAAGGATGCTGCGTCTAGGATGTCGAAGTTAAAGTCGTTCTTGCCAAGCCATACTCCCAGGACAAATCGAGCCATTATCACTTCGCCGTGTGAAGCGGTCGATAAATAGCGATCGACGACCTCTTCATTATATGCGCGTTCCCGAAAATTAAAAAGTGGCAGGAATTCAGGCATTCGCTCCTCTAGCCAGAGCGCGAAGCGTGCCTGTGCTGGCGATAGCGAGGTGTTTATTTCCATGATCGACTTATCCTTCGTTAGCGGGTCCATTCAGTAGGCCCTGGATCGCAACAGCACTGTGCCGGTCAGTATCGAAAGAGATCTCTTTGTTGATGAATACACGCGTGATGTCCCCAATGTATTCAATTTTCACCCTGTCCCCTGGCTTGAGTGTAATCTGACAGGATTTCATGTTTAGGCCTTTGACCCCGAAGGCTACAAATGCGCGGCAGTCGATTCCCTCTGAGTAAAACTGAACAACCTCTGGCTTCGGGGGCGCTCCGTTGTCTTTCATAATAGCCTCTGGTTATGAAAGTTGGGATGTTACCAGAAGCAATCGTTTTGTGGCCCGGTAAATTTATACTCTACCTGATCTGGGGGAGCCCAAACCCTATGCGCCCTGCCCACCCCCCCGGCGCGACCTGCAATTCCGTGGTCTCCTTTTCCCCCCGCCCCCTGCTATCGCTCGACCTTCATTTTAATTGGCCCATGCACGCGCATGCGTGCCGAGGAAACACGAGGAAATGGAAGGAAAGGAAAGGAAAAAACAGGCTGACCAGGGTGGAGGATACTGCGGGGGTGGGAGGGACTGCCGGGGTTGGGCTCCCCCAGATCAGGTAGAGTATAAGTTTCTACGCTGGACAAGCAAACTAGGCGCGGTTAGTCCGGGGAGGACAGCTTTAATAATCTATAAAAATAGGGGTTTTTGGGGTTGCTGGTTTTGGCTTCCGTGTGATTCTGGAATTACCAACACACATCACTCTCAACACGAGGAAGCTCTAATGGAAACCAATATCGCTCTGAAAAACCTGAAAATCTCCCCGCGCAATGTTCGGGTGGTATCCCCCAGCAAAGATAAGGATAAACAGCTCATTGCTTCAATCGCAGCACACGGACTGCTCCAGAATCTCGTTGTTATCCCAACCGGAGGCGAAACGGGCATTTACGAGGTTGTTGCCGGTGGCCGCAGGTTCGGCGCGCTGACGTATTTACTCGCCGACGGCCAGCTCGCCGACGATTACGAAGTGCCATGCAAGGTCAAAGACGCTGCGAATGCTACTGAATACAGTATCGCGGAGAACATGAAAGAAGACATGCACCCTGCTGACCTGTATGCCAGCTATAAAGAGCTTACGGATCAGGGGCGCTCGGTAAAGGAAATCGCCATTCGCTTTGGCCGAACTCAAAAGGAAGTGAAGCAGATTCTCCGCCTCGCTGACGTGGCTCCAGTAATATTTGAATCCTATCGCCAGGACAGTATCGACTTGGATGTCGTGATGGCCTTCACCGTCAGTGATGACATAGAGAAGCAAGAAGCGGTCTACCGGGATATGGCTGGCGGCTTTATGAGTGCCCACATGGTCAAGTCGCGCCTGGTGAACACCTGTATGGACTCAAAATCGCCGGTCGTGAAGTACGTCACCTTGAAAGCCTATGAGAGCGCCGGGGGCACGACAAGCAGCGACCTCTTCGATGAAGTGAAGTATATCGATGACGACGAGCTGATGCAGACTCTGGCCGAGGAAAAAATGGCCTCCCTCGCCGAGAGCATCAAGTCTGAAGGATGGAAGTGGGTCGAAACCACTTTGTCTAATTGGCTGGATGTTCGGGCGCAACGGGTAGAGGCTGAACTGGTCGGAGCGCCGGTCGAGCTGGTTAACAAACTGAAAGACACCCAGGAGGAGCTGGAGAAGGTGACGGCGGCGGCTTTCGATGAAGAAGACGACGATAAAGCCGATGCCCTGTGGGAAAAGGAATCCGAACTGGAAAAGGCGATTGAAAATATCGAGTCAGAGCTGGATAGCTATCGCGTATTCACTGATGAACAGAAGCAGATTGGCGGTGCTGTTATTACCCTCAAGCGTGATGGGACTCCAGAGGTCACCTACGGCTATGTCCGCCGAGAGGATATGCCACAGTCACCTGCTACGACGCCTACCGGTGCAGGGGCGATTGACAGCGGCGTGGGTGGTGAAGATGGGGTTTCCTTGAGTCAGGCACTCCGAACTGATCTGGCAAACTACGAACTGCTATCCATTCGTAGCGTTCTGATGTCCAACCCGGACCTCTGCTTTGACCTGGCCGCATTCACTCTTGCGAAGTCAGTACTGTCGTTCGGCTATTATGAGCGGCCATCCAGTATCTCCCTTTCCATTGCTGATATGAGTGCTACCAAGGACATTGAGGATACAAAGGCATCAATTGCTATCCACGAGGCAAAGGAAAAGCTCAATATCACCTGGTTAGAGTCAGAGTCAGAACTGGATATGTTTATCAATTTCCAAATGCTTACTCGCGCTGAGAAAAAGGCGATTCACTCATTCTGCGTGGCGGCATCGGTGACATCGAGCAGCAGCTCCATTATTCAGAGCTTGGCAGAACAAATGAAATTCAATCTCGCGGATCACTGGCAACCAACGAATGAGAATTACTTTAACCGCATCCGAAAGGATGACATTTTGGAGGTTGCCAAAGAGCTTAAAGGCGAGGAATACGCGGAACAGCACAAAGGCGCAAAGAAAGGCGATCTGGCTAAATTGATTGCCGAATTGGATGAAGTAAAGGGGTGGCTTCCGAAACATATGAGCTAAGGTCGATTAGCCTAAAACTGTTATCGCCGGGGGCTTTCCACCCCCGGCAAATATCCCTCAGTTCGAAATGATCAGTTCCTTGTCTCGTTAATAAAATTGGTCATTTAACTCTATAAATACAGTATTAAATGTTAAAATATCAACTGAGTTGATGTCCGTTTGTAAGACATGAAACACCACTCAAATTGCAAAATCGGAGGAATATATGTCAACGGAAGACCGTGCTAATCCTGACAACGTGAAACTCCTGCGCGTCGTCTACCACCGCCTTTTAAATGCTCAGTCAAATGTCATGGATGCGATCATGGCAGATGGTCGGGGTGACGATCCGTATGAGGTATTTGCTCCCCTCCCCTCTGGTCAGCGTGGCCTTGAAGCCCGTGTTGCGCTTGCTAAATCTATAAAAAATGTCTTCGGTGCCCTCCAAGATGACGGTTCCGAGCCTTTATCTGGTTTGGTCTGTGCTTCTCCGGAGACCATCGCCGCCGTTGTTGAGTTAAATAGTGCGAAAGAAGAGTTGAAATCGGCAGTCGCACACATCAAGAAAACCGAGGAAGCTGGACACGGTAGTGCAGGATTCCGGCCGGTAGAGCTGCAGCGTGTAATGAAAGAGGTGGGGTTCGCAGCTACGGACTTAAAAAGAGTTTACGCAAATATTCGTATCCTGGAGGCCGGTGTCCACCGGGTGAGCTGGACTTGGGCAGTAAATCATCGTACCTACAAACCCATTTCACCTGATGTACTTGAGCGCCGGTTGGCAGGATTAGAACAAGAAAACCCTTCTGCCGCTGAGCTTGCGCGTGATCGGCTGAGCAAGGCAAAAGATCCACGTCCGGCAACACTTTACTCGTTACCGGATCAGCTCCGTGTCAACTACAGTTTTGGAGAAAAAGGGAGCAGGGTTAATAAAGGCTATCCCGTTTCAGGTGTCCTGGTTGTACCTCAGAAATCTCTCCCTATCGTTAAATGGGTTGATCGCGATTCTCACCGGCGACGCGCTGGAGCACGAAAACCCGCTGGCGGCGTCCGTAAAGAATTATTGCCAGGCTGGGGGGTCTACTATCATGCAAGCGCCTAAAAGTAATGAGGGCTTTGGTCCTAAAGCGAAGTGTTTTGGTCGCGATACTGCCCTAACCGTCGAATCGACACCCTTGCTGCATAAGGGCGTTGGTGTTGGGTATACCGTTAATTTAGAACTTGCCAATAGAGTGGGTCAGGATTTCGACTGGAAAGATAAGCTGCTCATTCAGCTCAGCGAAGATGAGTTGGCAGCGTTCGCGTGTGTCTTACTGGGGTACCTTCCTCGCTACCACTTCAAGCGGCCAGGTAAGGGCATCGAGGTCGAGCGACAGGACGATAAGCTCTACGTGAAGGGAACGGCCGGAGCTGGAAAGATTTACGCTTTACCACTTCCACCTGGTCGTGTTTTTGCTGTATCAGCGTTGGTAATGGGGCGGCTGCAACTGCATATTGGAACTTGCGACGCACAGATCATGTTGGCTTCTCTTCGCGGCGCCGCACTACTTTTAAGGAAATAATCATGCTGGAGACACAGTTTCCCTCATCCCCTTTGGAAGACGAGGGTCTAAGCGAAGATGCTATTCGTTCTATGAGTCAGCTCATACACACAACAAGCATGGTGGCGGCAAAGGCAATCATTACTTCTGGTCAGATTGGTGGGGTTGGTTTTGACCCCGATCGACAAGCTTCTTTCGGTACGATCAGGTGTCCAAAGGTTCGGTTGGCCCGCTACCAGGAAGTATCTCTGCATTTCTATTGGCATGGCAGTCACCAAGCTATCCACGAGAGTCGCGCCTGGAACAGTGCTACCTGGCCCTCCCTACCAGATCCTGACGTCGCATATCACTTAAAGATTGACGAGCAGTTAGGGAATGGTGGGCTTTACTGGCAAACAAATATCTACTCATCGACCTCGAAGCTGGAGTTTGTGAAAGCCGAGCTTGTCACCAGCGTCTCACCCAAACTAGGAGTTCTGGCTGAAAGAACTCCACAGTTGTTGTTGTCTCGACTAGACCCTGATTATTTTCATTACAAAGCGAAATTGAAGGAGGTCGAGCACCTGAATGGGTATCAAGGGAAAACCATTGGTGTCCGGTCGGATCTGCGGCATGTTGCGGCCCGCTTAGAATTAGCCGGCGCATAGGAGAGAGGGTTATTTCCAGATAGATTCCTTGTTACTGACCAGTTTAGCGATTTCTGATTGAAGATCCTGGCAGTGCTACAGCAATTCCGCTCCTCGCAAAATTTCGTTTTGAAATCTTAGCTGATTTTCATATTCCTATGCCTCGCTTGTGTTTGTAGGCAGTCCGAGTTGCGCACCTAGTTTTGGTGGCTCTAAATCAACGGTGAATCGGTCTCCGTTCACATAAACTACCTCGGAAGCAGTTCTTTCAGGATTATAAATCTTTGTGGTCGTGATTCTGGTGACCAAGCCGGGAGCTACATAACTCTCTTGTCCTTGATTATCACGAACCAAAATCTTATTCAGTTGTTCTGGTTGAAGCGAGAGTGCAACCAGTGAGGCTACGGCTTTTGCGAGGTCTTTGGTATCAACTATTTGCGTGTTATCAAACATATTCTCACCTAATCCGCTGATTCTAATTTAAAGTCTTTAGCAAAAACATTGCGCCCAGCCAATACTGCTGGTGATACCGGCCCCAAGATAAATAGCACAACCAGTGCGAATTCTGCCCACAGGGGAATTTCGATAGCCCAATCACTGCTAAAGCAAAGCGCCGAGATAATCAGTACAAAAAGAATGTACTTTACAAATCCGTTGATGTGCATAGTCCATTCTATTTTTTTGAGTCGATGATGAAGTCAGCAATATACGCCCCAGTGCTCTGATAGGCTTTCATGATTGCCGGAGTGTAGGCAAAGAGAAGCATTTGCACTGAGAGCATTGCAACTATTGAGTATGTGAGCTTTTTGGCCGTCATCTCTCCATCGGAGATTTTGCGCATGAGAATGACTGGAGGTATCAGAAAGAGAATCATAGCGACAAAATTTCCCGCTCCGGTGCCGAAAAAGTCCATTTTGCTGCGGATATCGTTATCGCCAAGCGTCGAAAGCCAGAACAAAGCGGAAACACCGCTAACAGTCATCGCAATATTAAAAAGGGTTGCCCATGCGGAGCCTGTTCCCGTACCGTGTGTTTCAGTAGCCATATTCCCACACCTTTATTGCCTGAATGTTAGATACCCTTTCTTCTTCCCGTAGGCGATTGCCGAGGCCCACAGCGCCCCAAAGATAGCAATACCAATTAGTCCTAGATGCCAAATAGGGTTAGATGTGGTGAAAACAAAGGTCAGTGCCACAAATGTGCTAACGAGAGTCCCAAATAGACCCAAAAAATAACCAGTACACATGATGCGCTCTGATATTTTCATATTCCCTTACTCCGATTTCAGGCTTGCAGCCATTCCGTATAGCTTATCCATTATATATTTGTGAACCAAGCGCAGAGGCATCATCAAGCATAGCCAGACAATAAGGCCGTCCCAGCCCAGCAGTGGTGACTTGACCGCAAAATATCCATTCTGGAAGCTGTAGTCTTTGAACCACAAAGCAACAAAAAAGGTAATGATCGCGAGCGCCCCAAATAAGATGGTGTCGACAAATGACTTAACCACGGCTTTTTTGCTTCTTATTTTCGCTGGCTATCTTATCGTGGATTTCTTCTCGATGGACTTCGACTTCTTTGGGAGCATTAACCCCGAGGCGAACCTGGTTCCCTTTAACCCCTAAGACGGTCACTGTAACTTCGTCACCAATCATCAAAGTTTCTCCGATCCTTCTAGTTAATATCAACATCCCTATCTCCTTGATTATCAGGGCCAGATTTCATCCTTCAACTTTCCTATCAGCGAGTGAAGCAAGTGCTTATCGTCATCATTTAGCGCATCGACACCGTAGTCATATATCTTCAAAACCACACACGCTTCATTTTGGGTAAGGTTGGTCTTGCATTCGCCACCTGCTGTCAGGTCTTTGTAGTAACTGATGGGTTTTGGTGTCATGGCGATCTCACTTAAACGAGTAGCGCGGCCACTTCCGGTGGATAAAATATGCTGCGGAAAAGGCAAAAAGGAATACAAATGTCGATGATATGAAGACGGTACCGTAGTTGTTGCCCTCGATCAGAAAATGCAACGCAATGATTGCTACTTGGAAGATCAGATAACGTCGTAGTACGCGGATGGGTTTATCAATATAGTGATCCCGGAGCCCGGTTAGATAGTTCTCCTTCCTGTCATTGCGTCCTTCGGTCGATTGTCCATCCATGCTGCTTCCCTCTACGATACGATTACTTTGACTTTTGCTAACACTTCGCCGGTGATTGTAGCTGGGGCCTTCTCAATAAACTTCACACCCCTGGCTTCGTAATCTATTGTTTTAACCTGCTGGCAGAGTACCACTCCTTTAGTCTTGGTGCCTTCCAGTTTCACTTCAAATCCATGCCCGCGAACAGTGCTCGTAATCGGGGCTACGAGAGCGAGCTTTATCTTTTCATTGAATGGTTCAGGGGAAAGCACTATAGCTGGACGAGCAAGGGCTTGCTCTTTACCCGCAGATGGGTCGAAATCCGTCCATACTATGTCCCCTCGTTTGGGGATATATTTCTTCGCCACTTAAAGTTCTTCCTGTCCTACTGGTTCGCTTCCGAGCCATGCCTCATCTTCGGCTGATAGCTCGATCGCACTTGAGGGTGTGGCAGCCAGCAGGTCTTCAAGGCTGTATTCAGGTTTTGCAGCTCTCATCACGATGGCATTATCAATGACTTCTATTTCCAGGGCATCACCGATAGCCAAGCCTGCCTTCTTGAGTGTTCCAGCGGGTATACGCGCCCCAGCAGAATTGCCCCATTTGCGAATACTTGTCTGCATAACGGCTCCATTAAATACCATGCCAATGTATATACATTATATACACAAAAGCAATGTATATACAAGGTATAACTATGATGCCTAATCCTCTGTTTTCAGGGGAGCGATGGCTGCCCAAAAGTCGGCCTTTTTCGCCTGCCAATTAGGTATCTTGGGCGATCAACTGTGGAACAATGGTCGATCAATTCTATGTCTAGCACGTACAGCCGTTTCATCCTGGGGGCGATCTTCACTGCAATTGCCGTTTTACTATTCTCTGTTGCCCACCTCAACTCCCGCTTGGATTTGCTTGAAAGCCAGCCAAGTATCGAGATGATCGTGGCCCAGGCCGTCTCGGATGCTCGGGCCAATGATGCCCGGAGGGAAGCCAGAGACCGCCTCTCAGCTCTGCGGGAGAGCGCCAAACTGGCTCCTGAGTTCAATGAAGATGGCCTCCTCTATGGTTCCCCCAGCGCCAGGTTCACCATTTCCGTCTTCACGGACATTGAGTGCCCCTACTGTAGAAAGATGCACCCCGAAGTCAAACGCGTGGTGGATAGTTCTGATGGGGTGATAAACTGGAAAATTCTTCACTTCCCCCTCAACAAGCATAACCCCGTTGCGGCCGTTGAGGCGCAGGCCCTGGAGTGCGTAAAAGACAGCTATGGCAACCGTACAGCATGGGCATTTCTGGACGCGATGATAGCCGATACAGGTGGGAATGGCCGAGGGATAGAGGATCTGCCGGGCTACGCGAGAAAAATGGGGCTTAGTGGCGCCGTCATCAGCAGCTGCCTGCAATCTGACGCAAATAAGGCTAGAATCAATGCCGACTTCGAGCTGGGTCTCAGCTCTGGGGTTACGGGGACGCCGGCAATGCTCATCACCTCAAATGACTCAGGCCGTTCCGTCCTGGTAAAAGGTCTGCAGAACGCAGAATCTATTGCAGCGGAGATCCAGAAATTCATCCGCTAACCGAGAGGGGCCGGGTGGAAATGAAAGCAGATTGGGAAAAAGAGCTGGTCAGAATTCTCAATGCTGTGTTTATTTGCGCAGTCGCTTACGCCATCTGGCTGTCTATCTTGCCAATTTTCTTGCCCGCAAACTCACCTGAAATGATTGCAATAACGATATTAACAGGGTTGGGCGCTGCTGTTTTTAGTAGCGATTTCGGGAATTTCAGAGAGGTTCCGAAGGTCAAGTTCGTGCTCATAGGGGGCATCGTGGCCCCTCTTTGGATATTGATTAGATATCCAGTCTTGAAAGCGGTGCGTAATGGCTGAGAGACCTTACGCGGCCCCATCACCCATCACTTCGTCATGCCGACTTGAAATCCTATCAGCCAATAGCGAAAACACACCCCACAAAAAGCCAGAAGCGCCACCAAGAACCGCGGCAAAGAGAGCCAAGGAGTGTAGGAGTCGCAAGGCGTCAATATCCGCTGCTGTCAGCACGTAGCCATCAACCAATACTGCCTGTATATCCTCAATACGGACACTGGGTGCAAACAACAGCCCGTAGAAGATCAATACCGGGAATACTGACAGCCCAATCAGGGTGGGCTTGCCAATCTTTTTCAATGCCTTTGTATTCATTTTATCTCCTGGTTCCAAGTCCATTACATGTTCAGGGATTGCTGAGAACCTTTGGAGTAGCCCTCAAGTAGTCCCCTGTATTGCTCACGCATTGCATGGGAAAGCCCCGCGCTCTCTCCCAAATCGTAGATCACCTGCACGGCATGGAAAAAACTTTCATCAACATATCCTTGGTAGCGGTTATCCTGCAGAGTGCTTTTAATCGCGTGCCTCAGCACTTCTACGCCTTCAGTGGGTTTGTCCGCCGAATTAGCCAACCAAAATCCAATTCTATATTGGCAGGGGGCAAAACCGGCCTCCGCACAACGGTTCAAATGCTCCATAGCCAGCTTGCCAAGTAACAGCATGCGTTTGCTCTCGATGGATTCATCCCTAAACCTGTTGTTGCCCACTTTGTCTCCTATCTCGGCCGCTTGCCGCAGGTACTCGCCGGCGGTGAAAGCGCTGGCGGGCCAATATCCCTTTTCTGCTGCCTTCCGCAACAGATCAACGCCAACTCTATATGTTGATTCTGACTTAAACTTTGAGATCATCATCACTAGAGCCATGTTGACGAGAGTGTCCACGCTTTTATCCCCCGTCCGGTACCTAGAGACCCAAGCCACAGGAGTGTCGTAAACAATGTAGGGAACACCGATACGCTCTTCACGGAATCTGCTGCCGGTACTTGTTCGTTCCATGCCAATCGCCAGAAGTAGCTCCTGGACTTCAGGCTCAGGGTATTCGAGATTGCTTCCAAACAGATCTTCGACCTCTTCTAAGCTAACATTTGGCGCTAAGGCGGACGGTGAAATCGCAGGCGTCGGCGATGCCTCTTCCGAACTGGCAGCGCATGCTGCCAGCATTAACACTGTTATGAGTAATCCTCGCAACTTCATCCCCTTAGTCAGAAAAATATCCACGGCGCTCAACTTTCAATGCTCTCCAAACAGGAAGGAAAGCCTGAACAACTTTGTCACGGTTACGGATTGCCCGGATTTTGATTATCGGCTGGTCGTGATCGGAGGTCTCCATGACGATTGATGCCAGGCCGAAAAACGCGAGAAGGCCCGCTGGAGGGCTTTGCACATCCTTAACGTCGCTGATCTCGCAGTACATCTCTCTACGAAAAATGCGAGTAATTCCGCGAACTTCCAGAATCTTGTTTCTCGTAATAGTGGTGTGAGTGTATTTAACGGTGAGGTAAGCGTACAGGCAGCTTAAAACAGAAAGTATGTGTACACCGGCTACTGAGTAACCAACAATAGTGTCCACAATTGCTGGGTATTCATCTGCATAGCCAGAATCCCACATAGACTTACAAATCAATAAGGCAATTGAAATGCCGCCCCACCAAAGGTAGGTTGGCAGATTAACTACTTGGGAGGGCTTCCCTGACCAAATTACCGATTCATCTTCATAGGTGGGATGCTCAGGATTCCGTGTTTCTTCTACTGGATTTTCTGGATCTGCCATAGTTTTTACGCCGCCCTGGTTAAATCGAAAATGGCCTCGGCCGCAGAGTTCCCATCACGGAAATAATCCCGCCCCACTACTCGTCGACAAGGTCGTTCCGAAAGGTCTATAACGATGTGTCGACTTACGGAGATCTCGGGAAGCTTAAATTCGTGATCCTGGTCCTGATCAATAAGTAGTACCTGTTTGGCTCCCTCGGCATTGCTCAGAACCTGGGCAATGATCGAACTTGGAGAAATTGCCTGGTGTAAATTATCCAGAACGATTGTCTCTGCAGAAGCATAGAGATCCAGCTCGCTTTTACCCTTGCATTCATACAGTGTGAAGTTTGGTAATTCATGCAGGACTAAGTAGATCACTCGATCCTTGAATGAGCCTGGTGCATCTGTGACTCGAATTATTTGCATAAAACACCTTTGTCATTGCTAACCAAGTAAAGAAGGTTCTTCTGTGGATTCGTGATGGGTCAGAACAGGGGTCGCGGCGGGAGCTCTTTCATCTAATGCCCCCTTGTAGATCTCTACGTACCTGACATCAGAAACGCCGTAGCGATCGGCGGCTTCGTCAATCATCTTTAGGTATGCTTCTCGCGCTGAATCAGAGATAACCTCGATCTGATAGCGTTTGAGGTCATTAGAGAACAGGTCTCCACTATATACCTGTTTACCAAAGAGTTTTTTGAACTTTCCAGCTACGACCACGCTAAACCCCAGCATCTGTGAATTGCTATTTCCACACGATATTACTAGGGAGTCGGGTAGATTTGGGGCAGATTAGGGCATTGCTCCCTGCCCCGTTTTAGCAGGAGGCAAGGAACTCTTCAGTGATATACACCTGGTACATCAAGTTGGCTGCTGACGCCAGGCGTCGAGAATCACTCAGCCAGCCCTTTAACCGCCCCCGCCGGGCCACGTCTTTCAGCGTGTCGGTGATAGACAGGGAAATGTGGGGGTTGAGGTTGGTGTAAGAATCAAGCTTATTCAGGTCGATCTCGGACAACACCCGCTCCAACTCTGCCCGGCCGCGATCTAATATCGCCTGGTCTCGCTTCAGCATCAGCGACATCGGCATTGCATCAACCAGCAGGGCTGCAATCCTTTGTAGGGAGCTTTTCCCCCTTAGAATGTACTCCAGCAGTAGGCTGCAGAAGATGAGCTGCATAGCCCAATCAGGGAGCGCCTGAGAGCGAGCGATGAGGTAGCAGCCGCCGAGCACCCCAAGGAACAGCGCTGCAAACTGGAAAAGGGACAGGCCGACACAAATCATCCTGGACCAGCGGGGGCATTTGAACGAAAACCTACGGTTTTGAATCCTGTGGCACCCTCGAAACCGTAGGTTTCCGTCAGATAGCCGCTAACCC
>MDSZ01128772.1_pt1 | contig 14586 bp, 15 predicted proteins | sample 811201 | NCBI WGS metagenome assembly MDSZ01 (sample SAMN05326647, study PRJNA326480) | marine metagenome | isolation source: seawater | place: Indian Ocean: North | collected 2010
CCTCCTGCTCCTGGAGGTGGTGGTCCCATTGCTTCAGGTGGCATTCCACCAGGAGGTGGTCCCATTGCTGCTGGATCCATTCCCGGAGGAGGTGGTCCCATTGCTTCAGGTCCTGGAGGTGGTGGTGCTTGTGCTGCCATTGCTTCCTGTTCTTCGGCTTCTTTTTCAGCCTTATCTTGTTCGTCTCTAAATTCTTTATTTGTTTTATTCTTCAAATAATCATTTCTAGCTTTAACTATTTCAAATCTATTTTCAGCAGGTAGTTTTTTCAACTCATCTTCTGATATATCTATTCCCAATGCCATGTCCACTTCTAACTTACCTTGTTCGTCTAAGTCTTCATAAAATGGTGCTGGTGGTGGCCCAGGAGGTGGTCCCGGAGGTGCTCCTCCCATCATTGCTGCTGGATCCATTCCTGGAGGCATTTGTTCATTTAAGAACCTTTTCCACGCCGAATCAAAATTATAATTTTTTGGCATCTTTTACCTCCTTTATAAGTTCATAAACTCGCATAAGTGATAATACATGATTATCCTTCACAGTTTTTGATGAACTAATTTTATTTATTTGATTTATTACTTCTTGAATTTTAATTTTAGTAACAGAATCATTTATACGTTTACTACTAATTGCAAGTGCGTCTTTAATCTTAGGTAATTTTTTATCAACATATACTTTCATACTTGATGGATTATTACCATTATTTACATATTCTTTCAATAGTGCCTTTTGACTTCTTGATAGCTTACCATCATATTTTTCATTAAACTTATCAACTAATATTTTATATGATAATAATCGAACGTCTTTATCCTGTGTAGAGTATTCGCTTAATATATTTGCTGCTTTATTTGGTTTTATATTATTGCCAATTATATGCTCAACAATTGTATATTTATTACGCACTACATCTGCAGGGTTAGATTTCTTAATGTTATGTTCAAACAGTTTATATATTGCTGCTAGTGGTGTATAGTTACCAATTTTTGTTCTAAAAAAGTTTTCTAAATTATAATGAGATTTAATTTCCTTAATCAAATTATATTTCTGCTTTCTTAAAACTGAACTATTAATTTTTGTTCTTTCTGATAACACAACATCTACTAAATACTGTGCTCTGTCTTCTTTTTTATATCTTTCATTTAATAAAGTGTTATAAAGCACCAATTCTCTCTTAAGAGCCGAACCTTTTTTAAAGCTTTCTTTAATAATTTTCAGCGCAGGAGATTCTTCCTGGTTATTCAAGACATCTGTTGTCACTTGGCGTGTTAATAATTCAAATAACATGCCTGTGTTTTTATATTTAGAATGTTTCATTTTTGACACTTAGTTTTCTCCTATATATACTCAAATATAAATATGTAGCATCTCTAGTTTCCAATAGAATCTTCGTCAAGAAGATTGCTTTCGTCCAATAAAGATCCTTTATCATTATATTTTTTATCCTTTTTATCGTAAGTTTCGCTGATTATTTCCTTTTTGCTAGGCATACTATTCTTTATCTTTTCAATTTGTTCTGTTCTAGATAAGCCCTTTCTATTAGGATGCAGAACACCTCGCTTTGCACCCTGGAATCCTAGGGTATCACGGCCTCTTGGGTGACCATCAGTTCCATAACTGCCTTCTCCCTTTCCTGGTTCGTTCGGTCTTCCACCTTCTCCACTAAGACCAAATTTTCTTTCAAACTCAGTTGATCCGGCAGTTGTATAATCATCCCCATCAGAAGCCGTGGCGTCTTGATCAATAAATTTGTCTTCTGGTTTTGGTCCAGGCATTCCTGCCATTTGCAACGCCATCATATCATGTGCTGTTCCGAATGATTGTTTTGTTACTGCAACATCATTTCCTTCCATTTCAATTTGGCTAAATCTAAAGTTACGCTTAACGTCATCAATAACTTTATCCTTTTCAGATCTCCACTCTTCAGGACTCATTTTAAATATATTTTCATAAATCCATTCTTGAGACATCATTCTATTGCCTTTAAATGCTTCTGCTAGTCCAGCTTTCTGTTCCCATATAGATAACTTCTCTTGCTCGGCTATTGTTGATGGATTATTTAATTCAAGTGAAAAGTCTACTAAAGCTTCATCTTTAAATCCTTGCGAATATAAATGCACAATAGCAATTTTAGTTAATTCAGAAACAACAATTCTTTGTAATCTTTCAATCGTTCTTGCAAATCTAACATCTTCAGCTGCTAATGTTGCCTTTCCTTCTACATTTTCGTCATATCCTAAAAATGCTCTAGGCACTCTTAATGCAGCCATCATACGTGATTTTAAATATTCAACGTCATCAATATTAGGACCATCCAATCCAGGAAGTTCTGAAACTTCTGTTCCTGATTGTCCGCCTCTTACAGGAAGATAGAAGTCTTCCATCATATTCTGTAAATTAAATTTAAGATTATACTGACCAGATTGTTCATCAACATATGGTGTTTTTTTCATTTTACTGATAACCGTATTCATATAAGAATCAACTTCATTTGGTGGTATATTACCAATATCGATTCTAAAAATTCTTTTTGATGGAGCTCTCATTATTCTGTGCAACATCATTGCATCTTCCATAAGAGTTAATTGTTTCCATGTTTTTCTTGCTGGTTCAACCATTGATCTACCATATGGTAAGAAATTTGTATCCGATATTAATCTGAAATGTGCTACTTCATAAGATTCACATTTTTTCTTCTTACTAGTTTTTCTCATTCCCGGACTATTTCCTATACTAGGATCATGCCAGAATATTGTATATTCGGGTTTATCTGGTTTCGTTCCATCTTCTCTAAACATTTCGTATGGAGAAACAGGCGTAACATTTGTAATACCATACTTTTCGGTTATATCAAATTTCAAATATGCATCTCCATATTTACACATATTTCTTATCCATGGCCAAAGATTAAATTCTATATTCAATACATCATAAAATAAATTATGTAGTATTTTTTGTATTTCTTCAGATCCTGCGTTTATAGTTAATATATCACCAAATTCATTCTTAGTGGTGCATTCATCAGCATAAATATCTAATGCAGATGATATGATTGAATCTTCATCCATTGATTCATAATCATTGAATAGATTAATTCTTTGTGTATCATAATTTGCAGATGAGAATTGGGATCCAAAACTTCCCGGATTTCCATGTAATCTATTGTATCTATCTATAACTCTATTAGTAGCTAAATTTCCACCAGATTGTAATCTCGATGTATCAACAACTTTTAATTTGTTATCGTCCATCCTTCGTATAATAACTCCGGTTGAAAATAATTTTTTTAATCTTGTAAATAAGCCTTTATCAGCCATAATTTTTCTCCTTTAATAACCTTTATTTAATTAACCATGTTAAGTCTTCCTTGCCGTTCTTGCCAAGGTCCATTTCCCATGGATTTTTTTGTAAATTTTTCTGCGTATAAATTGCAGTTTGTGTTTTTGTTTTACCCATACTATTTAATGATGCTCTATTTAATGCCAATCCTTGTTGTCTTAGTTTTAATGCTGTATCTCGGACAAATAAACCAATAGCAAATGCCATCACTAAATCATCATTATATCCATTTTGTGCTTCTGCTCTTTGTCCGTTCCATATAAAAACAAATAATTCATCCAATAATCTTTTGGACCGAACTATGCATTCCTTTTCTCTAAAATAAATATCTAATTTTGAAATCAAAAGCGGTCTTGTTCGTGCTGAAGTTGTAAACCCAGCGACCATTTGTGATTTATCTTTTAAGTCATATGTTTTCCTTAAATGAACATCCGGGTCTGTATATCCATCTTGTTTATACGTATAATATAAGTTTTTATATTCTCTATCAATTGCAGGTTGTATTGCTGCCCAACCTACATTGGCATTTTCTATAACAAGTAATGCATCATTATATTCCGTGGCTACATTAACTAACATATTACCAAATTCTTTTGTTCCAATTTGGCCCTTAAATTCTGCTACCTGTGTTACGGTTTCCACATCAAATACATGAAATGCTGAGTAATCACTAGAGTCTCCTCTTGCGACATCCGCCACTACCATATAATCTCTACCATAATCACATTGTTCCCATACCCAATAATTAGACTCTGTTCCTCTCATTTCTACCGGATCTTTCATATAAGTAGACTTGTAATATTCCAGGATCCCAAAATCGACAACAGAATTACCTGATGCAAGGAAATCACAGTCACATTCTTGTGCGGCCATTTTAGGTCCCAATAATTCATCTTGCGAATCTCTCCAATCTTGCTCTCTTTCTGGGTGCAAAGACCAATGTAATCTGATTGTGTTGAATCTATTTTCGCCCGCTTCTGCTTTTACCCATTGCTTATGAAAAAAGTTTCCTACACCATTTGGTGTTGAAAGAACAATTGCTCCACCCCCAGTAGCTAGTGTTTGTTGAGATGATGCCCATATATCATCAATTCTATCAATAAATGCCGCCTCATCCAATACTAATAATGATAATGCTTCAGAACGACCTGCATCACCGCCTGAAGATATTGCCTTAATTTGGGAGCCGTTCGCCAATCTTAATGATAATTTATTATCCTCTACTGTTTGGCCTTTTAACCAGGAAGGTAATCCATCATGCATAATTCTAACTTTAGTTACTAAATTTTTAGCAACGTCCTGTTTTGTAGCAATAACTAATACATTTTTATCTCTTTGGAATATCATCATCCATAAAGAATAACCTGCTGTTAATGTAGAAATACCAAGCTGCCTTGATTTTAATATTATATTATAATCATGATTTTTGAACTCAGTGAGACACCTCTCCTGAAATGGATATAAATGAAAAGGTATTTTACCTCGTTGTGGGTGTTGGATCACACAATATTTTTTCATAAAATATATAGGATCCTTAGCACATTTAAGGTATTCACGTTTTATTATGTCTTTTAAGTTCTCTGCCATACTATATATAAATATATATAAATATAAAAATTAATATTTAATTACCTAATTGTCCTGCTAAATAAATCGCTGTTGATGTGCTTACTACTCCAACAACCACTCCAAACCATCTTTTATTATACCATTTATCAGTTATCTTCAATCTATCTTCATATAGTTTAATCTGATCATTTAATAAAATAATTTCCTGGTCTTTATTTAATAATATAGATTCATTTTTTGCATTTAATGTTCTAAAATTATCTAATTGTAATTCTAAATCAGCTATCAAAAGGGTTTTGATTGAGTCTTGTTGTTCCAATGTGTCAACTGCTAAAAAGAAAGCATCTAATTCTGATTGAGGAATTTTAACAATTTTGTCTTGTGCAAAAGAGTTTAATGATATAATCATTGTTAATATAAATAATAAATGCTTCATTATTTTTTACTCCTATACTTTTTCTTAAAATCAGATACTGTTTTTTTAGCTGATTTTGTTGTTTTAACTTTTGATTTTGTTTTCTTTATTTTAGTATCTGTTTTAGATATCTTTTCTTTGATAGCTTTCTTCTCTTTCTCTAATTCCTTACCTACTTTTTTAACATCCTTCAATTTTTTCTTATTATCTTTAAGATCTTTTTTGAACTGTTTTTTGCTACCCGATTTTGCTGTTAGTGCAAACACACCTGCTACAATGGCAAATATGCCTAAAATAATTTTCCATAACTTTTTCATATTATATCTCCGTTGGATCTATTGGTTCGCCCATTAATGCTCTATTAAAAACATCTTCTGCTTTTTGTACTTTTTTATGTAGGGCTATTAATTCTTTTTTTAATTTTTCTCGCTTCTTTGGATCTTTCTCAGATACGAATTTCTTTTTAAGATTCTGCTGTTTTACCATTAATGATTGGTAGTTTTCTGTTGCCTTACGGAATCCTTTAGTCATTCGCATTTCATTTAAACGGTTGAGCTCTTCCGCTATTATTCTTTTTATTGCTGATACTTTCATAGTTAATCCCAAAATATTAGTTTAGCAATTATACCTAGTATTGCAACCCAAACAGACCATAAGGTTTTTTGAGTATTTTTTCTAAACGTTGTATTATTATTAACTCGAGATATTGTTCCATCATCTGGATCTAATAATCGAATTTTTATTTCTCGAACATCTTGTTTTAATTCGAGTATTTCTTCATGTAATTGCTCGTTAGTCAGTCGTGCCATTTTTTTCCCACTTTTTTTCGAAATCCTTTAATTGTTTATCAAATGATTCTTTTAAATATTCTTTACTATATCCACCGCGCCATGTTTCAGTATCACCTGCTTCAGTGATAAAGTGTTGGTTTTCTATATTATCTAAATACTCTACAACTCGTATTTTTAAATCTTTAATAAATGAATCTACATTACCTCTGATTTGTTCCTCTTGATATTTATCCCATTCCTGGTTTATTCTCATCTGATGTTCATCATCTATTACACAATCGAAGCATTTTTTACGTAGCTTCCAAAATTTCTTATCTAGTCTTTTTTTCATCCTAGTATTACACTGTGGGCAACAAATTGGCATCATAACAGCGTCTCTTACTGACTGTAGCTTAGGTATATTTTGTTTTATGCCATTTTTAATTGTCCAAGTTTTTCCCCTTTCTTCCCAAACATCACCTTCACCATAACTTTCATTTACTTTTTTATAACCTTGCATAATTGCAGTCTTGTTATTGAATTTCTTCGTAACAAGATTACGCATACGCTGAACCTTTCGTTCACTTATTGCTTTTTTCAATTATTTTCTCCTAAAACTCTGTACTATTAATTTTCATCTGTGAATATAGATTCATTAAAGCCTTTTGTACTTTACCAAGATCTTTTTTAATTTTTCTATATCCCTCAGGCGACTTCATCTTCATCTTGATTTTTGCGACATCTAAGTTTTTAAGTCCTTCCTTAAAATTCTTTTCCCAAGAATAAACTTTCATTTTAGGTGCCTGCTCATTCAAAACATTAGATACTTCTTCTTTTATAATTTGTTGCAGTCTTTTTTTATTCATTTTTGTATTCTCCGGTATTAATTTTTTAATACGAAATTTTAGAATAGGTCTACCGTTGATGGTTGGTTGTCCTTTTTCATCAGTTCCAAATTCTTTTACTTCAACTGGTTTGTTTTTGAACCTACCAGTTAGTATTATATCGCCTATATTTAAGTCTAGTTTCATTATATATAAATATTTATAAACTTAATAAAGCACCAGTTATTTGATTAATTGGTGCAAAAGTCCCTGTTAATTTGTATGTTTTGCCACCATAAATGAATACTAACCCTTCGGTTGGTACTACTGCTTTCCATCCACCTATAGCTTTAATTTTATCTAGGTTATCTTTAACCTTATTTATCTTCTTCAAATCACCAGATCCTTTAACTGCCTTGACAGCCGTCGCGACTTTTTTACGCATTGCCTGAATTGCTTTATCAGGATTAGCTGCTAAAAATCCTTCTGTGTTTTTTAATATTTCTGCACCTAATTCAAAAAATAATAATTCAAATGGTAGCATGTTTTTCTTTACCTGAGCTGCATGATCTTTTTTATCTACATTCTTAGCCCATTCTAATGTTTTTTCATCTTCAATAATTTTAGAATTAAGTCTGAATGATTTATCGAAGAAAGCCCATCTTTTAGTTAATCCTACTAATATGTTATTATTAACTTTTGTTGGTGATTTTTTGTTAATAAAATCTTCCCACCATGATTGATGATAGACTGCAAATTCATCACTATCTTTTAAATTAAATTCTTTCATAAGTTTATTTAATTTAGATACAAAATATTTTTTTCGTTTTCCAAAATCTTGGCTCTTTATTGTTTTCAGTGGATTTGGTCCAATAATTTTAAATGTTTTTTGTAATTGCTGATTTACTTGCTTAATCATCCCTGCTAACATTCTACCACTATCTCTTACTGTTCCTACTGGTCTTCCGTCTTTATATTTTAATGCACCATGGAATTGTAAATATGGAGCATCATATACTATTACATTAACACTATCTGGATACATAATTTCCATATTCATCCAATTGTTTCCATTATCAAATATTTTCATTTGTTGCTTATCTGATAATTTTCCTATAGCTTTATCTAAGTCTTTAAATGCACCAACAAAAGCTTTATACAGCGGACCTCTTCCTTTAAATTTAGCTGCTATATCTCTACCCGACATTCCACCCCTTTTTATGTCGCCCGCATTTCTAGCCGCCTTTAAAGATCCATCCCATGTGATAAATAAATTTTGTCCATCGGTTTTTTCAGTAGCAGTTTGTTCTACACTTAAATTGCCTTGTAAGGATAATTCTATCATTTTTTTGAAATCACTAAATTTTAAATCCTTATCATCAAATGGGTGTGCCATATGACCATATGCACCACCTTCAGTTAATAGACTTTTAGTTTCATTAACCAACCACTCTTTTATATCTTTACCTTTATCATCAATTGCCGGAACCATTTCAACATCCTTACCTTTATCAACTGCTTTCTGATTTTTCTTAGTGATTTTAGTAAGTTTCTTAATCATAGTTGGTGTCGGTTCTTCTTTCTTTCTAAGCTTCTCACCTTTACTATCTTGTTTAACATCTTCAGCTCCTAGAAAGTTAACAAATTCCCACCCAACTGTTTTAGCTACCCTAGTAATATGTTTTTTCCATTTATTATATGCAGCTGCTCCTATTCGTTGTTCACCTTTATAATCATCACGCACTTCTGGTTGTGCTATACCTGTAGGTGCATATGAAACTGGGCCGACAGGGCCATTTGGGTATTTTGTTCCATATGTTTCAAATTTTTTTATGTCACCTACTATATAATCAACAACTTCCCATCCCAATCTTGCAGCACCTTCTTCTGATCGTTTCTTATATCCCTTATGACTTGTTCTCCAATATCTTGGACCATCATCTGTTGGTAGTCCACCTGAAGTTGTATCTGTTCTAGATACTTCTAAAATTAATTGTTTAATATCCACAGCGTGACAAAATCCTTCCATCACTTCATTTAATTTTTCAAGTTTATTAATTATAAGATTATAGTTTTTCGTATGACCAAATATTCCTTTAAATATTTTTTTCTTTTCAGTCGAATCCGTATCTTTATTACCTAAGGCCTTTCGTATAGCAGTTCCGCTCATTTCTCCTTGACCTGGAACATTTAATTTAACATGTGGTGCAATGATAGTATAAGCACCATCTCTATAACCAACTTCGGCCTTACCTTTCCACGGTCTAAAAAACTTTCCCTTCAATCTTTGTGCATCTTTTTTTCCAACCGCAAATATTACAGCAGTGGTTTTTGGATCGAATTTTCCAACTATTTCTTCGGCTTTATATGGATTTTTAACTTGGGCTACTTTTTGTATTCCATGAGAATTTATGATTTTTTTCTTTTCGTTAAAATTAAATGGAGACTTCGGTAAATCTACTTTATTGCTTGTAGCTACCCAAACCTCACCAAACTTTCTAACTAATTGCTTATATACCTGAGCATGATGTTTACCCATAGGCTGAAACCGCCCAGGATATATAACTACTGTTTTAGTAATAGCAGTAGATTGTTCTGCAATAATATTATCAGCTAACCAAGTGCCCAAATTCATAGTATTCTCCATATATTATAAATATCAACCTACACACTTTAATAAGGGAATTATTGCCTTATTATCTGAATTATGATATTTTTGTATATTACTCACTTCAGTTGTTATTATTTTTTCGTCATATTCCCAACACGGGTTATCAATATATTTAGATTTCCATAATTGATCATTAAACAAGGACCCATCCTTACAAATATAAGCCGATATTTTGGCGCCCGGATTTAAATGGTACTGTCTTAATAATTCAATAAAAATATGTATTCTGCTAGATACTTGAAATAATTCAACGCCTTGCAATTTTTTTACATTGTTCGGGAAGTCATCAAAAAATATTTCATCATAATTATTAAGTCTAGATGTGCATATTACATCTTGCCATCTTGATTCTATTATATTTATATTACTATAATCCTTGGCCCATAGTTTGCATTTTTTAATTACAACCGGATCACACTCCACGATTGTATATGACTTTGGATTATATTTTTGAATTGCTGTAGCTGAATATCCCATTCCAAATCCTATTTCTAAAACATCACCGCGTGGTTGAAGCTTCTCTATACAAGCCTCCATATAGGATTTTTCCCATTCCATCATTACCTGTTCATTATTAGAATCAAGTAGAATATCTTCGTTATTTTTATCTTTTGTATATGTTAACATATTATATCGATTTTAATACTATTGCTGCGCCCCTTAACTGATCGCCTGCAGAAGATGGGCTCCACATTAATGTTAGATAGTCACCAGCATCCGGTATAACTTGAAGTATTGGTGTGCATGAGGATGATATAGCTTTTGCCGTATAAAAGTCGTTAGTTTCGCAGTTTGTTGCATTAAGGGGAGTAGATTGCAATGTAGAAGTTGTTATATTATTATGGAATACCGTAAATTGTCCCCCAGATGCATACACCATTGCATGAGTAGCTAGATATCCTCTTGGAGGAACATAAGTTGCGTAATAATTATAATCACTATTGGTAGTCTGCCCATACGGAACACCTGTGCCGCGACCAAAAACCCAACTATATGTTCTAGTAGCATTATCAGTTGCGGCCGCAAATTCGTTCCATGGTAAGATTACTACTTCTTCAAAACCTTCACCACCTGTGTTCCATCCCTGTGTATTTGCTACGTTCATGGAACCTGTAGCTCCTCCATTATAATTTAATACTCCATTAGAAGCAGTTACAGTTCCTGCAAATTCTCCGGTGCCATCTACTCGTAAATTTCCTGCTGCAGTTATGTTAGCTCCCGTGTCTACATTCCCATGGAGGGTACTCTTCCCCCCTACAATTAGTTCTCCACTTGCACTTATATTAGCTGACGCTGTTATATGAGATGCAACAGAAAGGCCTGTATCTGGCATATTAAGGTTTGGTGCCTGATAACCAATTCTAGCAACCCCGTTAAGTTGTATTCCATTAGCAGCTCGTATTTGGCCTGTAGAAGACACATATCCTACAGACTGTATATTTGAATTTGATAATATATCACCACTTGCACTTATGATACCTGACGCTGTTATGTGTCTTGCTGAAATCCATGCCGGTTGATTACTTATTGGTTCAACGAATGCTACTCCAGAGACCCTTGCTGCAATTTTCGTTCCTGAAAAAGATGCGTCTCCAAATCTTATATCATCGAGGTATCCAATTATTTTATCGTCAATTAAAATGTTTCCACCATAAATGGGACCACTTGAGGATATTGCTGCAGCATTAACCCTACTTGAAGACATAATACCCTTAAGAGTCATATTTCCTGATGCTGTTATGTGAAATGCATCCGTATCACCAAATGTCACGCCCCTACCACTATGATCTAGTTTAAATAATGAATTTCCACCGGTCATATAAGATGAATTTCTTATTTGAAATGAATCATCACTACCTACGGCTCCTAATACGTATCTTGCGGATCCATCTTCATTAAATACTATCTGTGTATTTTGGTTAGAATTAGCTCTAAGTTGTAGTTCTGAATTGCCTGTATCGGAATATATTATGGCCCTAGTATGAGAAGATCCCGATCCTATAAATAAACTATATCCCTTTCCGGCAATATTGTTTATAACTGCAGCCTGTGTTGCTGCGTGAGGATTTATGCGCATCTCCTGCGATGTTATTATTCCACTTGCACTTATATTTGCTCCACGACCTTCTCCTGAAGCTGTTATGTGACCCATTGAGTGTATCCACCCGTAATTTTTATTCGTTCCTACTTTTAGATTTCCATCTATGTTATTTAATCCCTCACCACTCATGGAAATATGTCCAGAACCTGTTAAATTTCCATTTAACAATCTCAGTTCTTCACCTGCGAGGCCCAATACACCAACATCTAATACTTTAATAGCTGTTCTATCAGTTACGGAACCCGGTTTGCCAAATGTAATAGCATCTGTGTCTGCGCGCATTACGGCTAATTTCTGTGCGCCTCGACGAAATTCGATTGAATTATTTTGTGTAATTATGTGTGCGAATGAGCCTGTTGAGGTATTCGATCCACTGATACTCCCAGTAATTGTAATATTTCCTGATGCTGAAATATGTCCATTTTGAATTGTTACATCAGATCCCTTTACTTTAAATTTACCAAGTAGTGTTAAAAGTCCACTTGATGGATCTATAAAAAATTTACTTGTTGTATAAAGTTCTGCACAATCTGCATCAGATGCATTGTGGGAATTTACAAATGTAAGATAGTATGGGCCTTCATCGTTATCTTTACCGACGGTTTTAACTTGATCGGCACAATCTGCTGATGCTGCGGTTGCAACAGCTCCGTTTACATTTCCACCCGCTATATATGAAGCAGAGTCTGCATATGAAGATGACAATTCATATGTTATCTCATGAGATGCAGAAAGTGCATATGATGCAGATATTGCATGTGATGAAGTTACAGTGAATACTGTAATTGCTGATCCTGAGCCGTCTGCAAACGATCCATTTTCTGTTTGAACCAGTTTATGGAAAGTGTCAGATACATTGGAGCTCGAAAGATGAATCAATGGAGCCATAACTTACCTTACTTTTTTTTACTTAAAACCTCAGTTATTCCTTTAATAACTTTATTCTTTTTGTTTTCCGATAAAGGATTTTTAGCAATATATGTTGCTATTATGTTATTTAATTTATTTCTTTTTATACTTAGATTATTTAAATTAATATTTTCCCTTATTAATATTTTCATTATGTTAACAACATGATTTTTTTCTGATGTTGATATTTTTTCTTTAATTCCACTAACCTTAACTTTAGGCTTACTTTCTGTAATTAAATTGCCTCTTTGAGACTTAACTTCTACTACAACCTTTTTACTAGCCTCTACTGTAAATTCAGATTCCCATGGAACAAAATATGTGTCTTCTGCTATTACTTCTAGTTTAATATTTCCACTAGTATTTTCATCTATTAGTCCCCTTAGTTTTTTTACAGGAACTTGGCATTTTCCTGATGAATCTAATTTTCCATTAAATAGTAGATTTACATCATTAGATTCTATAATGAGACGTGCTGATGAGTTTCTTAAAGAAGCTCCCTCTATTGATATGTTACATTCAAATAGTTCTGTTTTGTCCGTAAATAATTTATACATCTATACTCTCCAATTTTATGTGGGCCTTTACTTCTTTAATAATAAATTCAATATTTTTAGCATGTGCTGAAAAATTCTTTACCTCTTTGGTTTCATCATACATTTTAATTCCACGTCTTCTCATGACTAACCTTATTAGTTGTTTCTTCTTTTTCTTATCTATACCAGCAAGATCAATGTGATCACCGCCCGCAAGAATGGATTCAACTAATACTACATCTTCCCACGTATAATCGAATCTGCCGAATTCTTTATTATATGCAGAATCACCCTTTGCATTATCCCACTTAAAGGCTGCATCGAGCCATTTTATTTTAGTCTTAGTTGCCATATATAAATATCTATAAACTTCAGTTTAATGTATTTTGTTCCTATTCAATACACTAGTTAATTTTCTTAAATCTGCGCCACCCCATTGTTCAATGAGTTTTTTACCATCCATTATATAAAAATATGGTGTATATGGTGGTTGAACGTCTTTTGGCATTGATTCTAAATCTACAATGCGAAATTCAAGGCCATTTTTCTTAGCCTTTTTTGGTGCTTCTTGTGCCATTATATTACATGGCCCACAACCCTCCTGTTTAATCATTATTAATTCCATTTTATATAAATACCCTATTAATCATAAGAACTGAAGTTGAGTTGGCTACTACCATTTCCACCCACAGTTGCATTAAATGAAATATGTATTGGCTTCAAAAACCATTGATCTAATTCACCCCATTCATCACATGAATCTTCATTCATATCCCATCTCACTGTTATGCCGTATATATCGGTATCAGTTCCTAACTTAATATATGTATCCCAATATCTCCATGTCGTGCCTATATCCCTCAGCTTTATCTGAAAAAATGTTTTGGATGAGTTATAATGTGGTGATGCTTGTGTTGATGAAACTGTTGTGCCGTCCCATCCACTGGCAGTCCATCCATTAGGATAGAAATCATCACCAGAAGACCCGGCGAAGTTATAATTTCCACTACTATCAACCGCAAATAGATAAAAGTCCATATCATCATTTGATTGTTCTGTTCTTACATATCCACCCATATGCCATATTGTATTAGGTTGTGCTCTGCAAAGAATGTGGTCAGTTGATCCATTCCAGGCATTGGTATATCTTTCCCCAGAACCATTTGCTCCCCCATGTGTAAATCTTAAATAATATCCGGATGAACCATCATGAGTACCTGTGCCACTAATACCTTGCACATTAGAATCACCATTATTAACACTGTCCCATGGGATTCGAGAATTGGTGTTAGTGTCGTTAGCTACTGGCATCCATCCTTCAACGTCATGAGATCCTTGGCCTGTTGATGTTACGGGTCCCAATGCTACATAACGGGTATTAGCATATCCTTGCTGATTTCTTGCAGCATTGTTACTCCAAGCAATGCCTTGTGCATCTCCGGATTGTCCTAA
>MDSZ01150384.1_pt1 | contig 14586 bp, 13 predicted proteins | sample 811201 | NCBI WGS metagenome assembly MDSZ01 (sample SAMN05326647, study PRJNA326480) | marine metagenome | isolation source: seawater | place: Indian Ocean: North | collected 2010
ATCATTGATGCATTTAGCTTTTCTGAATTAATATAGGCACCAAAAAAGTAAAATAAAAATATTAGTAACATAGTAAAAGACCAATACATTGGAACAATTCTAATTAATCGATTTAGAAAAAAGTTTTTATTTTCTTTTTCTGTGACTATATATATTACAAATCCTGATACTACAAAAAATAAATCAACACCACGATAGCCAAGTGAAGTCTCAACACCTTGTATCACGTATATATGATGAATAAAGACTAAAAATGCAGCTATAAATCTAAGAAATTGTATTGAAATTATCATTTATTTAAAAAAAATTTTGCGTTATCTTTTATTTAGTATAGAATCTTACAACATTTATGAAGAACACTAGTAATCAATCATAGTATGTTCAACCTCTTGAACAAATCTAATAATTTTTCACTCATATAATAATCTTATATAAATAATTGAAAAAGAATATCACTCCAATTAACGAAAATATTAATGCTTCAGAAGTTATGCTGATAGATTCTTCTGGTAATAAAGTCGGAATAGTTAATATTAATGAAGCAATTGAGATCTCAAGAAAAGAATCTTTGGATCTAGTTCAAGTTTCTCCTCCCAGTGCAAGTGTAACTGTTTGTAAGATTTTAGATTATGGAAAGCATATTTTTACCAAAAAAAAGAATCTTAGTACCTCAAAATCCAAAGTGAAAAAAAATACAGTAAAAGAGATAAAATTTAGGCCGTCTACCGATACCGGTGATTATGTTACTAAATTAAAAAAAATTAAAAGCTTTATTATTAATGGAGATAAGACTAAAATAAGCGTCCGGTTTAGAGGTAGAGAAATATTAAATAGTGATATGGGATTAGATCTTTTAAAAAAAATAAGTACTGAGCTTGATGATATTGCTCAAATTGATCAAGAACCGGCACTTGAAGGTAGACAATTGCTTATGATTTTGTCTCCACGAAAGAAAAACAAATAGGACTTTTTATATATGGGTTATAAAATAAAATCGCATTCTGGAGCAGCAAAAAGATTTAAGAAAACTGGTTCGTCAGTAAAAGCTAGAAGCGCGAATAGAAATCATATTCTTACTAAACAGTCTACAAAAAGAAAAAGACATAATAGAGGCTTAAATAAAATGTCAGGAACTACACTTAAAATAGCTTCAAAATTAATCAAATAATCATGCCAAGAGTTACAAAATCATTAACAGCTAAGTCCAAGCATAAAAAAGTTCTCAAGAGCACAAGAGGGCATTATGGGGCTAGAAGCAGACTGTTTAAGACTGCAAAACAATCAAATATAAAATCTTTACAGTATGCCTTTAGAGATAGAAAAAATCGCAAGAGAAGTATTAGATCTTTATGGATTTCAAGAATCAATGCTGGTGCAAGGGAATTAGGTGTATCTTATTCAAAACTCATTAGTGGATTATCTGATAAATCAATTATTATCAATAGAAAGATTCTTTCAGAGATTGCTGTATCTGATCAAAAAATTTTTAAAAAGATTGTTGAAAAAGCCACTAGCTAAAAATGTCATCAGATTCAGACATTTCAAATATTATAAAAAGATTTGAGATCAAAGAAACAGGATCGATACATCCAATAAATCAATTAAAATATGAAATCTTTGATCTTCTTAACAGTCTTGGATTTAGTATTATTGGCGGACCTGAAATAGAGTCAGAAAAATATAATTTCGATTTACTAAACATTAAAGAAAGTCATCCAGCTAGACAAATGCATGATACTTTTTATGTTGAAGATAAAGGATATGTCTTGAGGACACACACATCTCCAGTTCAGGTAAGAGCAATGCTTAGAGAAAAGCCCCCATTTGCATATATATCTGGGGGAAAGGTTTACCGAAAGGATGATGATGCTACACATCTACCAATGTTTCATCAGATTGAGGGAATACTGATCGATAAAGAGATAAGTTTTTCAAATTTAAAATACATTATTTATAAAATAATTTCTTCATTGTTTGGTGAGGAAACTCAAATTAGATTCAGGCCCTCATATTTCCCTTTCACTGAGCCATCGGCAGAGGTCGATATTCTATCAAAAGACAAAAAGTGGCTTGAGATATTAGGATGTGGAGTAATAAATCCTATTGTTTTAGAGAATTGCAACATAGATCCTAAATCTTTTTCAGGTCTCGCGTTTGGTTTAGGTGTCGAGAGAATAGCAATGCTCAAATATGGTGTAAAGGATATTAGAGATTTCTATAAGTCAAATCTAGATTTTTTAAAACAATTTAAATGAAAATTCACTTTGATCATTTAAAAAATTTTTTGCCAAAAGAAATCAATATTGAAACTGTTTCAAGTTATCTTTTTCAATTAGGTCATGAGCATGAGATAGATAATGATACTTTTGATATTGAATTTACACCTAACAGAGGTGACTGTTTATCATTAATGGGATTGTCAAGAGATCTAAATTCTCTCTGTGAATCAGGTTTTCCATATTCAGTTTATGAAGAAGAAATTTTAGATTTTAATTTTAATTTTGAAAATAATGATTCTAATACTTTGGATAAAGTTACTTTTCTATATGTTGAAATAAACCAAAATAAAATTAAAGAATATGAGAATTACCTTCAAAGCTTCTTTTCTGATTTTGACATAAAGAAAAATAACTTTTTTACTGATATCTCCAATTATCTAGCATATGAGACTGGCTTGCCCACACATTGTTATGACTATGAAAAAATATACGGCAAATTTTCATTTGAATCCTCTTTGGTAAATAGTGAATTTGAAACTGTATTAGATACAAAAATCCAACTCACTGGAACGAATTCCTATTTTAAAATTGATAATGATATTGTTAATTTAGCTGGCGTGATGGGAGGTAAAGCAACTTCTTGCTCAAAAAATACGCATAAAGTATTAATAGAATGTGCACATTTCAATCCTGAGGCAATTATTGGAAAAACAATTAAATATGGACTCAACTCTGAGGCAGCCTATAAGTTTGAGAGAGGTGTAGACAGAGATGCTCAGGAGTTCAATCTTAGAAGATTTATAAAAATTATTTCTGATCATACCGAGATTATTGACTTAAAAATTTTCTCGAAGGATTATAAAGAAAGCACAAAAACTATCATTCCTTACAATCCTGAGAATATTTCAAAAATCATAGGTCATGAGTTCGATAATGATGACATCATGAAAAAACTTATATCTATTGGTTTTAAATTTAATGAAGGTGAAATTATATCTCCTTCATTTAGGTCAGATATATTATCTGAAAATGATATTGCTGAAGAAATCTTAAGGATCATCGGATATGACAATATTCCAAAAAAAGAATTCTCAATAAATATCAACAAAGTAAGCAACGATTTAATTGAGAGAAAATTTAAAAGTTATTTAGCTTCATATGGTTTTACTGAAGTCATAAATTTCCCTTTCTCATCATTTAGCGGGAATGAATCAATAAAAATTGATAATCCAATTGATTCAAACAAACCTTTTATGAGAAATAGTCTTACAGATTCTTTGATTCAAAACACTATCTATAATGAAAACCGAAACAAAGACTCAATAAAGTTATACGAAATATCTGATGTGTATAAGAAAAATCCTGACTTAGTTTCAGAAAGATTTCTCACTATCGCTGTTTCTGGACGGCTTGGTAATAATTTAAAGGACTTTAACAAGAAACTTGATAAAGAATTTTTGATAGAAATTTTTGAAAAATTAGGAACTGATGTTTCTAAATATATTTCTGAAATAGACAGAAGCAAATACGATTCAAAATTAAAAACTAAGCTTTATGTTATGGAAATGCCTTTTCACGCCATCAATCAGAAAATTGATTTTTTTGATACTGTTGAGATCGTAAAATCAAAGGATCACGAATATAAAGAAATATCAGAATTTCCGATTGTTTATCGTGACCTATCTTTTAAGATTACGTATGAAAAAGATATAGATCAGTTCTGCGAAAAGATTATGAATTCTGATACAAAAAATCTTTGTGAAATTTTTATGTTTGATTATTTTAAAGATAAGGATAATGTTTCAAAACTAGCCTTTCGATTTATTTTCCAATCAAACGAAAAAACACTTACTGACAAGGAAGTTGATTATGAAATTAAAGAGATAATCGAGGAAAATATTGTAAAAGATTTAATAGAGATACCTGGATTAGATAAATTAAATTTAGATGAGTTATAATTACTTAAATTTTGAGGGGAGATTTATTGTCAATTACAAAGAAAAAAATTTCTAAAGATATATCTTCAAAAATTGATATTACTGAACGCGAAAGTCTAGATATCTTGGAGGCTTTTATATCGAATATAAAAACTATGTCACAAAAGAAATTGATGATAAGTAATTTCGGTGTTTTTCATGTAAAGACAACTAAAAAAAGAATTGGAAGAAATCCGAAAACAAAAAAAGAATATGATATTTTTCCGTCAAGAAAACTTTCTTTTACCCCATCAAATTATGTTAAAAAATACATTAACTAAAGTCTATGCACAGAAATATTAAACTAGTAACATTATTTTTATTATCAAACTTTTTGTATTCACAATCAGTTCCTGATGGTCTTGATGAAGATTTTTTGAACAGTTTACCTGACGAGGTTGCTGAAGATGTATTAAATGAGTTTGAAAAGTCATCAAAAGAAGAGGATAAGATCTATAAGAGATCTTCTACTTCTCTTGAAAAATCAAGAACTCTTCAAAAATGGCAAAAGTTCTTAAGAGAGGAGGAGCTAGAGCAAAATAAGCTTCTTAAAAGATTTGGAAGTGAAATGTTTCAATCAATGCAGAGTACTTTCATGCCTATAAACGAACCAAATCTAGATGATTCATATATTTTAGACTATGGAGATATTCTAAATATCCAATTTGTTGGAAATAGAACGGCTGAATTGTCTGTTGAAGTTATGCGAGATGGCTCAATATCCATACCTGACTATGGTAAATTGAAAGTGTCTGGATTAAGTCTGATCGATGCTTCAGAAATGATTATTGAAAACGTTCAAAATTCTTTACTTGGAACAAGGGTATTTGTTTCACTTGAAAAAATAAGAGACATTCAAGTTTTGATTAATGGTTATGCATTCTTTCCAGGTATGTACACTGTAAGTGGTAATACAAATATACTTCACATAATTAATGTTGTTGGCGGCATTACTGATGAAGGTTCTTATAGGGACATTACGGTTAGAAGAAATGGAGTAAAAATTTATAGCATTGATCTATATGATTATCTCATTGATGGTAAGGTTTTTAACAAACAACAAATACGAAGTGGAGATACTATTTACATAGGGCCTCTCAAAAAACTTGTTAGAGCTTCTGGTGGTGTAAAAACTCCAGCTCTATTTGAGTTAAAAGAAAATGAAACATTAGAAGATCTAATGAGCTTTGCAAATGGTATGAGTAATACAGCTATTAAAAGTGAAGTTTTTTTCACAGAAATTTTTAATGGACGAAGCTCAATTAAAAAGGTCTCAATAAATGAATTTCCAAAAACAGTTCCAACACATGAGAGTCACTTGTATGTTGAGGAAAATATTATAAATGTCGTTGAAATCACTGGTGAAATAAAGAGACCAGGAATTTATAGTATTAGTGAACATGAAACATTGAGTTCTTTAGTCACCAGAGCAGGTGGATACAAAAAGAATTCTTACACCTATGGCAGTCAAATATACAGAGAATCTGTTGCTGAGTTGCAAGAGATAAATAATAAGAAAATATATAATGATTTAATAAAATATATAGTAACTGCAGCAAAGACGGGTGCACAACAACAAAGTCTCCAAGAAAGCTCGTTACCATTTGTATTGAATGAATTTAAAAATACTAAACCATTGGGTAGAATTCAGGCTGAATTTGACGTTGAAAAGATTTCACTTGATCCAACACTAGATACTGTTTTACAGGATAAAGATAAAATTGTTGTATCTTACTTTGACAATCAAGTGCACGTCTTTGGGGAGGTTATGAATCCAGGTTCATTTAGGTATAGCTCCTCATTAAGTTTTGAAGATTATATTACTGCTGGTGGTGGTATTTCAGATTTTGCTGATACAAATTCTATTGTTTTTATTTTGCCAGATGGGACTGCAAAAATGTATCAAAAATCATTACTTAGTTTTTCAGAAATTAACATATATCCAGGATCTGTTATTTATATACCTAGAAAGATTGGTAAATTAGATGGTTTAAATTTTGCTGCCACAGCTGCTCCAATTTTCAGTAGTTTAGCATTATCAATTGCCTCGATAGCCTCTATAAACAATAATTAATGAGTTTTAGAATTTTAATACTAAATTTTTTTTTTGTATCCAAATTCTTGATGCAAGTTACCTAGATTATATCTATAAAGACAGAAGTCCCTCATATAATTCATTTGGACAAGTTGGATTAATAAATCTGCCAAGTGCAGAAACATATGGAGAAGGTGGCGTATTTCTAACTTTCAATAGAAATAGCATTTATAAATATGGAACGTTAACAGTCACACCATATGATTGGCTTGAAGCAAGTTATTTTTACTACAGACCCTCAGACTTATTTTGGGATAAAGGAGTAATTGAGACAAAAGGTCAATATTTAGATAAAGGATTCAATGTAAAATTAAGCCATACATTCAAAAATAACTTTTTACCAAAAGTTGCAATTGGTCTTGATGATTTTGCAGGATCAGGATTTTTTGAAAAAGAGTATATTGTTTTCACTAAGGATATAAGAAACCTAAGAGCTTCTTTTGGTTTCGGTACGGGGAAGTTTACCGGCGAGTCCTCTTACAGAAATCCAATTTCATATTTTATAGAATCATTTGAGACCAGAAATTTAAGATCAAAGAATATTACTACAGTTGGTCAACCGTCATATGATCAATGGTTTAGAGGACCCGTAGCACCCTTTGGTGGTGTTGAAATTTATTTACCACGCATGAATGGTGCCAGACTTAAAATTGAAAATGATCCATATGATTATATGGATTTTTCTGCAGGATACGACGGAGATGCGAATTTACTTAAAAGAAAGAAAGATTCAAATTTTAATTTTGGTTTAAGTTATCCTATTTCAGATAATTTCAATATTGATATTTCTTATATAAAAGGAAATACAATAAATTTTACATTTAGCATGGGGTTCGCTTTAAATAAAAATTATCAAAAAAAACAATCTTCAATGCCAAATGTGCAAAAGACAAATCCATCTGGTAATAAAAAACTAGCATTTTATAGAGATCTACTAAGTAATTTAAATTCAAACAATTTGTTACTTCAAAGTGCTGATTTAAATGATGAGAGATTAAAGATAGTAATAAACCAAGATACATACCAAAATTCACTGCAAGCAGCTTCATACTCAGGATACGTAGCAAAAAAAGTTGCTGATAACAATAATATTCCTATTAAAACTATTTCTATATCTGAATATAATTCTGGTTCAGTCTTAAACAGCATTACTTTTTTATCAAAAGACTTGAATGAACAAACCGTATACAAAAACCTTATCAACAGAAATACAATTTTTGACTCTGGCGACCCTAATTTATTATCTAATTCTGAATATTTGCCAAAAGTTGAGTTTCCAAATTTTTTTTATTCGATAGAGCCTAAAATCCTTAGTCATGTTGGGACACCTGACAAATTTTATTATGGTGGTTTAGCTTTTAGTTTTGCAAGTGAAGTTCAGTTCAATAGAAACTTATATTTAAATTCAGAGATTATGCATAATATTGTTGATAATTTTGATCGTAAAGATAGTTTTACCGATTCCCCATTTTTACCTAATGTTAGGACAGAGGTAGTAGATTATTTAAAAGGTAGTGATACATATATAACTTTATTAGAATTGAATTTTTTCAAACAATTTAAAAAAGATATTTACACTAAGTTATCTGCAGGTATTTTTGAAAGAATGTATGGTGGTATTGGAGGTGAAATATTATATAAACCCTTTGATTCAAATTTTTCTTATGGAGCGTCAGTTCACTTTGTTAAGAAAAGAGATTTCGATCAAAGATTTAGTTTTAAAGATTATGAAACTGAAACTGGTCACATCACAGTTTCTCATTTTTTGCCATCACTAAGCATGCTAAGTTCTGTTAGTTTCGGACGTTACTTAGCTGAAGACTCTGGCTTTACCCTTGATTTTTCAAGACTTTTTGATAATGGTGGAAGGGCTGGTTTCTTTTTTACATTGACAGATATATCTTTTGAGGAATTTGGTGAGGGAAGTTTTGATAAAGGCTTTTATTTTAATTTTCCTTTAGACATCTTCTCTCAAAATTATAGTAGAAGTAATTCTGGATTTAAGCTCAGACCATTAACAAGAGATGGAGGAGCTAAACTTGAAATTAGCAAGCCTTTAATTGATATAATGCACAGCTCAAGTATGATTGAAATAAATCAGAGATATTTTTGGAATGAATTTCTTTATTAAAAATCTTTTTCTTTTAGTTGTTCTTTCAGGATGTTCATATTCAAATTTCATTCAAAAAAATATATCTTTTAAAGAAGATGTCTCAAAAAGTTTGCTTAATAATTATGAGCAAAAGTCAATTCTGGCTATATCTGATAATAAGATACTTAAGAGGTATCGTTTGTTCGATGAAAGTAACAATAATTTAAATATTTGGGAAAGCAATTCGCTTCAAAAAATCACAACTGATAATGGGAAAATAACTAAATATAGTGGTTTTGAAAATGATTTTGAAATTTTTCAATATCGACCTATTGATATAGACAATCCTGATGAAACAAATTTTGCATCTCTAATAAGATTCTCTAATCCAGAAACTTCATACATGGATATAGTTTTTAAAAGAGTGCCAGTTGGTTTTGTAGAAGAAAAAGATAAATACTCTGATCAAATTGATACATATTTCCTAATAAAAGAATCATTCGTAGTTTCAAAAATAAAATGGAAGGGTCAAAATTATTACTGGTACAAGGATAAAATCCTAGTCAAATCAGAACAGGCTATCTTTCCATATAGAAAAAAAATCTTGATTTATGTGAAATAAAAAAGCGGCATAAGCCGCTTTTTTCATAGTAATTAAAAAATTACCCGCTACTTGAACTTGAACTAGTTGTGCTAGATGTTGTGGTAGAAGTACTAGTTGTTGTTGATGTAGTATCTTCAGTACTTGTTGTAGCTGTAGTAGTTGTAGCAGCTGTTGTAGTTGTAGCTGGAGCTGTTGTAGTTGTAGCTGGAGCTGTTGTAGTTGTAGCTGCAGTTGTTGTTGTAGCTGGAGCTGTAGTTGTTGTGGTAACAGGTGCCGGTGTAGGCGCTGGTGTGGGCGCTGGTGTCGGAGCCGGTGTAGGCGCTGGTGTCGGAGCCGGTGTAGGCGCTGGTGTCGGAGCCGGTGTAGGCGCTGGTGTAGGTGCTGGAGGAGGTACTGGTGTAGGTGCTGGAGCGGGAGCTTCTGCGCCATCTCCATCATCTGATGCTGCAAGCAGTGCAGCCGCAGCAGCTACAGCAGCTGCAATAGCTCCTGGTTCTAAATTAGTAGAATCACCTGATGATTCTTCTGCTGAATCGTTATCGGTGTCTGAATCTTGTGCAATGACGTCGGTCGCAAAAAAACCGTAAAAGAAACTAAAAATAGTTCCCCACAAAACTTTAAACTTTGATTTTATAAACTTTGCCATATTTAACCTCTTAGCTCCTCTATACAAAGGTAATTAAAACATATAAACGCAAAAGTTGGCAACAATTATGTGTATTTTTAACACTATTATCGTCTTATCACTCTTACGAGAATTATGATTATATTTGATAAAACACCTATTTGATACTTTTTTTTGAATTTTTTACTGCTGGTCGGGATGGCCGGATTTGAACCGACGACCACTACACCCCCAGTGTAGTGCGCTACCAGACTGCGCTACATCCCGAAAATATGTATATTTCAAAGGTTTTATTTTAAAATATATCTTCAAATGAAAGTATTTTTTTTAATTATATTAAGTTTATTCTTTATTAATTTCATAAGTGCATCAGGTGTTATTTCTACAACTAGTGGTGATGTCACAGGAACTCTTAAAAGAGGTGTTATTTTGTACGAGGATATACCATATGCTGAAGCTCCTGTCGGAAATCTGAGATGGAAAGCACCAAGAAGAATTGAGAATAAAGTTGAGATTTACCCGAAGGAGAATAATTTCTGTATTCAGCGACCATCTAACTTAGGTGGTGTCGAAGGTAAAGATTTTTTTGTTGGATCTGAAGATTGTTTATATTTAGATATATTTGCACCAAAAAAAACAAATAATAAAAAACTCCCAGTGATGTTTTGGATTCATGGTGGTGGGAATACATCTGGTTTGAAAGATTTATATGATTTTTCAAAAGTTGTTTCAAAACATGACGTTATTATTGTAAGAATTAATTATAGATTAGGGCCCTTTGGTTGGTTTACACATCCTGCTATTCAAACATTTCAAAATGGTGAAGATAAAACTTCTAATTTTGGAACTTTAGATATAGTTATGGCTCTAAAATGGGTAAAAGACAATATTTCAAAATTTGGAGGTGCGCCAGACAATGTAACTATATTTGGTGAATCTGCAGGAGGTCATAATGTATTTTCGCTTCTTGTATCTAGCAAAGCAAAAGGTCTTTTTCATAAAGCAATCTCTATGTCAGGATATACCACTTCAATATCTCTAGAAGATGCATATAAACCTAAGAAGACATCATCAACTTCAAATTATTCTAGTTCTAGTGTTGTTGATAAACTAAACAAAAAATTTAATACAAGCGTTGACTCAGTTGAAGATATACTTCAAAGAGAAAGAAAAATGCTTTTATCTATAAGCGCGAGAGATTTCTTTGAAATATACTCTCAGAGAGACACATATGATGAAATACCACTATTAACAAATGATGCCATAGTGATTCCTAAAATAGGTTTGAAAGAGGCTCTTTCAAACAAAGAACATTTAAATATTGTTCCCACAATTGTAGGCTCTAATAGAGACGAAGTTAAGCTTTGGTTAGCAACTGCTCGATATTTTGTGGATCTAGACTATTCTATTATCGGAAGTATTTTGCAAATTCCAAGAGTAGTCCTTGTAAATAAAGAATCTTTTGAAGCATTTAATTTTTATAGAAGCACGGCTTGGAAAATTAAAGGTGTTGATAATCCATTGATGTCTATGTCAACTGCTGGTAATGAAAACTTATATTCATACAGATATGACTGGGATGATCATAGAAGGCTGGTTGTTGCAAATTTTCAAAGTTTAATTGGGGCAGCCCATGCTACAGAAATACCTATTCTAACTGGAAACTACGATCTAGTTGGGGGATATCCTTTATCTGATCTTATCTATCCACCAAGCTTTTCAAAAAGATACACATCAAAAAATATGATGAGATTTTGGACAAATTTTGCAAAATTTGGAGTTCCAGGATCATCAACAAACTCTGTCGAATGGAAGAATTATTCATCCAATGATGGAAGTAAAAATTATTTAATTATCGACAAAAGAAAAAACTTAAAAATGATTTCAGAATCATTTACCTTAGATTCTTTATCAGATCAGTTATTTTCAGACCAAAGATTGAGTCAGCTTGAAAAATGCGTTGTATTACTTCAAATGTATACCTATGTGGGGAACGATCTTTACGATAATGCTCAATCAAGCATGTTGCAAACATGTAACAGAGAGGAATCAGAGAATTTCATAAAAGAGAATGCAAGTTTTATCGAATTTTAATTTTTAGATCTATCTTTAAGTTTTAATACGTCGAAATCCTTAATTTTAATCAAATCAGCGACTCTTCTTATTAATCTCTCTTCATTTACTTCTAAATTTCCATCTGCATATGCAATCTTCCACATGAAACCTAGTAAAGATAGTTTGTCTGCTTTAGTGTAGTTTTTATTGATATCCTCAATAAATTCGAAGAAAGAAGTGCTGTCACTTGAATAGATTTCAATTATTTTTAAAATTTCACTTTCATTTTTATCCACTTTTTTTGAGATTAATTTAATCTCTTCCATTAAAACTTTAAGTTCTTCAGTAGTTACTTCACCATCGATCCTAGCAATCTCATAAGCTAAAACCGCTGCAGTAAGCTCAACTTCGAAGGAAGGTGTTCTTTCTTCAAGATTATGTTTGTCACTATTTTTTTTGAAAAAACTAAACATTTTTTTTGATAATATTATTACTATTTAAAAAATAAAATATTGAAAAAACACAAAACACATAAAAAGATATATATTCTTTATTTGGATAAAACGACTCAATAGTAAATCCTATAAATGATAGAGAGACTGATAATAATATAAAAATAATTAAGATCATCTTTGGCTTTATACCAATGTTTAATAATCTATGATGAAGATGATCTCTGCCAGGTGTAAAAGGTGTAATACCGTTTATTACTCTTACTGTCATAACCGCAACACAATCTACAAGTGGAATAAAGACTAGCCATAGAGCAGTTACAGGATTTATATGACTTAAATGATTAATATTTTGACTATACTCAATACATATAAAAGCAACCGCAAATCCTAGCATATTAGAACCACTGTCACCAAGAAAGACTCTTCTTCTTTTTCCAAGATATCCAAGGTTGTATGCCAAGAAACCTAAAATTGCGCCTATAGGAATTAAAAGACCATATGAAAAATTTCCAAGATATGTAACATAAGCAATTGGGATTAATGCAAGTGAGGCACAAATCCCATTTAAACCGTCGATCATATTGAAAGCATTCATAATTCCAACAACACATATCATTGTGAAAGGGATTGCAAAAACTCCAAGATTAATATCTCCTGTACCAAAAAGGTTGCCGATATTACTTAAGTATTCACCACTCATGGCAATCATTAAACCACTTATAAAAAGTTGAAAAAATAATCTAAATATAGGCTTGATTGTATAAAAGTCATCGAACACCATAAATATCATTATTAATAAAGCGCAAACATAAAGTGAAATTGTAAAGTTATTAAGATTTATGTTGTCAGTATTTTTTGGAGAAAATATTTCCAGAGTCTCATTTGAATTTGAAATTTCAATTACATCTCCTGAGTTAATTATGTAAACTCTTTCATCTCCACTGGGCAGTATTGCTTTAAACTTATTTTCAGTAAGAGGAACAATATCAACAACATTCGAATTTAGATAAGAATTTTCATTTGGATTGATTTTTACTGATATCTTCTTATCAGACTTTTTATCTAGCGAGAGAGCATAACTTTTGTCGTCAACTTCGAAATTTTTAGAAACTGGTCTATCTTGAAATTGATTATTTTCTAAAAAACCTTTGTTACTAAAATCTACAGAATAATTAGCATCGGTAAGACCACTAATCAATATTCCTGAAATTAATATACCAAAAAAGATCCCAAGACCGCCAGTTAAAGGAGTTGCCCTAAAATGAAATTTTCTACTCTTATCTGGAATATCAATTAAGATATTATTTTTTTTTGCAATGCTTCTAAAGAAACCGTTAAAACTAACAGATGCAAAAAATGCCAACATTAGTATTGATAGAGCTAAGCCATTTATCATAAATTTGCCTTATAATATATTCATCCCATTATAATTATTTACAAAGGTATAACAATTTATGATTAAAAAAATTACATTTTTGATAATGATTACGCCATTACTTGAGAGCTCTAATTACATTGATACTCTAAAAGTTCCAAAAAATTTTGAGATTACATTATTTGCAGAAAACTTAGATTCTCCCAGACAGATTACTGAAACTAAGAAAGGCCATATTATAGTTGGGTCTAAAAAAGGAACTGAGGTTATAGCATTGGTAGATAGAAATAATGACAAGGTTTTTGAAGAACAAGTAGTTGTTGCAAATAATCTTCAAAATCCAGCAGGAGTAGCATATTTTAAAGGAGACTTGTATTTTGCTGAAATGGATACAATTTGGATTATAAAAAATATAGATGAGTGGTTAGATTTTTCAACTAATTTATCAGATCTACCAAATAAAGAAATATATATGGACGATCTCCCATCAGAAACTTGGCATGGGCTAAAGTATATAGACTTTGGTCCGGATGACAATTTGTACATACCAGTTGGAGTTCCGTGCAATATCTGTCTTGAGCCTCAAACTAAAGATCCAAGATTTGCTGCGATTCATAAATATGAAAATGGAAAATTAATAACTATTGCTGATGGAGTTAGGAACAGTGTTGGATTTGATTGGCACCCAGTTACTAAGAAACTGTATTTTTCAGATAATGGAAGGGATTGGCTTGGTGATGATTCACCAGCATGCGAGCTTAACGTAGTCAATGAAGAAGGTAGTTTCTATGGTTACCCTTTTAAACATGCAAAGAATGTTATTGATCCTGAGTTTGGAGATATGATCCCTTCTCTTGGAAAAGAGTTTGTTGATCCCATTGCAGAGCTAGGCGCTCATGTGGCTCCGTTAGGTATTGCATTTTATGATGGTAAAGAATTTCCAGAAAAGTATCACAATAGCGTATTTATTGCTCTTCATGGTTCATGGAATAGAACTAAGAAATCTGGGTACAAAGTTATTTTAGTAAAGCTTGATGATAATGGTAACTATCTCTATCAAGAGGATTTTATAACTGGATGGCTGTCTAAC
>MDSZ01098787.1_pt1 | contig 14584 bp, 15 predicted proteins | sample 811201 | NCBI WGS metagenome assembly MDSZ01 (sample SAMN05326647, study PRJNA326480) | marine metagenome | isolation source: seawater | place: Indian Ocean: North | collected 2010
AAATGTTTTAATTACTGTACCATCAACACTGAGTTTAATTGATAGAACAATTTATAAAAAAGAAATCTACAATCTAAAAATTTTAATTCTCTGTGGAGAAACCTTCTATGAAAGTCTTTTAAAAATTTCTAGAAAAGTATTCAGACCAAAAATCATGTTTAATTGCTATGGTAGCACCGAACTTTCTCCTTGGGTATTTTTTTATAAATATAAAAAAAGTGATAATAAAATTATAAAAGACGAAGGTGTTGTTCCAATAGGAAAACCATATAATTTTGTAAAAATATTTCCCGATAAGAAAGAACTAATACTAGGAGGCAAAAATGTTGTAAATGGATATATTAATAATAATAATAATAATAAATTCTTTTCCTCTAAAAGAATAAATTACTACAAAACAGGTGATCTTTACATAAAAAAAAATAATTTTTACTTTATTAAGGGGAGAAAAGATAAATTAATTAAAATTAAAGGTCATAGAGTTGAATTATTGGATATTGAAAAAGTTTTAAGAAAATTTAAAAAAATATCAAATGCATTAGTTTTTACTAAACGTAAAAAATCTCAAGAAAATATTATAATCTGTGTTGAAACTGAATTAAAAGAAATTAATTATATCCTTGAATGGTTAAGCAAAAGACTTCCTAACTACATGTTACCTAAAGATATCATTTTGTTTGAGAAATTTATTTATAATAAAAATGGAAAGATAGACAGAAAAGTAATTATTTCAGAAGGATTGAAAAAAACATCAGTATGAGAAAAACAAGAAACATAATAAGTACGATTATAGATCTCTTCCCTAGATTAAAAAAAATAAATCTCAATATGAATTCTGATTTAATTAATGATGGTATTATCGATTCATTGGAATTATTAGGATTGATAGAAGTATTAGAAAAAAAATATAAATTTGATTTTAAAGATTATCAAAAAAAGAATAAAAATTTTAAGATTAGGAATTTAGAAAAATATATTTTTAAATAAAGTTAAAACTTTCTTTGTTTAATAAAAAGATCAGCAGATTTTAAGTCACCTCGCTTGTATACACCCATTTTTTCACTTGATTTTGGTATTGAAGCAAAACCTAAAATGATTTTTTTATTTCTATTTAAATATTTATAAAATCTTTTAGGGAAACTTCTGGCTATATCGTATTGTGGTTTAAAGAACCATTTTGTAAAAGTTACAATAATTACCCATCTCTCTTTTTTAGAAGGATTTTTTTTTGCTCCGTGCCATATTCTTCCATCCCATACAACAACATCACCTTTTTTTAAATTTATATCTTTAAATTTTTTTGAGTATTTTCCTATTTTTTTTGGACCAAAAAGGTGAGACTTTTCTAAAATTGTAGTACATCCATTATCTGCATTTGTTTCTATCATAGGAATAGCCCACTGTAGATAATTTACTTGAGATGATGAATTAGGGCATGGGTCATCCATGTGAATTACACATGGTTCTTTTCCACTCGCTCTTGCTGCAAATTGATTGAGAATATAATTAGGTAATTTTAAATTTATTGATTTATAATTTTTATCATTTAAGAAAAAGGTATTTATTGAATTCATTAATTTGTTATCAATTAATTCTAAAAAGATTTTATCTTTCATTTGTAGATTTAAAATTACTTTAGTTTTTTTTGTAATAATATTTTTGAAAAAACCACCTTGATATCTACTTTTTTGTTTTGATAAAATTTTTGAGTATTGATTAATTTTTGATTTGTTTATGACTGATCTAAATATATAGTAACCTTTATTTAATAATGAGTTAATTGCCCTCCTTTTTTCATTAATTGTAATCATAAATTGTTCTTAGAGATTAAATTAGTTTATTTTTGTAGAAATTTAATTGTTTAATTAACAAAAACAATAAATTTTAGTTTAAAATTGTTCATAATTAGATATTCTATGTCTTTTAACTAAAACATTTAATCTTTTGTTGTCATCAAATTATGAGAGAAATCCCGCTTATTCTTATTGGAGGAGGATTTTCGTGTTTAGAAACAATAGATCTAATAAGAGATATTAATAAAATCGAAAAAAATAAGAATATTAAAATTTTAGGAATTTTAGATGATAGTAAAAATTCAAAAAAGATTAATGGAGTAAAAGTGATTGGTAAAATAGCGGAATTTAAATATTTTAAGAAAGAGAGTTTTTTTTTAAACATATTTGATAAAAATAATAGATTCATAAGATTAAAACTAATTAAAAAATTTAAAATTAAATTATCAAAATTTATAAGTTTAATTCACCCTAGTTGCCTAATTGGAAATAAAACTAAAATAGGATATGGAGTTTCAATTTATCCAAACTCATGTGTTTTTAGTGGGTCAAAAATTGGAAATTTCACTAATATAATGCCTAATTGCTCTGTAGCATCAAAAGCATTTATTGATGAGAATTGTTTTATAGGAAAAGATGTTTTGGTTGGAGCTCAATCAAGAATAAAAAAAAATAACTATATATCAAATGGAAGTACTATTTTAGAAAATATATTTATTAATGAAGGATGTAGGATTATTCCACATACTATAGTAAGTAATAAAATTGAAAAAAAAAAAGTTGTTATAGGTGGGGTTCCGTCTAAAATTTTATTTAATGAAAAAATTTAATTTAATTGTAACAATTAAACCGTGGAATATTAAATTTTTTAAAAACAATATAAATAAACTTAAAGGTAATTGGTTATTGGTATCAAAACTCTCAGAGCTAAGAAATAAAAAATTATTTAATAATAAAATTGAAAATATTTTTTTTGTACATTGGTCAAATAAAGTCCCTCAGAATATAATAAACAAATATAATTGCATAGGTTTTCACATGACAGATTTACCTTATGGCAAGGGAGGCAGCCCTTTGCAAAATTTAATTTTAAGAGGAAAAAAAAAAACTAAAATTACGGCATATAAAATGACGAATGAATTAGACTCTGGACCGATTTATTTTAAGCATTCATTGGATTTATCTGGAAGTGCAAAAAATATATTTCAAATAGCATCAAAAATAACTTTTAAAATGATCAGAAAATTTCAAGAAAAAAAATTTAAACCAAAAAAACAAAAAAAAGCTAAAGTAATTTTTAAGAGACTTTCAAAAAAAGATAACATTCTAAATTTTAAAAAGATTCGAACAATGAATCAATTGTATGATCGTATTAGAATGGTTGATGCCCCAACATATCCAAATGCATTTTTTAAAGTATCAGACTTTTTGTTTGAATTTATGAATATAAAAAAAAACAAAAATGAGCTAGTTTGTTATACTAAAATTAAATATGAGAAGTAATGTTATAGTTTTCGCAGCCCATCCAGATGATGAGGCACTTGGTTGTTCTGGGTCACTAGCATTACATTCTTTAAATAGAGATAATATATTTATAGTTTTTCTCACAGACGGTGTTTCCTCTAGATACTTGGGTAAAAACAAAAAACAGTCAAATATAAGAAAAAATAATTGTTTAAATTCTTTGAAAATTCTAAATATAAAAAAAGAGAATGTTTTTTTTCTAAATTTTCCAGATAATCAACTAGATACGGTCCCACTCTTAAGCATTGTTAAAAAATTAGAAAAAATAATTAAAAAGTGTGATCCAAAAATTGTTTACACACATTTTAAAGACGATCTAAATGTAGATCACAAAATAACTCATCAAGCAGTCATGACAGCATGTAGACCTTTGCCAAACTCTAATATAGAAAAGATATTGTTATTTGAAATACTTTCTAGTACTGATTGGTCTTCGAATACAGGTAGTTCTTTTCAGCCAAATTTTTTTGTAGATATAACAAAATCTTTTAAAAAAAAAATTGAAGCTGTAAAAAGATATAAGAATGAAATTAAAAAAAAACCACACTCACGTTCCCTAGATAATATAAAAAATTTAGCAAGGTTTAGAGGGTCATCTATAGGAGTTAATTACGCGGAGGCTTTTATGGTTGAACGAATTTTGAAAAAAAAAATTAATTAATAATTTTTATCTTAAGTTTTTTTAAAATATTTCTGTTCAATTTAGTATTTTTGAATATATTTACCGGTGATTTTTTATTTAATATTTTAGAGTAATAAATTGGTTCAATGCCGTATCCAGGTCTAACAATTTTAATATTTTTTGAAGTAAATTTCTCACCTTTTTTAATATTTTGATAAGTATATATAGATCTTCGAAAAATTCGATTTTTTTTTTCGAGACTAGATCTATAAAAAAAATTCTTTCCCATCATCTCATATGTATTATTTAAAACCTCTCTATATTTTTTTATTTCAGAACCCTTCAAAGAAAATTTCCAATCAACACTTTTGATATTTTTTAAATAAATATGTTTTTCAAAAATTTCAGCACCAGCTGAAACAGCTGCTGCTGCTAATTCATAATTATTTGAATGATCAGAAAAACCTATTGGACATTTATACCGATTTTTTAAAAACTTTATATTGTTAAGATTAAAATCTTCTTTTTTAGCAGGGTAATTGCTGACACAATATAGTAATACAATATTTTTTGATCCATATTTTTTTGCTAAATTGAAAGTAGTATCAATCTCCTTAAGATTTGCCATGCCTGTCGAAATTATCATTGGTTTTTTTGTTTGAGAAATTTTTTTTATAAGAGGAATATCTGTCATCTCAAAAGATGAAACTTTGTAAAGTTGACAATTTAAGTTTTCTAAAAAATCAACCGAGTCTTCGCTGAAAGGAGTACTGAAACATAAAATATTTTTTTTTTTAGCATAATTAAATAATTCTTTATGCCAACTAAATGGTGTTTTTGCTTTTTCAAACAAAGACCATAAATTATAGCCTTTCCATAAACCCTCTTTAATTAAAAATTCTTTTTTTCTTGATTTTAGAGTCATAGTATCAGGAGTATATGTTTGAAGCTTGATCGCATCTGCGCCGTATTTTTTAGCGTGATTTATTAACTTTTTCGCGTTACTTAATGTGCCATTATGATTACCTGACATTTCAGCAATAAAAAAAGGTTTTTTTAATTTATCAAAATACATAATTTACTTTATTTAAATAATTAAACTTAATACTAATGTAAATAGTTAAACTTAAATTATCAAAACAATTTATTTTTCAATTAATATTATAATATTATAATGGTTAAATAATTCTATGAGAACACTTTCTTCTTTTTATTTTCTTAATGTAGTTTTTATTTTTCTGATCCATTACGTAGTTGGGGACACATTATTTTTTCTTACAGATTTTTATTCAATGTTTGTATATGTTTCTGTTTTATCTCTGGTGCTGTTGTTATTTGAGATACCAATATTTTCAATAAATAAAAAAAATTATTTAGATAAAATTGCATTAATAATTTTAATTATAATTTTTTTTTATTCAGTAACAGATATATTTATTGATTTTATTAATTTTATATTTTTAAAAATCGTTAATTTTACTAATAGTATATTAATTTATCTTAAAAAAATCTCATTAACTGGGGTTTTAAAAAAAATTTATGTTGAAATTTATCTATTAAATGAGTCTTTAGCAAATTTTTTAAAAATAATTTATCAATTTTTTGAAAAAATTTTTTCTTTTCTATTTCTTATAATAATTTTTTTTACGATTTATTTTATTTTTTTAAAAAAAAAAATTAATATTAAAAAATATATTACACTCAACTATTTAAAAAAAATTAAAAAAATCAATTTAACTTCTAATATAATTAGAAGAGGTAATTTAATATTTAATTTTTTTTTAATTTTTTCGTCTCTATTTATTTGTTATCATTACGCAACCAATTTTTTTAAATTACCGGCAAAAAAATATGGCAAAAATATTGTATTACTTCAAGTTGATGGCCTTAGTGCTGACTTGTTATATGATTATAATAAAGATGCAGAAAATAAGTTTAGTTTTTATGAAAAACATCAGGCAAGTGTATATAGTAACTTCAGAACAATTTATCCTCATACCGCACATTTTTTTAAATTTTTTTACTCAGGAAAATCAAAAGTTAAAAATTTTGATCAAACACTTCAAAAAAATAGAATTGATTTTTCAAAGTCCTTTGAGAGTAATTTAATTAGAAGTTTGCAAGACGTAGATGTAAATTTCAAATATTTAACCTACCATAGAGCCGCTGTTCCTGAGGGTACAGATTTTGGAGTTAAAAATTATAAAGGATTGAGATCTTATTATTTAACAGAAAAAATGTCATTTATTCCTGAGTTTTTAAAATTAGATTACCATCCACTTAACTCAACTAGTAACAGTATCGTTAAAAAACTAAAAGGAACATTTGCAAAAAAATTTAAGAAAATGACAGTTAATCAAAAAAGGCATAATAACTTAGAATATTTTCTTTTGCCTGAATTAGTAAAGTTAACCAAAAAAGAAAGAAATTTTTTTGTTGTATTTCATAACAGATGGGACTCTCTAGGAGGCAAGGGTTATTTTCTTAATTATTACGATCCTGATCAAAATTTACCAGATGATGATAAATGCTTTAGATTCAATAAGTCGATGAAGAAAAAAGACATGACTTTTGATCATGAATTTGAGAAAAAATGCTTACCATTTGTTGTGCAATCAAAAAACTATGCAGCTAAAAAAATGTTAGAGGTTCTTGATAACTTTTTAATTAAGACGGAAAAATTTAGAAAAGATAACAACATAGAATTTATTATCACCTCTGATCATGGATATATGACAATAAACAAAAAAATGTCTTATGGTTTTCATTTTGATGAATATGCAGTCAAAGTTCCTTTTATTATATTAGATGGAAATAAAAGATTTGAGGACAGAAATTTTTTTACACTTGATATTGTTGGTTATATTCTTGACAGCTTTGGTATAAATCCAAATTCATTATATAAATATGCCAATCCACTTTCAAAAACTTCAAAAAATAAATTCTATACTTATACTATTGTTAGACCGGGTAAATATTTTAATAGATGGTATCTAAGTTATTATGAAAATGAGTATAAATTTACAATAAATTTACACCCAAAAAGTAAGGGAGATTTTTCTGTCTTTAGAATAAGTGGTTTTGACGAAGAAAAACTAGATATTAAAATTACTGATAAAGATAAAAAAATATTTAGTGAAATTATAGATTTAATTGATTTGAAAAAAAAGGATGTGACAACTCATCTTCATTACTTGTTCAAATAGAAACTTTTTATTTGAAATATAATTTTTTTGCCTTTTGAATGTCTTTACTTCTATTTATATTGACCCAATTATAATTTTGGTCTTTCAAAATAAAAAAATTTGTAGTTGATACATTTAAATATTTATTCAAAAGGTCTTCCCAACCCAATTTCATATTTTTTTTATTTTTAAATATTCTTTTAAAAAAATTAAATATTTTAATTTGAGTTTTAAATGAAAATTTATTGATTCCAATTACTTCTGATGAGGCATGATTTAACTTAATTTTTTTCGAAATTTTCTTTATTTTAAAATTATTATCTGTAGAAATTTTATATATGTTTGATATTTTTTTATTTTTTTACAATTTTTTTTGAACCAATAATGTCCTTTAAGTTAGAATTAATCATATTTTCTAAATATTTATGAGAAAATAAAATATCTGCATGTAAAATTAAAACTGGTAGTTTTTTTTGTTCACATTTTCTTTTAGATAGAAACCAACTGTAACCATGTCCAGTGTTTTTAAACTTTTTTGAAATTGAATAAGTAAATTTAATTTTGTTTAATCTCAAAATATCTAAAATTTGTTTGTGTTTAAATCCAACTACGAAGTGAACATTTTTGTATTTATATTTTTTTAGTAATTCAATTATTCTATCTAGAATAGTTTTTTTATTAATTTTTGTTAGTGTTTTAGGATTAGCCCTTCCATATTTACCAAGTCTTCTACCCATCCCTGCTGCCAAGATGATTACAAAAAAATTATTTAATCTTATCTTTGAAGCCACATTCTTAATAAATTTCTTTGATTATTTTTTTGATTTATGGAAAAATCTGTTCTTCCGTGAGCCAATCTGTAATTATTTAAAATTATAACATCACCTTTCATAAGCTTATATTTTATATGTAATTTTTTATCACGCATAAGTCTATCTATTGCGTTCAAAAGATCCATTTTTTTTGGGCTTATTTTTTTTTTTACAATATTATAAGCTGAGTCAATATAGTCACGAAGATACCTAAAAATAAAAATTTTTTTATCTATTGTAAAAATTTTTTTTAGTAAAGTCTTTTTCCCTTTAAATCCTCTTCTCTCAAAGTAAAATTCTTTAGATAATAAATTTTTAAAATTTTTATTTTTTTTTAGTTTATCATGTATTTTTTTTCCATCTAAAATTATTGATAAACCACCTCTTTTAGAATTATTTACACATCCCATTAAAATATATTTTGGAGGAATATTAAGTTGAGGTCCGTCAGTATGAATAGAGCCACCCAAATTTGTTTGATGATATCTTAAAATTTTTTTTACATTTTTTCTATTTCCAATTTTTTTTATTGAATTTATATTTGGTTTTACTTCAACTATTAAATTTTTTTTTGAGTTTTGAGGAACTAGATTTGAAATCTTTCCTATAGCTAGCATTTTTTCAAATAAATCTTTTTTATTTTTACCTAATTTTTTCAAAATTATATATTTCTTATCGTTATCAAGCTTTTCAATCTTTAATTTATTAAAGTTTTTTTTTAATGTTATGAGATTTTTTTGACTTTTTTGTTTAATATATTTTTGTAGCGAATCAGAAAAATTTTGATGATGCATAATAAGCTTTTATTTTTATACTTAAATTTACAAATTATTAGTTGTTTAAAATTAATCAACAAATAAATTTAAAAATGAGACAATTACTCAAGATACTACTAAACACTGAGTTCGAATATACTTTTTTTTCTGAGAAAAAAAATTATCAGCCTTATATGATAGATTTAATAGAAAGAATAGCAGAGGATAACAAAGTTTTATACCTAAGTTTTGATAAAAACGATAAAATTCACAATCAAAATGTTGAAAATTTATATTTAAGTAATTTTTTTTCAAAATTTCTTATATTCAAATATATAAAAACTAAATTTTTTTTACTAACCATGACAGATTTAGGAAATTCGTTTCTAAAAAAAAGTAATAATGTAAAATATTATGTTCATTTTTTTCACGCTCCGGTAAGTGCGCACAAACAATTCACAAATAATGCTTTTGATAATTATGATATTATATTTGCAAACGGAGAATATCAGATCAAAGAATTAAGAGAGCTTGAAAAATTAAATAATTCTAAACCTAAAGAAATTTTTCCAACAGGTTATATGTATTTTGATTATCTGGCTAAAATAGAAAAAAAACATCATAAAGACTATATACTATTTGCTCCATCATGGAGTTACTCAAAAAATAATTGTTTAGATAAATATGGTTTTGAACTTATATCAAATTTAATTGAGCAAAATTATAAAGTAATTTTTAGACCTCATCCTGAACATTTTAAAAGATCTAAAATACAATTAGAAATTATTAAAAATAACTTTTTAAATAATCCAAATTTCATATTTGATACTAACTTTAGTAATATAGAGTCTATACAAAAATCAAAGCTGATTGTTACAGACTATTCAGGGATTGCAATTGAAGCCTTTTATCCTTTTTTTAAACCTGTTCTTTACATTAATACAGAAGAAAAAATTCAAAATGATATATTTCACAAAATTCAGATTGAGGCCATGGAGGATAAAGTAAGAAATAAATTTGGAGTTCAGATTACACCAGATGATTTTACTAATTTTTCATCTCATCTAGTAAAATCACTCGCTAATATAGATACAATTAAAGACGAAATTGAAAATTTTTATATTACTAATTTTGGAAATTTAAAGAAAGTTGTTGATAAAAATTACAATATACTTAAAAACCTAGATTAAGATGAAACTAATAACTTTAGTCTTACTATTCTTTTTAAAAACAAATTTTGCTTATGCATATATCGACCCAGGTTTTATTGCAGGCTTTTTTAATTTGATAGTTGCTTCAATAGCATCATTGGCAGTAATTTTTATATTTAGACCATATTACTATTTTAAAAATTTATTTAATAAAATTTTTAAGAGAGACAAAAATCATGTGTCAAATAGCAAAAGTGATGAAACAAATAAAGACAAAAAATCTGAACAATAATTTCGTTTAATCAGATATTCATAATAGCATGAGAGTTTTAAATTTATCATCATCTTTTTTTTTTATAAATATAATATTAGTTTTTTTTTTACATTATATTGCAGGTGATACACTATTATTTCTAACAGATTTTTATTCACTAACTATTTATATAACATTCATTTCACTCATATTGCTTTTAATACAGTTACCATTGTTTCTTTTTTTTTTAAAAAGAAGTGAGCTAATATTTAAAATATGTTTAATTTTCATAACGTTAATATTTTTATACTTCATTTTTAATATTATTGTTTCATTGAGTTTTGATTTTGCATTAAATGACGTTCTATATAAATTATATTTTTATTTATACTCATTAAGCCCTCTTTTTGCCGAGTATTTAAAAAAAGTTTATATATTATTAGAAAATTATATTTATTTTGTATTAATATTAATATTTATTATTTTTTCTTTATTTATTAAAAAGAAACAAAACAAACTAAAAATTTTTCAATTATTTGATTTTGTTTCTAGAACAAATTACATCGAGAGAAGTAAACTAGTTACTAGTTTTATTTTTATTTTGTCTGTGTTTTTTTTTATTTTTCATTTAGTTAAGTCTACATTTTTTGAAAAAAATAATTATGAACAAAATAGAAAAAATATTGTTGTCTTACAATTAGATGGTTACAGTGCTGATTTACTCTACGATTATAATACTTCTGCAATTAATAAATTTAGTTTTGTAAATGAGCTTAATGCTTCGGTTTATAAAAACTTTAGAACAATATATCCACATACAGCTCATTTCTTTAAGTTTTTTTATTCTGGAAAATCGAGAGTTAAAAATTTTGATCAAGCACTTCAAAAAAATAAAATTGATTTTTCAAAATCCTTTGAAACTAACCTTCTGAATGAAATTCAAATAAATAATTTTAATTTCAGATATATTACATATCACAGATCTGCTATTCCTGAAGGAACAGATTTTGGAATAAAAAATTATAAAGGTTTAAGGTCATATTATTTAACAGAGAGAACGTCAGTGATTCCAAGTTTAATAAACTTGGAGTATCATTTACTAAATTCTACAAGCAAAAGTATCGCAAAAAAACTTAAGTATAGAATTTCTAAGTTTATTCAAAAACAAACAATTAATGAAAAAAAAGTCAATGATTTAAATAATTTATTGTTACCTGAAATAAAAAAATTAGTTAAAAAAAAAAGAACTTCTTTTTGTTGTATCATCAAAGATGGGATCAAGTTAAAAATTCAACTGACTTTATTAACTATTATGATCCTGATGAAGCTATACCAAGGAATAATAAATGTCATGGCTTTAACAAAGAAATGAAAAAAAAGGATATGACATACGGGGAGGAATTTGAAAAAAATTGTGAAGTTTATATTAATAAATTAAAACAAAGAGGATCAGATTTACTGATTAAAAATTTATATAGTTTTTTTAAAAAAAATAAAAAATTTGCAATTGAAAATAATATTGAATTTATAATAATTTCAGATCATGGCTATATGACTACAAATAGAAAAATGTCTTATGGTTTTCATTTTGATGAATATGCTATTAAAACACCACTAATTATACTTGATGGAGGTAAAAAAATTATTGGTGGTAATTTTTTTACATTAGATCTCACTGGATATATTCTTCATAATTATGGGATCAACCCACAAAAATTGTATAAATATTCCAACCCATTAAAACACTCAAATCAAATACAATTTTATACTTATTCAATTGTTAGGAAAGGAAAATATTTTAATAATTGGTATTTAAGTTATTATGATCAAAATTTTAGGTATACTATAAATTTGCACCCTAAGGGAAAAGCAGAATTCTTAGTTTATGAACTAAATAATTTTGAGGAAAAAAAAATTAATAAGAAAATTACTAATAAAAACAAAAAAATATTTAGTGAAATTTTTAGTTTATTAAATCTTGATAAGAACCAAGTACACAAGGACTTAAAAACATTTTTTTAAAAGTAAAATTAAATTAATTTTTTACTGTATCTATCTACAAACTTACTTTTGTGTTCATATTTTTTTAAGTCAATTTTTTTGTCTCTGAAAAATTTTTTCCCCTGTTCAATCAAATTATTATCAATTAGGTGCATAAAAATTGAAATATCTTTATCTAGAAATTTATCATTGTCACCTATAGAACATATTTCATCCCAATTATCTTTTATTTCATTCGCATCCCATTTTCTTATGTTCATTAAATCAAATTCATTTTTTTTGATTTCTTGAGTAAGAACCTCTGCAATAACAATATCAGATTTATCTGTGTAAAATTTAAAATTTTTATGAATTGGATACAATGTAGCCGGTAATTCATAAGATAAAAATTGATTATAATCCTCAAATAATAACTTTGTTTTGTTTTCTAACCAAAAATTTGGAAAAATTTTTAAAAATTTTATTACATATTTCATTCTTTTAGGCGCATCAATGAACATGAGCTCTATTTTTTGCTTAGGTTTTAATTTATCAAAATTAGATTTAAATACTTCGACATTGTCTAAATGTTTTAAAGAATTGATAACATAAGTTGAAAAATCATCATTAATATCAAATGGTAAATAAGGAAATTTCGATTTTTTATCTTCATCCCATACAAATAAATCTACAGTGTAAATATTTGGTCTATAGTCCCCACATCCTAAAGCTAAGGCCTGTGTCATAGCACCACCAAAAGTTCCTATTTCATATATGCATCCTAAATTTTTAAAATTTTTTATAGTATAATTATATGTAAAGTTGATCTTGTCTTCACTACACATTGATATAATTTGTTTGTAAGATTTGTTATTTTTTATTTCATTCATATTTCACAAATTTTTATTTATATCTCATTTTATTAAAATGATATTTTATTATTTTTTATTAAAGCAGCCATATTAATCATTTTATTTTTAAATTGAAAATGTAATTTATTTGAATTTAAGAAATTTTCGACATTATTTGTTACATTGAAATACTCAAGTAAAAAATTTAACTCTGATTTATAATTCAAGTTTATAAAGTTTTGGAAGCTTAAATTTTTAAAAAAAATTTTATTAATTTTTTCTTTTTTTTTTATTTTATCTATTTTAAATTTTATTTTTTGTTTTAATTCTGCAAAAATTAAAGATTTATAATTTATTTCAAAAAAATCTTTTCCACATGCTTGCTTAAATAATTGAAAAAAATGCCATCTATTTTCATTAATTAATAGATCATCATATGAGCAATTTAATAGAATATTAATTATTGATGTATTTGAGCCTGGTCTAAATGCATTAATATTTAAATTTTCTGACATTTCCACCAGTTTTATGGAATTTTTAATTAAGTGATTAAGTAATATAAATGTTTTTTGTAGTGATAGGTATTTTTTATCAGAGTAATCGTTTAATTCATTTAATATTCCAAAATTTTCCATATAATTGTACATTTCTCTAGCTCTTTCATCCAATGCGTTGTTTATAAGTTCTACATCATAAAATCCTTTTTTTAAAAGAAAGTAGCTATCGTTTTGCATTTTAGGAGCGCCAGTAAATAGCTTCATAAATACATTTGAATACATTGGGTGGATATTAGACATGAAGTATTTTATGTTTGCGTCATAGGAAAAATTACTTTTAAAATTAGGGTTTAAAAATTCTTTTCTAATTTCAGAATATTTATTAAAATTTTGTTTTTCAAATCCACTTCCAATATAATAGGGATAATTGCTATTTTCTTGAAGAGATAATGCTGCAGGGTAAGAAGATCCATCAATATAATTCATAGTTTTTCCATCGGAAAGATAGGATAAGTATGTGTAATAATTATTCACAAAAATTAAATTATTGTAAGTATTCTCTAAAAGAGGTTTCAAATGATTTAAGTAATCAGTAATATCGTCATGAATAGTTAATTCTTTTTTTTTATTTTTAGGATAACCTTTATATAAGTTTCTAAATGGCAATCCAAAAAATTTTGCAAATCTACTTGCTCCAATAGCTTCATCTTCAAGAGTGTCTGAGGAAAAAGTATTTAGTTTAACATTCAATTTGTTTCTATGACAAAATGCTAAATTTAAACTGCTATCTAATCCAGCAGAGAGCATCATATGCCATTCTCCATTAATACTTTTGTAATCATTAAATACTTTATCAAATTCAATTCTAAGATTATCTACAATCGAGTTATGATCTTTGTTAGTTCCAAACTCATTAAAATTAAAAATTAATTTTGATTGTGTGCTTTTAATTTTACTATTTTCTTGAATTTCCAATTCGTTGATTGTGCCAGGAAGAAGTTTTTTATTATTATTTATATTTTTTGGTAACAAATAGCTATGTCTGGTAGCCAAAGAAAGTATAGTAGCATTAAAATTTATTTTTTTTTTAAATAAAAATTCTTCAGTTGTAAAATATAAATTTTTATCATCATTAAATATATTTAAATTTTTTCCATCTAC
>MDSZ01120219.1_pt1 | contig 14584 bp, 17 predicted proteins | sample 811201 | NCBI WGS metagenome assembly MDSZ01 (sample SAMN05326647, study PRJNA326480) | marine metagenome | isolation source: seawater | place: Indian Ocean: North | collected 2010
TCCTTAAGGCGCCGATTTAACCAAATTGCAGGCGCTTTATAAATGTAGCTAAACAGGAGATAGCCCAGTTTAGCTGGGCTTTTTTTTTGGATGAACAATAAATTTGATAATATAAAGAAACTTAATGTTTCAAAACCGCTTAAATTAGACTGTGGTAAAACTATAAGTAATTTTCCACTTGCTTACGAAACATATGGAAAACTTAACTCTAACAAAGATAATGCTATACTTGTTTTTCATGCTTTAACTGGAGACCAATTTGTAACTGGTACAAATCCTATTACAAATAAGGAGGGTTGGTGGGTAACTGCTGTTGGTCCAAATAAAGCATTAGATACAAATAAATATTTTGTAATCTGCGCTAATGTAATTGGCGGCTGCATGGGTTCATTTGGTCCAAGAGATATTAATCCAGTAACCAATCATCCTTATGGATTAGATTTTCCAGTTATTACAATACGAGATATGGTAAGAGCGCAAGAGTCTCTACTGGATCATCTTGGTATAAAAAAACTTTTATGTGCTACAGGCGGGTCCATGGGAGGAATGCAACTTATTCAGTTTTGCACAACTTTTCCAAACAAAACTTTTTCAGCTGTTCCTATAGCTTGTAGTACGAGTCATAGTGCTCAAAATATTGCTTTGAATGAATTAGCTAGGCAAGCAATTATGGCTGACCCTGTATGGGACAATGGAAAATATTTTGAAAAGAATATTCAGCCAAAAAATGGTTTAGCAGTAGCTAGAATGGTAGGACACATCAGCTACTTATCTGAAAAAGGCATGCAAGAAAAATTTGGAAGAAAATTACAGGAAAAAGCTGATTATGAATTTAGCTTTAATGCTGACTTTCAAGTTGAAAGTTATTTGAGACATCAAGGATATGCTTTCGTAGAAAGATTTGATGCAAATTCAATTTTATACATTACGAGAGCTATGGATTATTTTGATATTTCAAAACAATTTGACGGTGGCCTTATTGATGCATTTAAAAATCAAAAAACTAAATTTTTGGTTATATCTTTTTCGTCAGATTGGCTTTATACGACAAAAGAAAATAAAGATATAGTAATTGCTTTAAATGCATCAGGTGCAGATGTATCATTTTCGGAAATCAAAACAGAAAAAGGGCACGACTCTTTTTTAGTAAATGAACCTGATTTCTTGAAAACTTTAAAAAGTTTTATAGATTCAATGTACGAGAAGTTTAAAAAATGAAAAAAGAATTTAAAGTTATAGCAGATCTTTTATCTAATAATACCAGGGTGCTAGATGTTGGCTGTGGTGATGGATCACTTATGAGTCTTTTGGAAAAAGAAAAAAATATTGAAGTCAGGGGGTTAGAACTGAATCAAGATAATGTACAAAAGTGTATTCACAAAGGATTACCTGTAATACAAGGTAACGCTGAGAGTGAGTTGCACCAATTTCCAAATCAATCTTTTGATTATGTTGTTTTGAGCCAAACCCTTCAGGCTTTCTATGACCCAGATAAAGTATTAAAAGAATTACTTAGAATTGGAAAGTCAGTAATAATATCAATTCCAAATTTTGGATTTTGGAAAGTTCGGGTGAAATTATTGCTTTTTGGAAAAATGCCTATCACCAAAACATTACCTAACACTTGGTATAACACACCAAATTTACATATGTGTACTATTAAAGATCTTTTTATTTTTTGTGATGAGAAAAATATAAAAATTAAAAAAGTTGTTGGAGTAAATGAAAATAAGACGTCATTAATAAAAAGAAGTAATCTTGAGATAAAGAATCTTTTTTCTAAATTAGGAATTTTTTTAATTGGATAATGATAGTAGAAATTATACCTTGCTTAAGTGATAATTATAGTTATTTGATCTTTGAAAAAAAAACAGGGACAGTATCGATTGTGGATCCTTCAGACTTTGAAACTTGTGATCAGATAATAAAAAAATATAAAAAACTAGATTATATTTTAAATACACATCATCATTTAGATCACGTATCTGGAAATTTAGAACTCAAAAATAAATATAATTCTAGGATTATTGGATATGATGGTGATAAAGACCGTATTCCAGGAATAGACATAGTTTTAAGGGAAAATCAAGATTTTAAAATCGGAAATTTAAAGTTTAAAGTTTTTTTTGTTCCAGGTCATACAAGCGGGCATATTGCCTTTTATTTTAAAAAGGAAAATATAATTTTTACTGGAGATACACTTTTCTCTTTGGGTTGCGGTAGAATTTTTGAGGGTACTAATGAACAGATGTTTGACTCTCTTAACAAATTTAAAGATCTTCCAGGAGTAACAAAAATATATTGTGGTCATGAATACACTAGAAAAAATTTAGATTTTTGCAGTAAGTATGACGTTACCAATTCATTTTTAATTGAAAAATCAAAAGAAGTTGATCATAAATTAAGTAAGAATTTACCTACTATTCCCACAACTATTAGTGATGAATTTAAAACTAATATTTTTTTAAGATGTGATGATGTAAGGCTTAAGGAAGAATTAAATAAAAAAGACTTGTCGGATTTAGAAATTTTTACGTATTTGCGTGGTTTAAAGGACAATTTTTAACCTCAATAATCTTGACTTGACAATTCTGACCGCTATATTGCCTTGAAAATAGAAAATAAACTTTTATGTCATTTGCAATTATAGAAACTGGTGGAAAACAATACAAAGTATCAGCGAGCAAAATACTTGAGGTTGAGAAACTTAATTTAAAAAAAGGTGATATTGTAAAATTTAAAAATGTTTTACTTTTAAATGATAATAATAAAACCGAAATTGGAAATCCAAGCGTTGAGGGTGCTTCGGTAGAGGCTAAACTTTTGGATAATGTAAAAGATAGAACAATTTTAGTTTTCCATAAAAGAAGAAGAAAAAATTCCAGAAAAAAAAATGGGCATAGACAGCTTCATTCCAAAATTCAAATAACAAAAATTCTATCTAAAGGTGGAAAGATTATTGATGAGGTAAAAATAGTTGAAAAAAAGAAGAGAGATTTTAAAGAAGAAAAAAAACAAACAAAAAAACTTGAAAAGAAATCGGTAAAATAAATGGCAACAAAAAAAGCAGGCGGATCATCACGAAATGGACGGGACAGTAAAGGAAGAAGGCTAGGTATAAAAAAGTTTGGAGATGAACTTGTCATACCTGGAAATATTATAGTAAGACAAAGAGGAACCAAAATACATCCTGGAACAAACGTCGGCATCGGTAAAGACCACTCAATTTATTCGCTTATTAAAGGAAAAGTAAAATTTAGAAAATCAAAATTTAACAGAACCTTTGTTTCTGTACTTCCCAATTAAGTTTATAAATAACAAAAGTTATTTATTATATATTTCAAATGAAATTTTTAGATCAAGCTAAAATAAGTTTAAAAGCAGGAGACGGTGGATCTGGCTCAGCTAGTTTTCGAAGAGAGAAATATATTGAGTTTGGGGGGCCTGATGGTGGAGATGGTGGAGCTGGTGGTTCAATTATTTTCACAGCAGATAGAAATCTTAATACATTAGTTGACTTCAGGTATACTCAGCATTTTAAGGCTGAACATGGAAAGCACGGGAGCAAAAGAAATAAAACTGGGGCAAATGGCAAAGACTTAATTTTAAAAGTTCCTTTAGGCACTCAAATTTATGAAGAAGATAATAATACTTTAATTTATGATTTTAAAAAAAATAAAGATAAATATTTAGTAGCACGAGGTGGAAATGGAGGCTTGGGAAATGTGAGATTTAAAAGTTCGACAAATAGAGCTCCAAGAAAAAAAACTAATGGAAAAAGTGGGGAAGAATTTTGGGTGTGGTTACAACTTAAAATAATTGCGGACATAGGAATAATAGGACTTCCAAATGCTGGGAAATCTAGTTTATTGGCCGCAATCACTAGAGCTAAACCAAAAATTGCTGACTACCCGTTTACAACAATTAACCCAAATTTAGGAGTAGCCTTTTATGATAATAAGGAAGTTACGTTGGCAGATATTCCTGGGTTAGTAGAAGGAGCTCACAAAGGAATTGGTTTAGGAGATAAATTTTTAAGACATATTGAAAGATGTAAAGTTCTCCTACACCTTATAGATTTAACAAACGATGATTTAGAAGATAATTATTTAAAAATTAGAGAAGAATTAAAGGCATACAGTAAATCTCTATCATTAAAAAAGGAAATTATTTTTTTAAATAAGTCAGATCTTTTGGAAAGTGAAGAAATTGACAAAAAAGTTAAAGATTTCAAAAAAAAGATTAAAAAGAAATATAAGATAGTTTCGCTTAATTTGAAAAAAGATATATTAAATATAAAAAAAGAACTTATTAAAAATGCTTACTAAAAATTCTAAAAAAATAGTAATTAAGCTTGGCTCATCAACTGTCATTGACAAAAATGGTAAATTTAAAAGCAATTGGGTAAATAGTTTAATAAAAGATATTAAAAAATATAAACAAAATAGAGATATCGTTATAGTATCCTCTGGCGCAATCGCATTAGGACAAAATTATTTAAAAATAAAGCAAAAGAAAATTCAACTTGAGATGAGTCAAGCAATCGCTGCAATAGGACAAATTCGATTAACTGAACATTTTCAAAAAGTTTTTACAAAAAATAAATTTAAAATTGGTCAAATCTTGATTTCCCCAGATGATACTGAACAGAGAAGAAGAGCACTAAATGTTAGAAGGACATTTGAAAATTTGTTTAAACTTAAAGCTATACCTATAGTGAATGAAAATGATACTACCGCTACTACAGAGATTAAATATGGGGATAATGATAGATTAGCGGCTAGAGTAGCTCAAATTATTGGAGCGGATACTTTAATAATACTATCTGATGTAGATGGACTTTATGATAAAAAAAGCAAAAAAAAAATCATAAAAGAAGTTACTGAAATAAATAAAGATATATACAAATTAGCAGATACAAAAATAAATAATTATGGATCTGGCGGAATGATAACAAAATTGGATGCAGCAAAAATTTGTATGAATGCTGGTTGTAATATGTTTATTGGAAACGGAAGTAAAAATAATCCAATTAAAAACATGATTCAAAAAAAAAAATATACTAAATTTGTTCCAAAAATATCAACTTTAGATGCAAGAAAAAAATGGATAGTAAGTTCATTAAGTTATTCTGGAAAAATTTTTATTGATTACGGTGCAGCTAGGGCTCTTGAGAATGGTAAAAGTCTTTTAGCAGCTGGAATTATTAAAATAAAAGGAGAGTTTAGCAAAGGAGAAAATATTTTAATTGTTGATGAACAAGAGAAAAGTATTGCTAGAGGATTATCTTCATTTTCATCATCGGAAATAGATAAAATTAAAGGGAAACAAAGTGATAATATCATCGAAATTTTAGGTTATCCTAGTAAATCAGAGGTGGTACACAAAGATGATATGGTAAAATTGTAATATGAAAAATATTATAAATATTGGAAAAAATTCACGGAAAGCTTTCCGATCATTGAGTCATGTACATCACGATAAAATTAAAAAAGTTCTTAAGGATTATATTTTTCTAATTGAAAAAAATAAATTGGAAATAATTAAAGAAAACTTAAAAGATATTAAGCAGCTCAAGAGGAGAAATCTCTTAGATAGACTAAAGTTAGACAATAAAAGAATCAATGGAATAGTAAATTCAATTAAAGAAATTAGAAAATTTAAGAATCCTATAGGTAAAATCTTAGATCAGTGGACTGGAAAAAATAAGCTTAACATTAAGAAAATTTCAACATCGATTGGTGTTATAGGAATAATTTATGAGAGCAGGCCAAATGTAACTGCTGATGTTGCTGCATTATGTCTTAAGTCAGGTAATTGCGCAATTTTAAGAGGCGGGTCTGAAGCATTTAATTCAAATAAAATTTTGGCTAATTTATTTAGAAAAGCATTAAAAAAAAATAAATTAGATCAAAACTGTTTACAAATTATTGAAAATAAAAATAGGAGAATAGTGAATTTCTTGCTATCAAAAATGAGTCGATACATAGATGTAATAGTACCAAGAGGTGGTCGTGGGTTAGTTTCAAAAGTACAAAAATATTCAAAGATACATGTCATAGGACATTTGGAAGGAAATTGTCATATTTATCTTGATAATAAGAGCAATTTGAAAATGGCTAAAAAAGTAATTTTAAACGCAAAGATGAGAAGAACAAGTATATGCGGTGCAATGGAAACTTTATTAATAAATGAAAAGATCATTTCAACATACGGAGTTCAGATAGTTAATCATTTGTTAAATCATGGTTGTGAGGTAAGAGCAGATAATAAGATAAATAAATTTTTTAATTTTAAACTCAAAAAAGCAACTAAAATTGATTGGCAAACAGAATATTTGGACTCAATAGTTTCTGTAAAAAGCGTTAAAAATGTTCAGGAAGCTGTGCAACATATATTGGACTACGGCACAATGCATACTGATTGCATTATATCTACTAATAAAAACAATACTAATTACTTTTTGAAAAATATAAATAGTTCAATTGCAATGCATAATGTTTCGACACAATTTGCAGATGGAGGGGAATTTGGATTTGGTGGAGAAATTGGAATTTCAACAAATAAATTGCCTCCCAGAGGACCAGTTGGTGTAAATCAACTAACTTCATACAAATATATCGTAAGTGGTAAAGGTATTATTAGACCCAAATAGATGTCTAAACTAAAAATGAAATCTATTGGCATTCTTGGTGGTACTTTTGATCCACCTCATAAAGGGCATTTATTTATTTCAAATAAAAGTTTAAAAAATTTTAAGTTAGAAAAAGTCTATTGGGTTATCACAAAAAAAAACCCATTTAAAAATAGACCATATTTAAGCTTAAAGAAAAGAAAAGAAAAATGTAAAAGCTTGATTAAAAAAAGTAATAAGATTGAATTAATGTTTTTAGAAACAAGATTAAAATCTGTAAGAGCAATTGACACTATAAGATATTTTAAAAAGAACTATAATAGAAAAATCTTTTTTATTATGGGGAGCGACAACTTGATTTCATTTCACAAGTGGAAAGACTGTTTAAAATTGATAAAAATGTGTAAATTTCTGATTTTTCCAAGAAAAGGATTTGACAAACATGATATGAAATCTGTTATAAATAGATATCGAGGTAAGAAAAATTTTATATTTATTAAAAATGAAAGGATAGACATATCTTCTACAGAGTTGAGAAAACGTTCTAATGGAAATAAGTAAATTAAAAAAAATTATAGAAAAAACATTAGATGATAATAAAGCAAATAATATAGTTACTATTAATCTAAAAAAAAAATCATATATTGCCGATTACATGATAATTGCATCGGGTTCTTCCTCAAGGCATTTGCAATCAATATCTGAAAATATAATTATTGAGCTAAAAAAAATAGGTGTTAATAATTGCAAAATTGAAGGGAGAGACAGCAAGGACTGGAAGCTTGTGGACGCAATTGATATAATAGTGCACTTATTTCATCCTGAAAAAAGAAATTTTTATGATTTAGAAAAGATGTGGTCAGAAGATATTCCTAAAGAAAAGGCATTAATATGAATTTAAAAAAGACACTTTATATTTTTTTATTATTTTTTTTTATGACAGAAGGTTTACTAGCTAACGCAAATGAAAAATTATATAACAAAATTGATTTATTTGGTGAGGTCCTTGAAAAAGTAAAAGATGAATATGTTGATGAAATAGACCAGTCAGAAGTAATGGACTCAGCAATTAATGGAGTGTTGCAATCGTTAGACCCTTACTCGGCTTATATGTCGCCTGAGCTTTTCAAAAGTATGCAAACAGAGTCGAAGGGAGAATTTGGAGGTCTAGGAATTGAAATAGGGATGGAAGCTGGTGTAGTCAAAGTTATAGCGCCAATAGCTGATACACCTGCTGAAAAAGCTGGAATTAAAGCTGGTGATTACATAGTTAGAATTAACGACGAACAAGTTCAAGGTAAATCATTAATGGAGGCTGTAAAATTAATGCGTGGACCAGTAGGCACTTCTATTGAACTTACAATTCGAAGAAGAAATGTAAAAAAATCTCTTACTTTCAATATTAAAAGACAGATAATCGAAGTTAAATCTGTTGAGGCAAAACTTTTAGGTAATAAAAAAAATATAGGATATGTTAGACTTAAATCTTTTAATGAAAATAGTGACAAGCAATTTTTCAAAAAAATAAGAAAGTTCGAAAGTGGGAATAAATTAATTGGATATATAATCGACCTAAGAAATAATCCAGGGGGTCTACTAAGTCAAGCTATAAGCATTACTGACTTTTTTTTAAATGACGGTGAAATAGTCTCAACAAAGGGTAGAAAAGTTTCTGAAACAAGGAAATTTTTTGCAAGAATGGGGGATGGTGTAAAAGGTAAGCCTGTAGTGGTTTTAATCAATAATGGATCGGCGTCAGCATCAGAAATATTTGCTGGTGCTTTAAAAGATCATAAAAGAGCAATTATTATAGGTGAAAATTCTTATGGCAAAGGGTCTGTACAATCAGTAATTCCTCTTCAAAACGGTGGCGGTATAAGACTAACTATATCAAAATATTATTTACCATCAGGTAAATCTATTTCAGAGGTCGGAGTGTCGCCCGATATAATAGTTAAAGAAAGTGGTGAAAATTTTTTACTAAATACTGAGAGTGATAATCAATTAAATTATGCTGTAAGACTATTTCAATCCCAGATTTATGACAATTAAATTACCATTAAGAGAAGGAGTTGGGATAATAGTTTTAAATAAAAATAATGAAGTTTTTGTTGGAAAACGAAAAGACAACCCGATAGACAAATGGCAAATGCCTCAAGGAGGGATAGATAAAAATGAACGGCCGATTCAAGCTATGTATAGGGAATTACTTGAGGAAACGAACATTAAAAGTGTAAAAATTTTGAAAGAAATTGAAAAAACTTTTGTATATGAGCTACCTCCAAATTTACTAGGTAAAATTTGGAAAGGAAAATTTAGAGGACAAAAGCAGAGATGGTTCATCGTTAGGTTTTTTGGTGATGAAAATGAAATTAATTTAGAAACTCAAAATCCTGAATTCATTGAGTGGAAATGGATTAACTTTAAACTATTGCCAAACGTAATTGTTGATTTTAAAAAAAATGTTTATGATAGTTTGACATACGAGATAGAAAAATTTATCAATTGATTTGTTTCAGCGTATCAACTTTGTAACTTAAAATATATCTCTGCTTATCAGAAATATTATTGCCTAATAATAGTTTTTCAGCCTCTTGCCTCAATGAATCTCTTTTGTCTTTTTGTAATTCTTTTAAAAAAATTGCTGTTGAGCTTAAAATCAATAATTTGTTTTTTGAAAATTCAACTGTACCTTCCTCAACAAAAATTTGATCTGGTAGGTTCTTTCCATCAATAATCCCTGGTCTTAAAAAAGTTATGAACGGGATGTGTTCTTTAAGAACAGTCATATACCCCTCAAATCCTGGAATTATAATCTCTGATGTTTCACCAACAAAAATTTTTTTATCTGGGCTAATTATTTCTAAATTGAAGTTCAAACTCATTATTTTTTAGTATCTTTTTCTAATTTTTCGGCTTTCTCTACCACTTCCTCTATTGATCCAACCATATAAAAAGCTGCTTCAGGTAAATCGTCATATTCACCTTTGCAAATAGCGTCAAATCCTTTAATTGTTGAATCCAAATCCACTAGTTTGCCAGGTGAACCAGTGAATACTTCAGCAACAAAAAATGGTTGAGATAAAAATCTTTGTATCTTTCTAGCTCTAGCTACTGTAAGTTTATCATCCTCTGATAGTTCATCCATTCCCAAAATTGCTATAATATCTTGTAATGATTTATAAGCTTGAAGAATTCTTTGAACTTCTCTAGCTACTTTGTAATGCTCTTCACCTACAACCCTTGGATCTAATATTCTTGAGGTAGAATCTAGAGGATCTACTGCTGGATAAATACCTAGTTCAGCAATTTGTCTTGATAAAACTGTAGTTGCATCTAAATGTGAAAAAGAAGTTGCTGGAGCTGGGTCTGTTAAGTCGTCTGCAGGCACATAAATTGCTTGAACTGAAGTGATGGACCCCTTACCAGTTGAAGTAATTCGTTCTTGTAGATTTCCCATATCTGTTGCCAAAGTTGGTTGATAACCAACTGCTGAGGGTATCCTTCCTAAAAGAGCTGAAACTTCAGAACCTGCTTGGGTAAATCTAAAAATATTATCGACAAAGAATAAAACATCCTGTCCCTCTTTATCTCTGAAATATTCTGCTACCGTTAGTCCCGTTAAAGCTACTCTAGCTCTAGCTCCAGGAGGCTCGTTCATTTGACCGTAAACTAATGCTGCTTTTGAACCTTTTCCATCTTTTTTAATAACGCCTGATTCAATCATTTCATGGTAAAGATCATTTCCTTCTCTAGTTCTTTCACCCACTCCTGCAAAAACTGAAAAGCCACCATGAGCTTTTGCAATATTATTAATTAGTTCCATTATGGTAACAGTTTTTCCAACTCCTGCTCCTCCAAACAAACCTATTTTTCCTCCTTTTGCATATGGCGCCAACAAGTCAATGACTTTAATACCAGTCACTAAAATTTCAGTCTCTGTCGATTGATCTGTAAATTTAGGAGCATCTCTATGTATCGGCCACTTCTCCTTAGTGCTAACTTCGCCTTTCTCATCAATAGGCTGGCCTATTACATTTATTATTCTTCCTAAGGTCTCAGGGCCGACTGGAACGCTGATTGGAGCTTTTGTATTTTTTACTTTATCGCCTCTTTTTAACCCTTCTGTTGAGTCCATGGCTATAGTTCTTACACTGCTCTCACCCAAATGTTGGGCAACTTCAAGAATAAGTTTATTTCCACTATTATTCGCTTCTAAGGCTGTGTAAATTTCTGGTAGGTCTCCATCAAATTTTACATCTACCACTGCTCCAATTAGTTGTGTTATAATTCCATCATTATTCATTATAAACTTTCTGCTCCGGATATAATTTCAATTAGTTCTTTAGTAATTGATGCTTGTCTACTTCGATTGTAGTTAATAGTAAGTTTTTCAACTAAATCGCCTGCATTCCGAGTTGCATTATCCATAGCCGTCATTCTAGATCCTTGTTCACTTGCTGCATTTTCAAGAAATGCTTTTAATATTTGAACGGATATGTTTTTTGGCAATAGCTCATTTAAAATTTCATCCTCTTCAGGTTCAAATTCGTAACTATGCGTCTCCTCATTATCTGTATTTTTATCCTTAGAAGATTGTAAATCGCTTAATGAGGTTGCAGGAACTATTAATTCTGATCTTGGTATTTGTGTTATTACATTTTTAAAGCTGTTAAAAAAAATATAACATTTATCAAATTCATTTTGTTCATATAGTCTTACAATTTCTTTTCCTATCTCATTTGCCTCTGTGAAAGATAATTTTTTTTTATTTTTAAAATTAATCTTTTTGATTACATATTTGCCATATTCATTTTTAATTTGGTCATAACCTTTTGTTCCAATTGTGATAATTTTTAACTCTTTTCCCTCTTGTGTAATTTTTCTAAAATGTTTTTTTGCTAATTTGCAAATATTTGTATTAAATCCGCCGCATAAACCTCTATCAGCAGTCATAACAATACATAAATGAACCTTGTCTTTACCGGTACCTATGAGTAGCTTTGGTGCATTATTAGGATCATTAATTGACTTTGTTAGATTTAAGATAATATTTTGTACTTTTTCACTGTAGGGTCTTCCATTTTCAGCACTTTCCTGCGCTTTTTTAAGCTTAGCAGCAGCTACCATTTTCATAGCTTTTGTTATTTTTTGTGTTGACTTAACACTTTTAATTCTTTTTTTTAAATCATCTAAACTTGGCATTAAATATTTTTCCCTTTTTTTATCTTTTCTATAACGCTAATTAATTTGTTCTTTGTGTTTTCCTCTAATTTACCAGTAGAGTTAATTTCATCAATAATGTCGGAATTATTATTGTTAATCTCATCTAACAAGTTAATTTCAAATTTTTTTATATTGCCTAATTCTGTATCATCTAAAAAACCATTAACCCCAGCGAATATAGATATTACTTGTTCAGCAACCGTCATTGGTGAATATTGATTCTGTTTTAAAAGTTCAGTAAGTTTTGATCCCCTATTTAAAAGTTTTTGAGTCGAAACATCTAAGTCAGAACCAAATTGAGCAAAGGCAGCCATTTCTCTATACTGAGCGAGCTCTAGTTTAATTGATCCTGCAACCTTTTTCATTGCCTTGGTTTGAGCGGCAGAACCTACTCTTGATACTGATAGACCTACATTCACAGCTGGACGAATACCTTGATTAAATAATTCTGTTTCTAAAAATATTTGGCCATCTGTAATTGATATCACATTTGTCGGAATATAAGCTGATACGTCCCCCGCTTGGGTTTCTATAATAGGTAGTGCTGTTAAAGAACCACCTCCATTTTTCTGATTTAATTTTGCTGCTCTCTCTAATAGTCTACTATGTAAATAAAAAACATCTCCTGGGTATGCTTCTCTACCTGGGGGCCTTCTTAGTAAAAGAGACATTTGTCTATAAGCAACTGCTTGTTTTGATAGATCGTCATAAATTATTAAAGCATGCATTCCATTATCTCTAAAATATTCTCCAATAGTACATCCAGTGTAAGGTGCTAAAAATTGAAGAGGAGCGGAGTCGGAAGCAGTAGCTGAAACAACTGTTGTATACTTCATAGCACCAGCATCTTCCAAAGTTTTAACAATTTGAGCAACGGTTGATCTTTTTTGCCCAATTGCAACATAAACACAATATAATTTTTTACTCTCGTCTTTTGTTTCATTAATCGCTTTTTGGTTAATTATAGTATCAATTGCGACTGCTGTTTTGCCAGTTTGTCTGTCTCCAATAATTAATTCTCTTTGACCTCTACCGATCGGAATTAAACTATCGATAGCTTTTAAACCTGTTTGCATGGGCTCGTTCACTGACTGTCTCGGAATGATTCCTGGAGCTTTAACTTCGACCCTTTTTCTTAAAATTTTTTCAGATAATGTTCCTTTTCCATCTATAGGATTTCCAAGTCCATCTACAACTCTTCCAAGTAACTCCTTTCCCACTGGAACATCTACTATAGACTTTGTTCTTTTTACAATATCTCCCTCTTTAATTTGTCTATCATCTCCAAAAATTACTACTCCAACATTGTCACTTTCTAAATTTAATGCCATTCCTTTAGATCCATCATTAAACTCAACCATTTCTCCAGCTTGCACATTATCAAGACCATAAACTCTCGCTATACCGTCACCAACCGTTAAAACTTTTCCAACTTCTGATACTTCGGTTTGATCACCTAAGCTTTTTATCTGCTCTTTTAGTAATTTTGTAATTTCTGATGGGTTTATTTCCATTTTAATTTTCAATCATCTGCATTTTTAATTTCTTAATCTTATTCTTTAACGAAGAGTCAACTAATAAACTACCAACTTGTAATTTTATTCCGCTTATTAAACTTTTGTCTATACTATATTTTAACTCCACTTGAGATTTAATAGATTTAGATATTTCATTTGAAATATCTAAAATTTCATTTTCTAAAAGCTTTTTTGAGGAAACTAGAGAAGCTTTTACCATGCCCTTCTTTTTTGAAACTAATTCCAAAAATCTTTTGATAATATTTTCTATAAAAAATATTCTTCTTTTTTTTACAAGCAATAATAAAAAATTTTTCAAATTCTTAGATAATCCCATGACTTCAGAAATTTTTAAAATGAGGCTTTCTTGAGATTTAATATTCTGAGTAGGGTTTTTGATAAAATCGCTTAGGTATTTGTTTGAATTGTATAGGATAAGTATTGATCTTAAGTCTTTTTCGGTTTGATCAAACTCTTTAGCCTCTTCTGCGACTTCAAATATCGCCGAGGCGTATCTTCCTGAGGTCTCGCTAGAAAATGTTTTCGATATACTCACTTTTATCCTGCTATGATTATTAAAGAATTCTGGTTCCTAGCATAGGACATAGATCTCTTCAAGGTGATATATTAAGTTAGGTAAAATTTATTGGATCTACATCAACTGTGAGTTTAATTTTTTGTGATATTTTCAATTTTTTTAAAGTTTTTGATACTATATTTTGGCCTATAACTTTCCCTTTACATCTAATTAGCAACCTTGTTCTAAATTTATTTTTTCTCTTAAAAATAGGAGAGTCTACAGGGCCTAGGATTTCTAGATTTTTATTAATGTTTAATCTTTTTTTAACCTCTTGGGCAGCCCTGAAACTATTCTCTCTGGATGTCGCAGATATAATAATTGCTATAAGACGTTTGAAAGGCGGAAGGTTATTTTCTTTCCTTAAAACAAGTTCGTTAATTAGAAACTTTTCTGGATTATTAATTATAACGTCTTTTAAAGTTTGATGCTCAGGATTAATTGTTTGATATATTATTATAGATTCAGATGAAAATCTCCCTGCTCTTCCACTTAATTGATTATATAACTGAATGTTTTTCTCAGTTGTTCTTAAATCAAAACCTCTTCCTGTAAAATCAGCGTCAACCACAACAATGCAGTTTAACTTGGGAAAATTAAATCCCTTTGAAATCATTTGAGTTCCAACAA
>MDSZ01194875.1_pt1 | contig 14584 bp, 10 predicted proteins | sample 811201 | NCBI WGS metagenome assembly MDSZ01 (sample SAMN05326647, study PRJNA326480) | marine metagenome | isolation source: seawater | place: Indian Ocean: North | collected 2010
AAAAATGATTTTTATGATGATTACGCTCATCATCCTACAGAAATAAACTCTATTTTAGAAAGTTTTAAAAATGTTTATAAAGATAGAAGAATAATTTCCGTTTTTGAACCACATCGATACTCACGAGTGCTAACTTTAAAAAAAGAGTTTGCTTCATCTTTTATTAATTCTGATATAGTTCTTCTTTGTCCTATATTTGGAGCAGGTGAAAAAAAGAACTTAAATTTTAATAAAATTGAATTCGCAAAATTAATTACTCGTCTGTCTAAGACTCAAGTAATAATAATTAAAAACTTTAAAGAAATATCAAATTATTTCAAAAAAAATTTGATAAGTAATGAAATAATAATAGGTATGGGAGCCGGTTCGATATCTAAACATATGAGAGAACTGAAATCTGTCTTATGATAATTAATCAAGAATTAATTAAAAAATTTAATAAAAATATTACTAGCAATACAGGGCTTTCAAATTATAGTTGGTTTAATCTTGGCGGACCTGCAGAATATTTTTTCAAACCAAGGGATAAAGATCAATTAATAGAGTTCTTAAAAGAAAATAAAAAAAATAAACTCAAAATTACTATTCTTGGTGCAGGCTCAAATACACTTATAAGAGATAATGGAGTTAAAGGTGCAGTAATTAAACTTAGTTCGAATTTTTCTATGATCAATTTAATTGACAAAAATACTGTAGAGGCTGGTGCAGCAACTCTAGACCGAAAAATTTCAAATTTCGCAAAAGAAAATGAAATTGAAAATTTTGAGTTTTTGGCTTGCATACCAGGTTCTATAGGTGGGGCGGTCATTATGAATAGCGGTTGTTACGGTCATGATATTTCACAGGTATTAAAATCTATAAAGGTGATTGACTTAAAAGATTGCAAAGAAAAGATCATTCATCGCGATGAAATTGAGTTCTATTACAGAGGAACTAATTTGAGTAATGAATTAATTATTACATCAGTTATTCTTAAAGGTAAAAATGGATCTAAAAAAATAATTGAAAAAAAACAAAAAAATATGCTCGAGAAAAAAAAGTTATCTCAGCCGAGCCAAATAAAAACGTGTGGTAGTACTTTTAAAAATATAGATAATGAAAAAAAAGCTTGGCAGCTAATAAAAGAAACTGGTTGTCATAAATTTAAAGAGGGAGACGCTGTTATTTCAAATACTCACTGTAACTTCTTTGTTAATAATGGAAAAGCTAAATCATCTGATATAGAAAAATTAATTAATAAAGTAAAAAAAACAATAGTTGATAAAACAGGGGTTAATCTCGAGCTTGAGATTAAAATTGTGGGTGAGTAAAAAAAAATTTAAAAGAGTCCTAATAGTTTTAGGAGGAACTTCAGGGGAAAGATCGATTAGCCTTGAGACTGGCAAAGCTTGTATTAAAGCATTAAAAAAAAAAAAATATCATGTTTTAAAATTTGATCCAAAGTACATGAATTTCAACTTAATAAAGCAACTTAAAATAGATGTGATTTTTAATGCTTTACATGGGAAAAATGGAGAAGACGGAGTTGCTCAGAGTTATTTCGAGTGTTTACGGATTCCATACACCCACTCTGGCATCATATCATCGTATAATGCTATGAACAAAATTATATCTAAAGAAATTTTTATAAAAAATAAAATTCTAACCCCAAAGTATTTCGAGCTAAATAAAGATAGATATAATGATGCTGCTCTAAAAAGATTAATTAAAATAAAAGGCTTAAGTTTTCCGATAGTTGTAAAACCTGTAAGTGAGGGATCAAGTTTAGGGGTTAGAATAGCAATGAGCATAAAAGAATTAAAAAAATCAATTAGAGTTCTTTTCAAAAAATATGACCATTTAATTTTTGAAAAATACATAGGTGGACAAGAAATTCAGGTGGCGATAATTAATAATAAAGCGATTGGTGCTATTGAACTAAAACCTAAAAGATTGTTTTATGATTACAAAGCAAAATATTTAAAAACAGCCAGAACAAAGCATATAATGCCAGCAAGAGTAGACGGAGATAGTTACAAGAGAGTTCTTGCTATGGCAAAAAAGGCACATAAAGTCTTAGGTTGTAGAGGCGTTACAAGAGCTGACTTTAAATTTTTTAAAAATAAATTTTATCTTCTTGAACTTAACACGCAACCAGGAATGACAAATCTCTCCCTGGTACCGGAGATAGCAAGTTATAAAGGAATTAAATTCACAACATTAATTGAAAAAATATTATTAGACGCAAGTTTAAATAGATGAAAAAACGAATCTTGGTTGCTTCATTTTTAATATTAATTCTTACAACATATCAGAGTCATAATGACTCTAATCTAAATTTAAATTCAAAATTTAATATCAAGAAAATTAGTGTAGAAAATTTTAAACACGTTAGCCCTCTAGAGATAGAAAGTAAATTATCCTTTCTTTACAAAAAAAATATTTTTTTATTAAAAAATAAGGATATTCAAATTAAGTTAAATGAAATTGAATTCATAGACAGTTTTGAGATTAAAAAGATTTATCCTGATCAAATATTAATTAAAATCTTTGAAAAAAAACCAATTGCAATTTTACAAAATAAAAGAAAAAAATATTATTTTACTGATAAAAAAGATTTGATAAATTATGTTAGAATAGAAAAATTTTCAGATCTTCCCATTGTTTTCTCAAGCAAGCAAAACTTTTCAGATTTTTACAGTGACCTAAAAGGAATAAATTTTCCATTTGATAAATTAAAATCTGTTTATTTTTTTGAGGCAGGAAGATGGGATTTAATCACAGTTGAGAATCAAACTGTAAAATTACCTACTAAAAATCATTTAGAAAGCTTGACTAATTTTCTAGGTTTGAAAGATAAAGCTGGTTTTACAAAATATAAAATTTTTGATTATAGAATTTCAAATCAACTTATTCTAAAATAATTAGTGATGAAATCTAGTCCAACACTTTTTATTGAGATTAATAAAATAGAGTTTCTTTTTTTGGTTTGTAATAATATTGATAATCAAAAACTTAAGATAATACATTCAGTATCTATTCCAATTGAAGGAATAATTGATAATAAAATTTTTGACTATGATTTATTATATAATCTAATTAAAAAGAATATTTATGATATAGAGCAAAAAATTAATTTCGTATTTAAAGAAGCAATAATTATATTAGATAATCTTAATCTTTCATTAATTAATTTTACAGGTTTTAAAAATCTTAATGGGTCTCAATTAGTAAAAGAAAATATTACATTCATACTGAATTCAATAAAATCAGAAATTGTAAGAATTGAAAAAAAGAAAACTATTCTTCATATTTTTAATTCTAAATTTGTCTTAGATAAAAAGACCACAGATAATTTACCAATAGGACTTTTTGGCAATTTCTATTCGCATGAATTATCTTTTTTTTTAATAGATACTAATGACCTTAATAATTTAAAAAATATTTTTAATAAATGTAATTTAAAAATTAATAAAATTTTATCAAAAAGTTTCATTGAAGGTGCAAGCTTGATAAATAAAAAGCAGAATTTGGATACTTTTTTTAAAATTAAAATTAATAAAAAAAATTGCCATATTTTTTTCTTTGAAAATTGCTCACTGAAGTTTGAACAATATTTTAAATTTGGTTCAGATTTAATTATACAAGATATTTGTAAAATTGTGGCTTTAGATAAAGGAACGGTTGATGCGATTATTTCGAGTCCAAATTTTAGCAAAACTAACTCAAATGAAAGTTATATTGAAAAAGAATTTTTTAAAGAGACTCCTTTTAGGAAAATTAAAAAAAAATTATTTTATGATATAGCAACTGCTAGAATAGAAGAAATTTTAGAATTGATATTTTATAAAAATATAAATTTTAGCAAATTTTTGAAAACTAACAAAAATCTTTTTTTAACAATAACTGATGAAATAATTTATAATTCATTTAGAAAAATATTTATAGAATCCACTAAGACAAAAAATCAAAACGCTTTAGAATTTATAAAAAAAACTGATAAATTAGATCTAATTGAAAATACCAGCAAAATTGTTCAATTTGGGTGGAAAAGGGAGGCCGTGCCAATCACAAATGAAAAAAAATCAATTATTACGAAGATATTTAATCTTTTTTTTAAGTAATTTTCCGTAACTTTAAGAAACATTAGTTGTTTTCATCAGTTGAAAACAATTATGTATAAACCGTTAATGTTAAAAATATACCAACAAACATTAAGTAAATCAGTAACCTTCTCAGGAATTGGTCTACATACTGGCTTAAAAACTAATATAGAGGTAAAACCAGCAAAAGAAGATCAAGGTATCGTATTCGTGAGAACTGATCTAAAAAAAAACAACAAAATAAAAGCCCATTATAAAAATGTTTCTAGCGCCAGACTTTGCACGACGCTGGAAAATGAGTCAGGAGTTAAAGTCTCTACTGTAGAGCATTTATTAGCTGCTTTGTATATTTATGACATAGATAATGCGGTTATTGAGATTGATGCTGCGGAAGTTCCAATAATGGACGGGTCAGCAAAAGATTTTTTAAGCGAGTTAGCAAATGTTGAATTAAAATCTCAAAATAAAAAAAGAAGATATTTAAAAGTAGAGAGCCAAGTTGATCTAGTTGATAATGACAAGACAATTTCAATTGAACCATCAAATTTGTCATTTAATGTAAAATTTCAACTAAATTATGATAACAAAATAATTGGCAAACAAAAAAATTCAGTAAATTTCAATTTAGATAATCTTGAAGATATCTATTGTTCAAGAACTTTCTGTCTATTTGAGGATATCAAAAAAATTAAAAAAATTGGTTTAGCCAAAGGCGGCTCTCTTGAAAATGCTGTTGTTATTGATAAAAATAAAGTTTTAAACGATGGTGGTCTAAGAAATAAAAATGAATTTGTAAATCATAAAATTTTAGACTTAGCTGGAGATTTTTTGTTGTCTGGTTTTAGAGTACTTGGTAAAGTTAAATGTTATCAAGGAGGGCATAAGCTAACTAATAATTTTTTAAGAAAATTAATTAAAACTAAGACAGCTTTTTCTATTACTGAGTTTAAAGATCTTCATATTCCAAAAAAAATAAACTCAAATCAATCGTTAAAAATCGCGGTAAACGCCTAAATTCAATTTTTAACATACAAATTTAAAATTATTCTGTTATTAATTGAATATGCGTCTGATTGGATTAATTATTATAATAATAACAACTTTTTTATACTCATGTGGGAAAAATGAAGAAGTTTACAAGCCTGCAAAGATGCAGGATCCTTATGTGACATACAAGGAAGGCATGAATGCGTTTGAAAAAAGAGAATTTTTTTTTGCAGAGAAAAAATTTTCACAAGCTGAACTGGGTTTTAATAATGTCGAGCTTGCTGCAAAGTCTGCAATCATGTCATCATTTTCTTTTTATGCTATTAATTTTTATGATAGGGCTTTAAATAGTCTTGACCGATTTATTAGAACTTATCCTGCTGATAAAAATATAATTTATGCAAAATATCTTAAAGCGATTATTTATTTTGAGCAAATAAGCGATGAAAGAAAAGATATAGAACCTTTAATAAAAGCAGACAAGGAGATAGAGAATTTTATTAAAGAGTTTCCAGAATCAGATTACGCAATTGATTTAAAGTTTAAAAAAGAATTAATAAATAATCAACTTGCTGCAAAAGAGTTGTATGTGGCTAGATACTATATCTCAGTAAAAAAATGGGCTGCTGCAATAAAAAGGTTAAAGAATGTAGTTCAATATTATGATAATACCGTATTTGTTGAAGAGGCTCTACATAGATTAGTAGAAGTATATTACTATCTTGGAGTTGAGGAAGAAGCAAAAAATTATGCAAAAATTTTAGGTTATAATTATAATTCAAGCGAGTGGTATTCTCAGTCTTATAAAATTTTAAATAAAGATTATAAGATACCTAAAAAAGAAAAATTGGATAAAGACGAAAATTTTTTAAAAAGAATGATTAAAAAGATAATTTAGATAGAATGTCTAATAAAGATATTATTAAAAGTGATTTTATAGAAAAAATTAAAATTCTCAAAAAACATAACAATTTATATTACAATAATGACAAACCAATAATCTCTGACTTTGAGTATGATAGAATTAAAAATGAAATTTTAGGTCTTGAAAAAAAACATAATTTTTTAAGAAAATTAAATCTTACAAATAAGTTATTTGGTTCTGCACCCTCTAATAAATTTAAAAAAATAAAACATTTAAAACCGATGCTTTCCTTATCTAATGCGTTTAATAAAGAAGATATGGTTGACTTTGTAAAAAAGGTTAATAATTTTTTAAACTTAACTGGAAATAATTTAGAATTAATTTCTGAACCTAAAATTGACGGGATATCAGCAACTTTAATTTATGAGAATGGTTTACTAAAGAAAGGACTTTCAAGAGGAGATGGTATTATAGGAGAAGATATTTTGCAAAATTTGAAAACAATCACAAATATTCCAAAAAAAATCACTAATGGAAATATCCCGAAAATTTTAGAGATACGTTGTGAGATTTACATAAGTAAAAATGATTTTTTAAAATTTAAAGATAATTTTGCTAATCCTAGAAACGCTGCAGGAGGTACACTAAGACAAAAAGATCCTAAAGAAACTGCCAAAATACCTCTAAAATATTTTGCTTACGGTTTTGGTGCGATTGAACCGATGCAGTTTTCTTCTCAATTTGAATTCCTTAAAAAAATAAAAGATTGGGGTTTTGCTACTAATCCATTATCAAAAAAAGTTCAAGGCATTGAGCAAATTGAAAACCAACACAAATTTATTGATAGCTTAAGATCAACTTTAGAATATGATATAGATGGTTTAGTTTATAAAGTTAATGATTTAAATTTACAAAAAAGGCTTGGCAGTACATCTAACTCTCCGCGATGGGCAATAGCCTATAAATTTTCATCAGAAAAAGCATTAACTAAAATAAATGAGATTGTTATACAAGTAGGTAGAACTGGCGCAATAACTCCAGTTGCAAAAGTTTCACCTGTAACTGTCGGAGGCGTAGTAGTATCTAATGCAACGTTACATAATGAGGATGAAATAAATAGGAAAGACATAAGAATCGGAGATACAATTTTGATTCAAAGAGCGGGCGATGTAATTCCTCAAGTTGTATCAGTAGACGTTTCCAAAAGAGCCAAACAATCAAAAAAATATATTTTTCCAAAGAAATGTCTATGTGGGGCTGAAACAACAAAAGAATTTAGCAAAAGCACTAATAAAGAAGATGCAGTTCGAAGATGTTCTAAGGGTTACGACTGCAAGTATATTGCAAAAGAGAAATTGAAACATTTAGTATCAAAGGAAGCTTTTAATATAGAAGGACTTGGTAAAAAAGTTATCGAACAATTTTGGGAATTAAATTTAGCAAAAGAACCATCTGATATCTTCAATCTTGATTATAAAAAAATTGAGAGATTAGAGGGATGGGGAAAACTATCAATTAATAATCTTAAAAAAGCTATTTTAAATTCTCAATCAATCAATTTAGATAAATTTATCTTTTCAATCGGAATAAGACATATTGGCCAAGAAAATGCTAAAATTTTATCTGGTTTTTTTAAATCTATAAAAGAGTTTTCAAAATTATTTTTAAATATGGATAGAAAAAAAATTTTACAAAATTTGGTAGATTTAGACGGTATCGGTGAAACTCAAATTCAATCTATAAATAATTTTTTTTCAAATGAAACTAACGTTAGAATTACTAAAGATTTGATAAAAAAATTAAAGATTAAAAATTATAATATCAAAAACACTGAAGGAAAATTTTCTGAAAAAAAATTAATGTTCACAGGGGGTTTTCAAAATATGAGTAGATCTGAAGCTAAAGCAATTGTAGAAAATAATGGAGGTAAAGTTTTAGGTTCTATTTCAAAAAAATTAGATTTCTTAGTTGTTGGTAACTCTAAGCCAACAAAGAAAAAAATAGATCAAGCCAAACTTCTCAATATAAAAATAATTTTAGAAAAAGAGTGGAATAAAATTTTAAATAGCTGAGCAAGCTTTTATAAGATCTTTTAACTCTAATTTACTCATCCCGTATTTAAGATTTTGAAAAACTTTTTTATGATAATTATTTAACCATAATTTTTCACTTTTATTTAGCATGTGATAATCTATTAAATCTTTATCAATTGGAGCCATTGTTAAATTTTCAAAATATAGTTTATTTTTTCTATTTTCTACATAAATAAGATTTTCAATTCTTATACCAAATTTATTTTTTTCATAGTAACCAGGCTCGTTGGAGAAAATCATCCCCTCCTTGATCTTAATCTTATTATTACTTGCAATTGCATGAGGACCTTCATGCACATTAAGAAAGTAGCCAACACCGTGACCGGTTCCATGGGAGTAGTCAAGGCCTATTTGTTTTAAATACTTTCTAGCCATAGAATCAATATTAGAACCTGAGGTATTTTTCTTTAAATTAAAATTAGAAACTGCAATATGACCTTTTAGAACTCTTGTGAAAATCTCTTTTATTCTTTTGCTTGAATTATCTAAAGATATAGTTCGGGTGACGTCTGTAGTGCCGAATTCGTACTGCCCACCTGAATCAACCAGATATATGTCACCAGCTATTAATTTTCTATTTGTTTTTTTTGTTGCCTTATAATGTATTATTGCTCCATTAGGGCCTGAACCTGATATCGTAGGGAAACTAGGAAATTTAAATTTTCTATTTCTTTTTCTATATTCGTATAATTTATTTGATGCGCTAATTTCAGTAATTTTTTTTTTTTTAAAATTATTTTTTAACCAAAATAAATATTTTGTTAAAGCGATGCCATCGTAGATATGAGCCTTTTGAGTATTTTTTATTTCTTTTTTGGTTTTAATTGATTTTAAATTATAAATTGGATCATAAAAATCTATAATTTTGTTATTTTTTCTAATTAAATTTTCAAGATCGATCGAACATGTAGTTCCATCTAATATAATTTTTTTCTTAGAAATTGATGCTAAATTCTTTTTTACAAAATTTATGTTAACGAATTTAATACCACTTAATTTTTCTCTTAAAACCATTGGTACTTTACTTAAGTCACAAAAAAAAAGCATTTTTTTCATTCTGTCTATTAGGCCGTATGAGTGGGGTATTGGTGAGTATTTTGTATCTGCCCCTCTAATATTCAATAACCAAGCATTGTTTTCGCTTGCAGTTATAAATTGGTAATCTGCACCTTTTTTTTTCAAAATATTTGTTAAATTATTAATTTTTTTTTTGTAACTATCACCAACGGACTGATCAGGTAAAATAAAAAAATTTTTCTTATTTTCTTTAATTTTTCTTTTCCAAATATCATCAATCAAATTTTTTTTTAATGGTTTAAATTTGCAATTGCTCGTACCAAAAAAATAATTAAAAGTTTTTTTTGTTATTAATTCAGGATCAAACCCAATTAATAACTTTTTACCTTTAAAGACATCTTTAGGCATTACATCGGGAAATGTAATTACTTTAAAAAATTTACCGCTTTGGCTTTCTGCTTGTAAAGTATATCTTCCGTCTACAAATAAATAATTTTTTTTTTTAAGAATTACAGAAAAACCAAAAGAACCTGAAAAATTAGTAATGTATTTTAATCTATCATTATAATCTGACACATATTCACAAAAAAATTTATCATTTTTTGGAATTAGATAGCCATCTATTTGTTCTTTTTTAAAAATTTTTTTTAAAGCTTTTATTTTTTCCATTTAAGCATTTTATTTTTTTTGTATCTATCCCAACCTGGGCTTCTATACTCTTCATCAAAATCAAGCGAACTATCTTGATTAAAGTCAAATTGTTCGTCATCGTTAACAATAATCTCATTTTTTTCTACACTCCCCTCAGGTATCTCATTAATAAATCGAGAGGGTAAAGCATCCATCCAGTCTCCATGATAAGCCCTTTTCATGGCAAATGATAAATAGGCTTCTTTTTTTGCTCTTGTAATTCCTACATAAGCCAATCTTCGTTCTTCCTCTAATGCGAAGTCACCTTTTTCCTCTAAAGATTTTTGATGGGGAAACAGACCTTCCTCCCAACCTGGTAAAAAAACAACGTCAAATTCAAGTCCTTTTGCGGCATGCATGGTCATTAAATTGATTTTTGCTCCATCCCATTCTTGATCTATTGAGGTGGCTAACGCAACATGTTCCAAAAAACTTTGTAAGTTATCATAGTCTTGCATAGCTCTTAAAAGTTCTTTTAAATTTTCTAATCTATTTTCATTTTCTAAATCTTTTTTATTTTTAAGCATTGAAGAATATCCTGACTCGTCCAAAACTAATTTTAATAAATCATAATGTTTAATTTTATTAGAATCTTTTCTCCACTTTTGTATCATATTTACTAATTGTTTAAGCGCTGTCTTTATTTTGGGTTTAAACTCATCTCTTTCTAACATTTTAATAATAGAGTCTTCTAAACATAATCTATTATTTTTTCCAAAAATATAAATTTGATTTAAAGTGCTTTCGCCTACTCCTCTTTTGGGAGTACCAATAACTCTTTCAAGAGCTAAATCATCAAATTTTTGATTTATAATTCTCAAATATGACACTGCGTCTTTTATTTCTGCTCTTTCATAAAACTTTATGCCTCCAAGAACACGATAGCCAATACCCAATTGAAGGAATCTTTCCTCAAACTCCCTAGTTTGATATATTGCTCTAACTAAAATTGAAACCTCGTTGAGAGAATATTTATTTTTTATTTTTTGCTCAATAATATCACTTATACCTTGAGCTTCATCTTTGCCAGTTCTATAGCAATTTAATTTTACTAATTCACCTTGATCAGCTGAAGACCACAACTTTTTACCGACTCTATTAGAATTATTTGAGATTAAATTAGAAGCTGTTTCTAAAATATTTTTAGTAGATCTATAATTTTGCTCTAATTTAAATATTTTGCAGTTAGAATAGATTTGGTCAAATGTAAGGAAATTTTTAATTTCTGCACCGCGCCAACTATATATGGATTGATCGTCATCACCAACGCAACAAATATTTTGATTTTTGTTTACTAGTAGATTTAACCATTTATTTTGAATAAAATTAGTATCTTGAAACTCATCTACTAAAATATATTTAAAATTATTATTATAAATTTCTTTTATATCCTTATTTTCTTGAAAAAGTTTTACACAAAATAATATTAAGTCTCCAAAATCAAAAGCGTTCAAGTCTTTAGTTTTATTTTGGTAAATGTCATAAACTTTTAAAATAGATTTAATAATTGAACTTGACTTCTCTAATTTTACGTCTTTTGGGAGAAGTCCTTTATTTTTCCATTGGTCAATATGATACATTATAAGTTGTGGAGAAAATTTTTTTGCATCTAAATTCTCACTTTTAACAATATTTCTGATTAATTTTTTTTGGTCTTCTGTATCTAAAATTGAAAAATTGCTCTTATAATCCAAGGCCTCAGCATGTCTTCTTAGTAGTTTTACACTTATGGAATGAAATGTGCCTAACCATGGAATTGCACTACTCGAGCCCTTTACATGTTGTAACACTCGATTACGCATTTCCTTCGCAGCTTTGTTCGTGAATGTCACACATAGTATTTGATTAGGCCAAGCTTTTTTTTGATTAATTATATGTATTAATCTTGTTGTTAAAACCTTGGTTTTACCAGATCCAGCACCTGCAACTATCAAATTAGGACCATCTGTATTTAGAACTGCCTCTTTTTGCTCTTTGTTAAGGTTATCAATTAATTTATCTATATTATTCATATGTAAGAAATTTCTTTTATATACTAGTTACAAAAATAAAAAAAATGATAAATAAAATTTTTAAATTAATTAACAACAAAAATTTAAGATATATTAAATTTATTTTTTTTCTGCGGTATCTTTTACTAATATTATGTATTTCAGCTGTTGCATTCTTATTAACACCTAAATTTTTTAACTATGATAATAAGTCAGAGTTTATAAAGAAATATTTAGAAGACAATTACAGTATACGGGTTAACAGCTTAGAGAATATTAATTATAATATATTTCCAATACCACATTTAACAATAAATGAATTAAATTCTAATTTTACTTCCGAAGACTTACAGCTAAAAATAGGAAAAATTTACATGTATTTAAAGTTATCAAGTATATATAATTTCAATGATTTAAATTTAAATAGAATTAAATTAGAAGATAATGAATTAGATTTAAAACCTAGTCAATTTAAAGAGTTTATTATTCAAATTTCACGATTAAAAAACAAGATTTATTTTAAAGATTTAAATATTGATTTTATTCATGATAACAAAAATATAATTAGTCTAAAGAAAGTAAATTTTTTTAACTATGGGTATAAAAAAAATTTAGTTAAAGGGGAACTTTTTAATAAAAAATTTAAAATTAAATTTCATAAAAAACCTAAAATTTTTGACTTTAAACTCGTAAATACTGGAGTATCGATGGAGCTTGACTATTTAGAGCAAATTAGTCCCTCAAAAATCAAAGGTAATTTGAAGGCAAAAATTTTGAACTCAAAATTAAAGTTGAAATTTTTACAAGATAAAAATCAATTTAATATTGAGAGTTTTTTATTTAGAAACAAAGATCTATCTTTCGATACAACAGGTAACTTAATCTTCATCCCATTTTTTACCGCAGAATTAAAGACAATTATTAATGAAATTAATTTTGATAAAATTAAAATAATCAACTTAGAAAAATTATTGAAATCAAAGGATCTAATTAAAAAGATAACTATCAAAAACGAATTATCTTTTAATTCAAAAAAATTTAGTAAAGATATTATTGATAAATTAAAATTAAAAACTAATTTAGTTTATGGCAGATTGAGTTTTTCTAAAGAAATTTTTATTTTAGATGATAAAATTAAATGCTTTAATAAAATCAATTTGATAGAAAAATTTCCAATACTTTTCTTTAATTGTACACTTGAAACACAAAACAGAAAAAAAATTTATAAAAAACTTAAAATTGATATTGATCAAAATACCAATCCACTTAATTTAAACGTAAATGGGAGACTAAATATCTTTATGAAAAAAGTTTATTTTGAGTCAATTAAAGCTAATAAAACCTTTGAGGCATCTAATGAAGATTTAAAATATTTCAAAGAAAATTTCGAACAAATTATACTTAATGAAAGTTCTATGGGAATATTTGATCTTAATAAATTTAGAAAATTTATTATTCAAATTTCATAATTTACTTAGGTTTTGTCATTTTTATTGGATCCATAATTTTATCATACTCTTTTTCTTTTATTAAGCCTGATTTGATAACTTCTTCCTTCAAAGTGGTCCCATTTTTATATGCTTTCTTTGCAATTGTAGCAGCCTTATCATATCCAATTTTCGGAGCCAAAGCAGTGACTAGCATCAATGAGTTTTCTAAGAGAAAATTTATTCTTTTTTTATCTGCTTTTATCCCCTTTACACAATATAATGCAAAAGTTTTCGCAGAGTCGCTCATTATTTCAATAGACTGCAAAATATTATGAATAATTAAAGGTTTAAAAACATTCAGTTCAAAATGTCCGTGAGAACCTGCCATTGTTATTCCGTTATGATTTCCAATTACTTTAACACAAACCATAGTCACCGCCTCCGATTGGGTGGGATTGACTTTACCAGGCATAATTGAAGATCCAGGTTCGTTAGACGGAAGTATGAGTTCGCCGTAACCTGCTCTTGGACCAGAGCCTAAGAATCTTATGTCATTGGCTATTTTCATTAAACATACTGCAGTGGTATTAAGTGTTCCAGAGAAATTTACTATTTCATCATGTGCAGCCAATGATGCAAATTTATTTGTTGAAGGTTTAAAAGGAAGTTTAGTTATTCTACGTATTTCTTTTATAATTTTCTTATCAAAATTTTTTTTCGTATTCAAACCAGTGCCAACTGCGGTACCTCCCTGCGCTAAATTGTAAATTTCTTTTAATGCAAATTCTATTCTAAAAATACATTTTTTTAGCTGAGAGTGATATCCTGAAAATTCTTGACCCAAAGTCAAAGGAGTAGCGTCTTGTAGATGTGTTCTGCCTACTTTAACAATTTTTTTAAACTCTTTTGATTTTTTATTAAGCTCTTTTTCCAGTAACTTTAGGGAGGGCAAAAGCTTTTCCCTTGCTTTTAGGGCTATTGAAATATGCATTGCTGTTGGAAAAACGTCATTAGTGGATTGAGACTTATTAACATGATCATTTGGATGTATTGGATTTTTCGTGCCTTTTTTTCCACCCATCATTTCTATAGCTCTATTTGATATTACCTCATTAACATTCATATTCGTTTGGGTTCCGGATCCAGTTTGCCAAACTTTAAGAGGAAACTGATTATCATGCTTGCCTTTTATCACTTCTTCAGCAGCTTTTATTATAAATTTACTCAACTTTGGATCCAAATCTTTATTCCTAGCATTAACTATTGCAGCGGCTTTTTTTATTATTGCTATAGAGTGGATTACCAAAGGTCTAACTAAAAAATCACCAATATTGAAATATTTATTTGATCTTTCTGTCGAAGCACCCCAATACTTATCACCAGGAACTTTAATTTTTCCAATACTATCGAATTCTGTTCTGTATTTCAT
>MDSZ01200935.1_pt1 | contig 14584 bp, 11 predicted proteins | sample 811201 | NCBI WGS metagenome assembly MDSZ01 (sample SAMN05326647, study PRJNA326480) | marine metagenome | isolation source: seawater | place: Indian Ocean: North | collected 2010
CTTTTATTAAAAAAATAGGAAGTTTTTGATTTATATTCATTGCAGCATAACCAAGATCGAATTTAGTTTTAGTGAAAGATGCAAGTTGCATGGTATCTTTTAAAAGACAAGGACCCGCTGAAAATCCTGCTTTTGGTATTGCTGTATTTCTTTCATACCCATCAATCATTTTCTGTCTTAAGTTTTCATAATTAATATCGAAAGATTTGCAAATTTTAAAAAAATTATTTGTAATAGAAAAATTAATATATCTATAAGCATTAGAAAATAATTTAATTAACTCAGCTTCTAATATTGATGAAACAATTATTTTTTTTGTTATATTTTTAAATAAAATTGAGGATTGAATTTCTGCTTTTTTATTAAATGCTGATATAATTTGAGGTAATTTGGGTAACTCAACTAAAGATTTACCCTGAACAATTCTTTCAGGACAATAAGAAATATTGGAATTTTTAGATTTTAAAATATTATAAACTTTATTGCAAATTCCAGGAAACACAGAGCTTCTAATTATTATAATCTGATCTTTTAAAATATACTTTTTTAATTTTACAAAGAACTTTAAAAAATCTTTAGTTTCAGGTTTTAAATTTTTTTTTATTGGAGTGCCTATGCATATAATTATAAATTTACTTAATTTTAATGATGATAAGTCGTTTGTGGCTATTATTTTCTTTTTTTTTAAACTTGATTTAAGTACTTCAGTGGCTTTTTCCTCAATGAAAGGCACTATGCCCTTGTTAACTTTATTAATATTTTTTTTATTTAAATCAATCAGGTTAACTTCAAACCCCTTTGACGAAAAAGCTAGACCAAGCGGTAAACCTACATGCCCTACTCCACCTATGATCGAAATATTATTTTTAAACATTATTAAATTATGATATTAAAAAAATAATGAAAAACTATAAAATAATTAATTATTGTCAAATTTCTGGTTCAAAAAAACTTCAAAAAATTCTAGATCTTGGTTTTTTACCACCTGTTAACCAAATGTTTAAAATAAATGAAAAAAATATTAATCAAAATTTTTTTGAAACTGGATTATTTTTTTGTGAAAAATCAAAACTTGTTCAAATTAATACTATTGTTGACAAAAAAATAGTTTTCCCAAAAAACTATCCTTATACAAGTAGTACAACTAAAATTCTTAGAGATAATTTTAAAAACCTCTCAAATGAAATACGAAAAAATTATATACTAAAAAAAAAATTTATAATTGATATAGGTTCAAATGATGGGAATTTATTAAGTTTTTTTAAAGATGATTTCAAAGTTTTGGGGGTAACACCTGAAAATATTGGAAAAATTGCCATTAAAAAAGGTATACCTACTATTCTAGATTATTTCGGTAAAAATGTTGTCAAAAAAATAAAGAAAAAATTTGGGAAACCAGACATTATTACAGCAACAAATGTTTTTGCACATATTGAAAATCCCAAAAAAGTTTTAAAAGATATCTTATCTCTATTGGATAAAAATGGAATTTTTGTTACAGAGTCACATTACTTAATACCATTAATTAAAGACTTGCAATACGATACAATTTATCACGAGCATTTAAGATATTATTCTTTAACAAGTTTAAAATATTTTTTTTCATTAATGAATTTAAGAATTATTGATGCAAAAAAAATACCTACACACGGTGGATCAATAAGAGTTACCGCAACAAAAAATAAAAAATTGAGACAATCAAAAAATGTTTATAAAATTCTTAATGAAGAAAAAAAATTTCTTAATATTCAAAGACTAAATAAATTTAAAAATGAAGTAGTGCTGTCAAAACTCAAACTTAATATGTTATTATTTTCTTTAAAAAAAAATAAAAAAAGAATTTTTGGAATTAGCGCACCATCACGAGCAGCTACTATAATTAACTATGTGGGAATAGACGAAAATATTATTGAAAATATACTAGAAATTAAAGGTTCAAAAAAAATCGGAAAATATCTGCCTGGGACAAAAATACCAATACTAGAAGAAGATATACTTTATAAAGAAAAACCAGATTACGTTATAATTTTTTCTTGGCATATTTCTAAACAGATTATTACAAGTCTTAAGAAAAATGGATACAAAGGAAAATTTATTATTCCTCTCCCAGAGCCAAGAATTTTAAAATAAAAAATGATAAATTTATTGATTGAAAAAATTGATAAATTTTATCATAGGCCAAAAATATTAAACTTTTTCAAAGATAAGAATATTGATTCTTTTATTGATATTGGTGGATTTGAAGGTTCTTATTCAAATCTTTTTTTAAAAAAAGTTTCTAAAATCTATATTTTTGAACCACAAAAAAAATATTTTAAATTATTGAGGTTAAAGTTTAAATCGAAAAAAAAAGTAAAAATTTTTAATTTTGCATTGGGACAAAAAAATATGGAAAGTGTTATTAATATAAATTTTTTAGAGTCGACTTCCTCATTATCTAAAATAAATACCTCATCAAAGTGGTATTTATTTAAAAAATTTATTTTTAGAAATAGAACTATTAAGGAAAAACAAAAAACAAAAGTTAAAAAATTGGATTCCATTAAAGAAATCTCGAAAATTAAACAGATATCCTTAATAAAAATTGATACTGAGGGATTTGAAATAAATGTTTTAAAAGGCTCACAAAAAACACTTAGAAAAACTAAATATCTACTAGTGGAATTTCATGAAAATAATATGTACAAAAATTATAATGAGAATAAAATTGATACTTATATTAAAAACAAAAATTTTATTTTTTTAAAAAAATTTAAGTTTCCGTTTATTCCTTTTTCTGATCGTATTTATTTAAATTCAAAATTTTTGAAAAATTCGTGAATTACGAAAATATTTATTTATATATTCAGAAATTATAATCATACAAAAGGGCAAATAGTGTATTGTATACCTTGGCTCATATCCATGGTTAACCAAAAAAATATAGGGAAATAAAATACCAAGAATTGATAATAATGTGCCAATACTAACAAAATTTTTTTTGTTTGGATGAATTAAAGAATACAGACATAACAAAAATCCAGTTAACAAAAATAAGGTTGTTAGCCTTGGTATCTCAAATGGCACAGAGCCAAAAAACATTCTATAATATGAATGAAAAATCGTTTCATTAAGATATGCAGTTTCCAGGTTATTTTTGGATGATAAACTTGGATGGTTAAATAAATCTGAAAACAATAATAAATTTTGATGTTGTGCAATTTTTTCTAAAGCATTTGGAGCAGCGTAATAATTTCTTAGGTATAATAATAAAAATGAGAAAATAATTAATAATCCATAACTTGAAATTTTAAAAAAATTTTTTCTAATAATTTCATATGTGCTGAAATACAAATTTTCTTTATTTGATTTTTTTAGAGATAAAGAATAGAAAATTATTGTAAATATTACAAATATATGATCTTCCCTAAGCCCTAAACCAATAAAAGAAAAAAGAAATAAAATAATAAACATTGGCAAATTTAAATTGCTTTTTCTTAACAAATAAATCGTAAATATTATTAAAAATGCAGCATAATATTCTGTATATCCTTTTCCAATAAAAGTTGTGTATTTTTCCCCTGTAAAAATAATCATTAAAATTAAACTCATAATTAATGCTAGGTTTTTATTTAAAGTGATGTTGAATATTATTTTTAAAGTAAAAAAACATATCAAAACTACTAAATAATATTCTATAATTTTTTGAGCAAAAGAAGATTGTCCAAATATTATATGAAATAAGGAATATAAATACATAGGAGCTTGACGGTACATTACATTTGAATGAAGCCATTCTCCCTGAACTACAATTTCTCTTGCAAATGTCTGATAAGTATGTCCATCATCACCTGGTACCCACCATGACAAACCTCCAATTTCATTTGAGAATCTTACAAACCCTATGATTATAAAAGGTAATATAAAACAAAAGAAATAGTCAAAATCATCAAAATCCAATTTATTACAAAAAACTTGCTTTTTAAAAAGTTGAAGCCGTGTAAGCAAAACAAAACTTACATATGAAATTAAGCTTAATGAAAAAGCTAGATTAAATTTATAAAATAAAATTTTTTCATTTTGAATGATAAGTGAAATTAACAAACTAAATATAAAAAAAAAACTATAGATAAAAACTATATTTTTAATTAGCAATATCTTTTTTAAAAATTTAAACCCTAATTTAAGTAATATTAAAACTACAAGAATTATTATCAAAAAATCATACAAATTAGCTATTAAATTTAAAAAAAAAATACTATTTTGACTTAATTTTTGATTAGGCAGAAAAGCCAAATTTTTGGTAAGCAAACTTGATTCAATATTATTTTTTTTTTTAATAATTGATGGCGCAAATTTATAGTTGCTGCCTACTTGAGTATGTTTTAAGTTAACTAAATACAACCCTCTTTGCAATTCAATATTATTAATTTTTATTTTAAGTTTTTTGTTTAAACTAATATCTTTAATTACTAAGCTTGATAAATTTTCAACTGGCAAATTAAATTGCAATCTTGAATCTTCAGAAACTGAAAGTAAAAATTGAGTCTCAAAAAACAAATTGATATTCTCAAAATCGTCTTTAGTATAATAGTAATAAGGGTTAGTATTATTAAAAATTCTATCAGTACTAGGTAGCCAATCAATTGGGAAGTTTTCTTTTTTTTTCCAGTTATATTTTTGAATAGCAGAATAGTCTTTATTCCAAAAAGAGCTGTATGTTTTTATAAAATTTTGATTTTTATCATCATTAAAATACATTTTATGAGAAATCCCATTTTCTGGTGCGAAAAAGAGTATAATCTTTAATATTGAAAGAAAAATTATTGTAAATTTAATAATATTTGATTTTAAAAATTCTAGATTTAAAAAAATTATAGGAAAAAATATAAATATGAAAATTAAATCAAACTTTTCTGTAATAGGTATTCCATTAAAAAATTTATTTAAATTTGATGAGGTTAAATAAATTATTAAAATTAATGTTAAATTAATTTTTACTAAGTTTTTGTTTACAATTAATCTTAACATTTGATATTCATTATAATAAAAAATTATTATTTAAATGAAACTTATAATTAAATCTTTTAAAGAAAATATCTATGTAAATTTGTTGATTATATTATTTTTTTTGTGTTTTTTTTTTTATAATGATTTCAACAATATCAAAAGATATATTGATGGAAACAAATATAAGCCAATTTCTAGAATTCAACAAAATGTTTTTAGCTTAGAACCGACAACTAGAGCAAACGAATTTTTTTTTGATACTACCTATGTGTTATTTCAAAAAAAAGTAGAGGAATATTTTAGTGATTATGAAGTTGAAACTGTATTTAGAAGAAGTGACAAAATGTTTTATTATATTTATTGGATCCCTTTATATGACGAAAAGACTTATCAAGAATTAGACGAAAAAGTTAGAAAATTTAATAAATTATTTGTGGAAATACATAAAAATAAAATGAATGAATTATTTTCTCTATCATCTCACGGGTTATTCGGTAACATTGAGAAATATAACATTTTAGATATTTCGCACTTATCGGTAGATGATTTGTATATATTTAGATTTCAAGAACAAAAAATTACTGAGGATTTAAAATTAGGACAGAAGGATAAAGTTTTATTGTCAAAATTAATATTAGGGAATTTATTTGTATCTTTGTTTTTAGCAATATTAGTATGTTTGATATTTACAATAATTAAAGATGATACTTATAATGCCAAAAGTTAATTATATAAGTAATAACGCGAATAAATTTTAGATAAAATTAATTATTTGATTACTGTGTAATTTTTTTACCATAAGAAATCAAACTCATATATAAAATTAGCGACACAAATAATGCTAAGTATGAATTTATCATCATTAATAAAATTGGAAATAATATAGAAATAGAAATATAAATATTAGTTTTAACAATACCACATTTTCTTATTAGCAAGTGATGTAAATGAGTTTTATCACCGCTAAATGGATGTTTATTTTTAATTAATCGAATAAAAAACAATCTAACTAAATCAGCAACAGGAAAAAACATCAACACAACAATTTCTAAAGAATTTTTTATATAACCCTGATTGTAAGTTATTACAATTAAATATGACAATATATATGATATCAATAGAGTTCCATTGTCACCTAAAAAAATCTTGTTTTGTATATTCAGGTAAAAAAATATTAAGTTAGAAAATATAATTGCATAAATTAAAATATTATCTTCTGTTTTAAATAACAAATATACACACACAATAAATATATATATTGAAGTTTGATTATTTATCCCATCAAACATATTAAATGCATTTATAAATATTACGAAACAAAGTATGCTAAATATTACAGATAAATTAAACAAATTTATTTCAATATAATTCGAAAATCTAAGAACATTTATTATTAAATTATCATCCACAAGTAAGGATATTGTTATGAAAAAAAATTGTAATATTAATTTTTTATTTGATGAAATTTTAAATTTATCATCAAAAAAGCCAAGTATTAAAAATAAAAAAGAAATTACAAAAAAAGAAAAAAATGACCTCTTTAGAATTAAAAATTCATTGTTTATAAAACTAATTTCGTTTGTAAAGTAGGCATAAATTGTGAATAAAATGATATTCACAAAGAAAATAAAACCCCCAAAACATGCTGTTTTTTTTATATGGATTTTAACACTATTTGGTTCATCAAATAAATTAATCCATAAAGAAATTTTTTTAAAATTAATTATAAATACGGAATTTAAAATTATAACGATTGCACAAAAACCAATTATATTCATCAATTATATGGTTACTTTTCTATATATATTTTTAATTATAAACAAAAATCCGTCTCTGAACTAGAAAAAATGTTTTGTATATCAAGAATTAAACCTCTACCCTTTAGTTTATTTCTCATTTTTTTAATATCTAAGTTTAAAAATGAATTATGTTTTACATTAAAAAAAAATGCTGAATAGTAATTATTTTTTACCACAGTTACATTTCTAAATTTATCTATTTTGTTTTTTTTAACTAATGGATCAAAAAAATCTATATTAAAATTTTGCTCATTTAATATTTTTGCTAACTCAATTGACTTTGAATTTCTAATATCATTACAATTTTCTTTAAATGTAGCGCCAAAAATCAAAATATTTTTTACATTTATTTTTTTTGATTTAATCAAATCATTAAAACAATTCACTATAAATTTTGGCATAAAATTATTTATTTTTCTGCCTGATAAAATTACATTTGGCTTTATGTTAAATTGATTTGCACAATAAGTTAAGTAATACGGATCTACTCCAATACAATGACCTCCTACAAGTCCAGGTTTGAAATTAAGAAAATTCCACTTAGTATTTGCAACTTTTAAAACATCAGATGTTTTTATATTTAGTTTATTAAATATAATTGATAGTTCATTTATAAATGCGATATTTATATCTCTTTGTGAATTTTCAATAACTTTGGCGGCTTCAGCTGTTTTAATATCTTTAGCAATCACAACTTTGGCAACTATTATTTCTTTATATAATCTTTGTAAAAATTTTGAAATTTGAAGATTATTTGATGATACAATTTTTGAAATTTTCTCTAAAGTATGTTTTTTATCCCCCGGGTTAATTCTTTCAGGTGAATAACCCAAATAAAAAAAATCTTTTTTTAAATTTTCTTTAAAACAACTAAGTCTAGAGAATTTTTCCAGTATAGGGAGACATACTTCCTCAGTCAAACCAGGATACACAGTACTCTCATAAATCACGAAGTCATTTTTTTTTAAATACGTACCTACTGTTTTAGAGGCGCTTTTAATATAGGTTAAATCAGGTTTATTATTTTTTGTAACAGGTGTTGGAGTAGTTACTATATAAATATTGGAATTTTTTATATCATTTTCTTTATTAGTAAATTTTATTCTTTTTAAATATTTAATATCCCTTAGACTTGTCTCATTATTATAGTCAATGTTGTTTTTTAGGGTATCAATTCTTTTTTTATTAGTATCGTATAATATTACTTTAATTTTTTTTTTTACAAATGCTATTGCTAGAGGTAAACCAATATAACCTCCACCAATAATACAAACATTTAAGTAATTTTTTTTATATTTTAGCAACATTGTTAATAATAATTAAAAATTTAAGATTGATATTATCTTTATTGAAATTTTTTTTTATAAAAAAATGAGCATTTTTTTCCATAATACTTAATTTACTTTTTTTAATATTAATAACCTTTTTTATTTTTCGTGTTAGATCACTAACAGATTTTTTTTTACATAAAAAACCATTAAAACCATTAATTATTATATCTTTGCAACCGACGTTATTTGTTGTAATACAAATCCTTCCTAAATAATTAGCCTCCTGCAATATTCTTGGTAGACCTTCCCTATAATAGCTTGGTAGAACAATGCAGTCAGAGTCTAATAATTTTTGTTTAACACTATTTTGGCTTTTATAATATGTGATTATATTTTTTTTGGAAAATTTTGAAATAATATTTTGAACTTCTTTTTTTTCAACTTTACCCATAACAATGAAATCTGCTTGATATTTTTTTTTAATCTGTTCAGCAGATTTTAAAAATTGAACTATACCTTTTTCCAAAATCACTCTTGATATAAATGAAAATACCAATCTTTTATTTTTATTAATTGTTCTTTTTTTGTACTTATAACTATTAACATTTAAACCTGGTGCTCTTAAGAGTTCAATTTTATTTAAATCGTTTACAATTTTATTTTTTTTGAAAAAATTAATATCATCTTTATTAACTAAAATTATTTTATTTGTTTTTTTTTGTGAAATTTTAAGTAACCTTATCATCATTTTACTAAAAAAATTATTTTTTATAAATGATCTTCCTAATCCATCTAACATCGAAATAGATTTTTTGTTTAAAAAAATATTTAATAACCCAAAATAAATACAAGGTTTGATAGTAAAATTTATATATAGATCAGATTTTGAGTTAAATAAAAAAAAAAACAATTTTATTAAAAAAAATATTTCCTTGAAGGGGTTTTTACCTAATGTATCAAAATTAATTTCTTTAAATTTGCATCCCATTTGAATTAATTTTTTTGAAGCCTGATCCTTATTACTAATAATTGTAACTTGATGTTTTTGTTTGATAAGCTTTTTAATAAAATCTTTTCTAAAATTTAGTAAACTCCAAGAAGTATTTGAAAATAAAGTTATAATCATAAAAAAAATATACTTTCATAAGGAGTAAAAAAAAATTTAAATGGACTAAAATTTATCCACACAAGAAAATATATAAAAAAGAATAGTGAAATTACATTTATGTTTATTATTTTTTTATATTTTGGCAAAGCAATTATATTACCAAATACAAAAATACTAATTGGAACAAAAAATAAAATTATTCTGCTTGCTAAAAATGGATAAAAAAATGTAATTGGTATTAAAGCTATGCCAATCAAACCAGTAGTAAACCATAATTTATATTCATCGTAATGTTTAAAAAAACTCCTAAAATAAAAAAGTGTAAAAAATGAAAAGCAAATCATTGAAAGTCTAAAAATCCCACCTTTAGGTATAATTGGATAATTGTTATCTGAATATACCTCTAAACTCCAAATTAATTTTGCTACCCAAACTGAAATCAAAGGAATATTGATAAAGAAAGATAATATAAAAATTCCGGTTATAAAAAATATTAGCGGCAGTATGTATCTAAAAATTCTTACAAAATTCTTTTCATAAATAAAGTAAAATAATAAATATATAATTGAAAATTTATGAAACAATGCGGCAATAATAATTAAAAACAAATATTTCAAATATTTACCACTTATTAAATATTGGATTGAATATAAAAAAATTGAAATTGCAATTCCTTGTCTCACAAAATTGATAGAAATTGGTATAAATAAAATAGGTATTGCAATTAATAATATGAAAAATGGATTTTTGTATTTTTTTGCATACCCTTGAAAAAAAAAAATTAGAATAAAAGCTAAAAAAAAATTTAGAAAATAATAACCAAGCCCAAGCTTATTGATAACAAGTAATATTGAGTAAAATAAAATTTCAACATTATGAAAAATAATATTAAAATATCCTACCTGATCATCCATTTTATTATATAGATTTAAATATCCAAAATAGTCACCACCAATGTAGTATCGAGATCCCAGTATTAAAAATAAAGCAAAAAGTGAAATGAGCCAGTAAATTTCTCTTTTATAATTTGAAAAATTTGTAATTTTAGCAAATATAAAAAAAAGTGAAAATAAAGAAAAATAATAAATCATTATTTTTCATTCCAAGTTGAACAATATGAATTCACCATTTTTTTTATTTCAAAATTATTTAATATGTGTTCTCGATTATTTTTTTTAATTTCTTTAAAACTTATTTCATTATTTAAATATAAATCGTACATCTGCTCCATTTTTTGTGAAAAAATATTTGGTGATTTAACAGGCGTAATCCAATTTTTATCATATATCAATTTTGCAATATCTCCTACATCAGTCGCAATACATGGTAGCTCACAGGCCATAGCCTCACCAATCACATTTGGGAAACCTTCATTTCCTGCACTTGATAAAACATGACAATCTATGCCATTCATAAAAGTTACAATTTGATCAATATTTCCAAGTAATTCTATCTTATCCTTTATTGAGTCATCTATTAATTGTCTTAATTCTATATTATTATTCAATATATTTGGTCCAGCCAAAAAAAATCTTACTTTAGCATAATGATTATTTTTATAAAATAATTTTATCGATTTTATTAAACTTTCAAAATCTTTTTGTGGATCCCATCTTGCGACCATACCAAAAATAAATTCATTTTTTTCAATCTCATATTTTTTTCTAAATTTAATTCTTAAATTTTCATTAAATTTGATCTCTGAAAGATTATATCCATTATCAATAACTAAAAATTTTGATTTGTCATATCCAATTTGCTTATGAATATTAGATGCTCTTTCTGAACATGATAAAATTTTGTATGGTATTTTTTTGGATAAGATTGCACAAATTTTTTGTATAAAAATTGTTAGATAAGATGACCATCGGGTATCTAAGTCAGAGTTTCTAATGTTCCAGTAAACTTTCTTATTAAGAAAATAACCTAAAATCCCACCAATTAAATCCGCATGATACATCCAAGTTTGGATAATATTAATGTCTCTTCTTTTCAAAATTTTATATAATTGAAATAATTTTCCTAAATTTAATGTGTATTTTTTCAAATCCAAACTAAGAATATTATAGCCTTCATTAGCAATTTCATGCCCATATCTTCCTAAATTTGACAGAGAAATTATTTCATGATTTATCTCACTATCAGTTCTCAAAATTCTTGCCAAAACTTGTTGTGCACCACCATGAGACATCGAGGATATTATGTGACAAACTGTCGGTTTTTCGTTGTTTTTAAATTTATATTTAGAAAATTTAGCTGTATTTGAGAAAATTTGGTCATTTAAAGTTCTTTGCCACAACAAATTATAATTATTTGACATTTCAGAAATATCGAAAAAATTAATTATTCTCTCCCTAGAATTTTTTTTTCTATCATTCCATTTAATTTTATTATTAATAAATTCATTTATTGCATCATTAATATTCTTACTTAACTCACCACTACTATAAGGATTACAAATCCATCCAACTTTATTATTAACGACATCTTGAATATCTCCAACTTTGGTAGTAACTATTGGTAATTCCATTAACATACACTCTGGTACTGCATTGGGAAAACTTTCACCAACACTAGAGATGACCGAAAAGTCAAAAATATTTAAGTAATCATATACTTCACTTGTCTGTTCTTGTAATATAATATCAATATTTTTTAATTTATATTTATTAATTAAATTAATTAAATCCTGATTTTGATTATTTATGTTTTCACCAATTAAAAAAATTATGATTTTTTTTTTATTTTCTAATTTGGAGAGTGCTTTGATTAGATACTTATGACCTTTTTGCAAATCCCATCTAGCAATATTACCAATTACTATTTCATCATTTTTGATATTCAATTTCTCTCTTAATCTTTTTCTGGTTTCAAGATTTGGTTTTATTAAATTTTTATCAAATCCATTAAAAATTAATTCAAATTTTTTTTTACTATAGCCACGACTGATATGGTAAGATATTCCTTTATTAGAGTTTGATACTATTGCGCTTGGGATAACGTAAGAAAAAAGTGCTGAGATTTTTGAAATAATTACAGTATGCCATTTATTTAAGGACCATGCTAGATTAGCACTTCTAATATTCCATAAAATTTTTTTTTTAGTAAATATTTTTGATAAAATTCCTCCAAGAAAATCTGCGTGGTACATCCATGTTTGAATTAAATCAGAATTATTTTGTCTTAAAAAAATTATAATCCTATATATATATTTTAAAGAAAAACTTCCTTTTGGAATACCAATACTAAAAACTTTTACACCAATTTTATTTAGTTTATCTTCGTAAAAACCTCCTTTTGATAAATTTAAAACTTCATGTTCAAACTGATCATTTTTTAATAATGAATTTGAAATAAGTCTAAACAATACTTGTTGAGCACCTCCGCCACTAAGTGAGGTTATAATGTGTAATATCTTTATCTTACCTTTGTTTTGATTTAAAAACTTCATTATGCATAGTAATTTTAGATATTTCTTTAAAAAAGTTTTTTTGTTCTTTCCATCCAAGTTTTTTAATTTTATTACAATTAATCTTATAGTTTTGATCGTTAAATGGTCTATCCTGAACAAATTTTGAAATTTTTTTATAATCTATTTTTTTAATTTCCGAAATTATTTTGATAAGATCTATTATTTTAAAATGTTTAGAACCTGCAATATTATAAATCTCACCAGCTTTAAACTTTTTTAATAAAATAATTATACCATTGCATAAATCCTCAATATGAAGAAAATGTCTTATGGTGTTACCTTTTCCGTGTATTCTTAATTTCTTACCATTATTTACTGCGCTTATAGTTGCAGGAATTATTTTTTCTTCATGTTGTAGTGGTCCATAAAGATTATTTGATCTAATCAACATTAAAGGGAGCTTAAAACTTTTAAAATATGATTGAGATAATAAATCAGCCGCAGCTTTAGAAGCTGAATAAGGATTAGTAGGGCTCAATAAACTTTTTTCATTTTTAAAATTATTAATCGATTGACCATAAACTTCATCGGTACTTATTATTATAATTTTTTTTGGTTTCTTAATTCTACATACTTCAAGTAAAACATGAGTGCCAAGCGCATTAGATTTAGTAAATTTTAAAGAGGATTTAAAAGATTTGTCAACATGAGACTCTGCAGCAAAATGGACAATAATCGAATTTTTATCTATTACCTTTAATAACTTTTTATAATTACAAATATCAAATATCAAAAGCTTATCATTTTTTCTCTTATTTTTTTTATAAAAAGATAAATCAGCTGAATAGGTTTTCTTATCTATAATTGTAATATTTTTAAAAAACTTCTGACTGAATTTAAAAAAATGCTTTCCTGAAAAACCTAAGCCACCTGTAATAATTAAATTTGTCATTTTTGTAATTCTCTAATTATATTTTTATGAACTTTTTTATGAAATATACCTATCTGTCTTTCTAACTTATTTACTGTTAACGTTAAATTAGTTATATTTTTTTTGAAGCTCAGTTTAATTTTATTCCTATTTAATTTATCTCCATAGTAATATTTTAGAATTTGTTTGATACTTAAACCTTTTTTTGATCCAATATTATAACAACCCTTTAATTTTATTTTTTCCATTTTTTTGTAATAAAAATAAAGGTCATTTAAAGTAATTAAATCTCTCACAGAATTTTCATTCATATTAAATTTTATTTTATTTTTTTTAAAATTTTTGTTTAATATATCGAAAAAATTTCCTTTACTATATTTTTTTTTATTAAAAATAATAGGTGGTCTTATAATAAGATAATCATCTAAATTTTTTTTTATTTCTTTTTCAATTTTAATTTTATTTCTAGCATAAATATTTTGTGGTTTTACAAAACTTTCTTTATTATTTAAAATATTTGGATAAACACGACTAGTTGAAAAATAAATAAACCTTTTATTTTTTGATCTTTTAATTATTTTTTTTTCAAATTTTAAATTTGATATTTTTTTCTTATAGCTATTTGGCATACTCAATAAAATTATATTATCAAAATTTTCAAAACTAACTTTATTTAACGACTTATGTGAAATTATTTTTGAATTTTTTAGCAATCTAAATTTTGAAGCCAAAAAACTATTTTTACCAATAATTAAAGTTTTTTTCATTCAAAACAATTTAAAAATTTTTTTTGATTTTTTCCCATTGCGAAATCATCAAAAAAATTTTGACTAAATATTCTCTTTGAATTTAGTTTACTTATCTCTTTTGAGAATTCTTTTACGTTTTTATTTACTATTTTAACGTTTTTATATCTTTTAAAATATGAAGATCCAGGAAAATTAGTTAGTAAACATTTTATTCCATAAAAAGAAGCTTCGATAATAACGTTTGGCATTCCTTCATAACTAGAAGTTAAAAGAATTGCCTTTGAATTTATTAGATGTGTATTTATATTTTTACGAAATGAAAATA
>MDSZ01085936.1_pt1 | contig 14583 bp, 12 predicted proteins | sample 811201 | NCBI WGS metagenome assembly MDSZ01 (sample SAMN05326647, study PRJNA326480) | marine metagenome | isolation source: seawater | place: Indian Ocean: North | collected 2010
AATAGAACCATTACTTTAAATGGATTTTCAAAAGGATTTGCAATGACAGGATGGAGATTAGGGTATATTGGAGCTCCATCAAAAATTGCTAAATCTATTAATAAAATGCAAGGACAAACTACTTCAGCTAATTGTTCCATAGCACAAAGAGCGGGACTAGTTGCACTTGAAGAAGGCAATAAATGTGCTTTAGATATGAAAAAAGAATATTTAAAAAGAAGGAACATTGTCTATGATTTATTATCAAAAATTGAAAAAATCAAACTTAATAAACCACAAGGTGCTTTCTATTTTTTTCCAGAAATTACAAATTACATAGGAAATAAAACTGAAGATGGAAAAATTATAAATAGTGCAAATGAACTAGCTCTATATCTTCTTGAAGACGCTAAAGTTTCATTAGTTCCTGGTGAAGATTTTGGAGCACCAAATTGTATTAGAATATCTTATGCAGCAAGTGAAAAAGAATTGATCGAAGCTACTCAAAGACTTGAAAAATCTTTAAGAAAGTTATCATAATGAACATCAATAAAGTCTTTGACAAAATCAAAGGAAAAAAGGTTATAATTATAGGAGACTCTATGGTAGACTCTTATGTTTTAGGAAAAATTAATAGAAAATCTCCTGAAGCACCCGTACCAATAGTACATATACAAAAGGAAGAAATCAAACTTGGAGGAGCTGCAAATGTTGCTTTAAATATTCAAAGTCTTGGAATGAGACCAATTTTATGCTCAGTCATAGGAGATGATGAAGACGGAAAAAGCTTTATTAAATTATGTAAAAAAAATAATTTAGAGACTGAAGGAATTATTATTGATAATCAAAGAAAAACAACTAATAAAAAAAGAGTTATTGTAAATAAAAAACACATTTTAAGAATTGATAATGAAGAAACTAATTATCTAGAATCTGATACTAGAGAAAAGTTTATGAAAAATATTGAAAAATTGATGTCAAATAATCAAATAATTATTTTTCAAGATTATGATAAAGGTGTTATTGAAAAAAAACTAATAGAAAAAATTAAAAATATTAATAACAATTTATTTATAGCTGTAGATCCAAAAATTAGAAATTTTTTTGAATATAAAAATATTGATTTATTTAAACCAAATCTAAATGAAATGTTAAATGCCTTCCAATCAAAGGATAAGTCAATTAAAAACCTTACTATTATTTCTGATGAACTAAGATCAAAAAACAATATTAAAAATCTAATGATAACCCTTTCGAACAAAGGATTAGTAATAAATAACAATAAAGGATTCATTCATAATAAAATTCAAAAGAAAAAAATTATTGATGTCTCAGGAGCAGGGGATACAGTGATATCTTTAGCTACAATTTTATTTTATCTGAAATTGCCAGAAAAATTTATTGCAGAAATGTGCAATCTTGCTGGAGGGATATCTTGTATGAGTTCAGGCGTTAGTGCAATTAATCTTAAAGAGCTTATAGAAAATGCTGAAAGAAACAATTTAGATATATATCTTTGAATAAAATTCATATCTGATGAACATTATATTATTTGGACCTCCAGGAGCAGGAAAAGGTACTCAAAGTGATAAATTAATTGAAAAATACAAGCTTAGTCATCTTTCTACTGGTGATTTATTTAGAATGCATTTAGGTAATAGTACGCCACTAGGCATTGAAGCTAAAAAGTATATGGATGAGGGGAATCTAGTTCCAGATACTGTTGTTATCAATATGGTAAAAGAAGAAATTGAAAACAATCATGAAAGTAAGGGTTTTATTTTTGATGGGTTTCCAAGAACAGTAAATCAAGCTATTGCCCTAGATAATATGCTAAAAGAAAAATTTTTATCTATTGATAATCTAATTTCATTAGAAGTAGATGATGATGAATTAATTTCTAGGATTAAAAAAAGAGCCCTAGTCTCTGGAAGAGTTGATGATCAAAGTGAGGAAAAAATTAATAATAGAATTAAAGTTTATAAGGAAGAAACATTACCAGTATTAAATCATTATAAAAAACTCAATAAATATATTCATATAAATGGAGTTGGTTCTATTGATGAAATTTTTGAATTGATTATTTCAAAAATTGATAGAAAATGAGCAATCCAAATTTTATTGATCATATAAAAATTTTCTGTAAATCAGGAAATGGAGGAAGTGGATCTTCTAGTTTTAGAAGAGAAAAATTTGTGCCTAAAGGAGGGCCAGATGGTGGTGATGGTGGGAAAGGTGGTGACATAATATTAAAAGGGAATAGTCAACTTTGGACTCTTCTACACTTAAGATATACTAAACATTTAAAGGCAGAAAATGGTGAAAATGGTCAAGGTTCAAAAAAGCATGGTAAAAATGGAAAAGATATTATTATTGAAGTTCCACTTGGAACCATTGTAAAATCTGTAGAAAACGAAAATAATCTCTTAGAAATACTAAATCATAATGAGGAAAAAATTTTACTTAAAGGTGGGATTGGAGGTTTAGGAAATGTTCACTTTAAATCATCTACTAAACAAGCTCCTCAATACAGTCAACCGGGAATACAAGGAGTTGAAGCATGGATAACTTTAGAACTTAAAGTTCTAGCAGATGTGGGATTAGTAGGATTCCCAAATGCAGGAAAATCAACATTATTATCATCAATATCAAAAGCAAAACCAAAAATTGGGGATTATCCTTTTACAACTCTAACACCAAATCTTGGAGTAGTACCCTATAAAGATAATTTATCATTTATAATGGCTGATATACCAGGAATAATTGAGGGAGCTTCGGAAGGTAAAGGTCTTGGAATCAGGTTTTTAAGACATATTGAAAGAAATTCAATATTGTTATTTTTAATTCCTATTGAATCAAAAATAGATGAAGAATTTAAATTATTACATAAAGAGTTAAAAAATTATAATAAAGAGCTACTAGAAAAAAAAATAATAATTGCTATAACTAAGTGTGATTTAGTTACGGAGAAGGAATTAAATAATCTAAAAACTAATTTAGATGAAGAAATAATAAAAATTTCTAGTATAACAGGATATGGTCTAGAAAAACTTAAAGATGCTATTTGGAATAAAATAAATTTAAATAATTAAGACTAGTCAAAATGGCATAAAGTATCTTTGGCAAACTTTTTGCAAATATTCTTAATATGAATAAAAAAAAATCAAAAAAAGCTACTGAGACAAAAAAGTCCGATAAATCAAAAAACTCAAATATTGAGTTACAAGAGACTAAAGACAAATATTTGAGATTGTACTCAGAATTCGAAAATTTTAGAAGAAGAACATCAAAAGAAAAAATTGAAATGATTGATTCGGCAAATAAAGAACTCCTTTCTGATATACTTCCCGTAATAGATGATTTTGAGAGAGCATCAAAGTCAATCAAAAAAGAAAATGAATCAGATTTAGAAGGTTATATTTTAATATATCAGAAATTAATTAATACCCTAGAAAAATATAATGTCAAAAAAATGGTAATTAAAAAAGGAGATGAATTTGATTCTGAATTTCATGAGGCTATAACAAGTACTCCCTCCGAAAAAAAATATAAAGGCAAAATCATTGATGTAATAGAGAATGGATATCATATTGGTGATAACATTCTTCGATTTGCCAAAGTTGTAACTGGATCATAATGTCTAAAAGAGATTTTTACGAAATTTTAGGAGTAAATAAATCTTCATCACAAGAAGAAATTAAAAAAGCTTACAGAAAAGTAGCTATAAAATACCATCCAGATAAAAATCCTGATGATAAAGCTGCTGAAGAAAAGTTTAAAGAAGCCGCTGAAGCTTATGAAGTATTAAGCAACCCAGAAAAAAAACAGAAATATGATCGATTTGGGCATGATGGACTAAGAGGTGGTCCAGGAGGATTTTCAGGTGGAGGAATGAATGTAGAAGATATATTTGAGCAATTCGGTGATATATTTGGTGGAGGGAGTCCTTTCGATAGTTTTTTTGGTGGAGGAGGTACAAGACAAAGAAACAAAGGAACTAATTTAAGAATTAAGTTAAAACTGACAATTCAGGAAATTGCTTCAGGTATAGAGAAAAAGATTAAAGTCAAAAGGTTAGTTACTGCACCTGGTGTCACTTTTAAAACTTGTGGTGTATGTAATGGAACAGGTAAAGTAAGTAAAGTAGTTAATACTATGCTAGGTCAAATGGTTTCATCTTCAACTTGTTATCAATGTAACGGAAATGGTAAATCTATTGATAATAAACCACCTGGAGTTGATAGTACAGGCCTACAGTTCAAAGAAGAAGTTTTAAAAATAAATATTCCATCCGGAGTTGCAGACGGGATGCAGTTATCGATGAATGGGAAAGGAAACGAGTCTCCTGGTGGAGGTATATCAGGTGATTTGTTAATATTAATTGAAGAAAAAGAAGATGATAATTTTAAAAGAGATGGCAATAATGTTGTTTATGATTTATTCATAAATTTTGTTGATGCAGCAATGGGAGATGAACTTGAAGTTCCAACTCTCAATGGGAAGGTAAAAATAAAAATTCCTCCTGGAACTCAAAGTGGAAAAATATTTAGGTTAAGAGGAAAAGGGATTAAAGACTTAAATTCATCTATAGTAGGTGATCAATTAATTCATGTCAATATATGGACACCAAAAAAATTAACGTCAGATGAAGAAAAATTATTAACTCAATTAAAAAAATCAAAAAATTTTAAACCTAATCCTGGAAAATCTGAAAAAGGATTTTTTGATAGAGTGAGAGACTTCATGAGCTAATTTATTTAGATTTATTACCTAAAGTAATGAAATTGAATATCTCTAATAAACAAAAAGAATTACGTTGGCTGATTATTATTACACTCTTAGTGTTTTCTGTTTCATTAGTCTATTTCTCAAATCTCATAATAAATGAGATAAAAGAAAGAGAAATAAAAACAATAGAAAGGTATTCAAAATTTATTGAGTTAGTTGCTAATTCTGATATAGAATCTATTAACTATTTTGTTGATGATATTTTAATAGAAAATAACTCCATACCAATAATAGTTACTGATAATAATGGAAAAATTATTGAACATAAAAATATCTCTAAGGATAATATTGCACTGAATGAATCATTTTTATATGATCAGATAAATTCAATGCAAAAAAAGTATAAACCAATAAGAATAAAAATATTAGATAATGATGGAAATGAAATAGATTATCAATTAGTTTATTATAATAATTCAAAGATTCTTGATTTACTAATTATTGCTCCATATTTTATATTGACTTTAACATTTCTAATTTTACTGTGTATCTATCTAATATTATATTATTCGAATAAATCTGAAAATGATAGGTTGTGGACCGGTTTAGCAAAAGAAACTGCTCACCAATTAGGAACACCTCTGTCTTCTCTAATTGGATGGAATGAGTATTTAAAATCAAAAAATAAAATTGATAAAGAATATGTAAGTAATGAAATTGATAAAGATCTTAACAGACTTAAGATAATTACAGATAGATTTTCAACAATTGGATCTAAACCTTCTTTAAAAGATAAAAATCTAAAAAAAGCTATTTATGAGTCTATTGAATATCTTCAAAAAAGAGTTTCTCCTGATATTAAAACAATATTAAATTTACAAGAAGTAAATTATAGTTTTAACAGGCAACTTCTCGGATGGGTTATTGAAAATTTATATAAAAACTCTGTCGATGCTATCGGTAAAAATGGAACTGTAAAAATCAAACTATATGAAAATAAAAAATCTGTAATTATTGATTTTATTGATAATGGTATAGGAATAAAAAAGTCAAATTTTTCAAAAATTTTTAAACCTGGATATACAACTAAAAAGAGAGGATGGGGTTTAGGTTTAACATTAGTCAATAGAATTATTTCTGATTACCATAAAGGGGAAATATATGTGAAAGATTCTATAAAAAACATTAATACAACAATAAGAATAGAATTAAAAAAATAAGATAAAAAAAGTTATCAATAACTTTCTGTATGGCTTTGTTAAATTGTATTTATAATTTAATTTCGCAGTACTAGAATTTTAAATTAAAATACCATATAAAAATCATGTCAAATTCGGGAAAAGTAACAGCTGTAATTGGTCCAGTAGTAGATGTATCATTTGAAGATTCTAACCTGCCAAAGATTCTTAATGCATTAGAAATAAATAAAGATGATGGCTCAACATTAGTGTTAGAAGTTCAACAACATTTGGGTGAAGATACTGTAAGAACAATTTCTATGTCAGGAACTGAAGGATTAAAAAGAGGTATGCCAGTAAAAGACTTAGGACAACCAATCTCAATGCCTATTGGAGATGATATTAAGGGAAGATTATTTAATGTAGTAGGTTCAGCTATTGATGGTATTGAAGATCCAAAAACAAAAGATAGATTACCTATTCATAGAGATGCTCCAAAATTTGAAGATTTATCTACTTCTGCTGAAGTTCTTTTTACAGGAATAAAAGTTATTGATTTAATTGAGCCTTACAATAAAGGAGGAAAAATTGGTTTATTTGGTGGTGCTGGAGTTGGGAAAACAGTTCTTATTCAAGAATTGATAAATAATATTGCTAAAGCTTACTCTGGTCTTTCCGTATTTGCAGGTGTAGGTGAAAGAACAAGAGAAGGAAATGATTTGTTAAGAGAAATGATTGAGGCAGGAATAGTAGATTATGGAGAAAAATTTAAAGAATCAATGGAAAAAGGTTCTTGGGATTTATCAAAAGTTGACAGAAAAAAATTAAAAGATTCTAAAGCAGCATTTGTTTTTGGACAAATGAATGAACCTCCTGGAGCTAGAGCTCGAGTTGCTTTATCTGGTTTAACACTTGCTGAGTACTTTAGAGATGGAGATGGAAAAGGTCAAGGTAGAGATATTCTTTTCTTTATAGATAATATTTTTAGATTTACTCAAGCTGGGTCAGAAGTTTCTGCACTTTTAGGTAGAATGCCTTCTGCTGTGGGATATCAACCTACTCTAGCAACTGAAATGGGTGCAATGCAAGAAAGAATTACCTCAACTAAAAAAGGTTCCATTACATCTGTTCAAGCTGTTTATGTACCAGCTGATGATTTAACAGATCCTGCTCCAGCAACAACTTTTGCTCACTTAGATGCTCAAAGTGTTCTTTCAAGAAAATTAGCTTCAATTGGAATTTATCCTTCAATTGATCCTCTAGAGTCTTCTTCTAGGATATTAACAGAAGAAGTTGTGGGATCAGAGCACTATAATTGTGCGCAAAGAGTTAAAGAACTACTCCAGAGATATAAAGAATTGCAAGATATTATTGCAATTCTAGGTATGGATGAGTTATCTGAGGAAGATAAGCAAGTTGTACAAAGAGCAAGAAGAGTACAAAGATTTTTATCTCAGCCATTCCATGTTGCTGAACCATTTACAGGAGTAAAAGGGGAGCTTGTTGATATTAAAGATACAATCAAAGGTTTTAATATGATCATGGATGGTGAGTTAGACCACTTACCTGAAGCTGCATTTAATCTTAAGGGGACTATTGAACAAGCAATAGAAGCTGGAGAAAAACTATTAGAAGAAGTAAAACAATCGTAATATGTTTTTAGAAATATTATCTGCAGAAGAAAAAATATTCAGCGGAGAAGTAGATTCTATTATTTTACCTGGATCAAATGGGCAATTTCAAATACTTAATAATCATGCCCCTATTATTAGTTCATTGACAAAAGGTGAAATTAAATATAGAGAAAATACAAAAAACAATAGCTTAACTATAAATGGAGGGATTGTAGAGGTTCTAGATAATAAGGTAAGTGCTCTAATTGAAAAATAACTGACATTCTGTCATATTACATTTTTGGCATAATTCTTGTCATATATTAGTATAAATAATAAAATAAAAATTATGAGTAAAATAATAGGAATAGACTTAGGAACTACAAATTCATGTGTATCTGTAATGGAAGGGAATGAGCCTGTAGTGATACCAAATAGTGAAGGAAAAAGAACAACACCCTCTATTGTTGCATTTTTAGACGAAGGAAAAGGTGAAAGAAAAGTTGGAGACCCTGCTAAAAGACAGGCAATTACCAATCCTAAAAATACTATTAACTCTGTAAAAAGATTTATGGGAAAAAAATTCTCAGATATTAAGGAAGAAAAGAGAAACTTAGCGTATGAGGTAGATAAAGGAACTAATAATACAGTAAGAGTTAAAATTGGCTCCAGAAAATATACTCCTCAAGAAATATCAGCTATGATTTTGCAAAAAATGAAATCAACTGCAGAAGATTATCTAGGTTCTGAAGTAAAAGAAGCTGTAATTACTGTACCTGCATATTTTAATGATTCTGAAAGACAAGCTACCAAAGAAGCTGGTACAATTGCTGGATTAGATGTTAAAAGAATAATAAACGAACCAACAGCAGCTGCACTTGCTTATGGTCTTGACAAAAAAGATAAAGATTTAAAAATAGCAGTTTATGACCTAGGTGGTGGAACTTTTGATATTTCAATTCTTGAACTTGGCGATGGCGTATTCGAGGTAAAATCTACAAATGGAGATGTTCATCTAGGTGGAGATGATTTTGACAGTGTATTAATTGACTGGTTAGCAGATGAATTTAATAAAGATGAAGGTATAGATTTGAGAAAAGATCCCATGGCGTTGCAAAGATTAAAGGAAGGTGCTGAAAAAGCTAAAATAGAATTATCTAGCTCTTCTTCAACTGAAATTAATCTTCCGTATATTATGCCGGTTGATGGGGTTCCTAAACATTTAGTAAAAACTTTATCGAAATCTAAGTTTGAGCAACTTACTCAAAAGTTAGTTGAGAGAACTCTTGAACCATGTACTAAAGCATTAAAAGATGCAAAAATGGATGTTTCTGATATTGATGAAATAATTTTAGTTGGTGGGTCAACAAGAATTCCTAAAATTCAAGAAGAAGTTGAAAAATTCTTTAAAAAGAAACCATCCAAAGGAGTAAATCCTGATGAAGTTGTTGCTATTGGTGCTGCTATACAAGGCGGTGTACTAACTGGAGAAGTAAAAGATGTACTATTATTAGATGTAACACCATTATCATTAGGTATTGAGACTTTAAATGGAGTATTTACTAAATTAATTGAATCAAATACTACAATTCCTACTAAAAAATCTGAAACATTTTCAACTGCTGCAGATAACCAACCAGCCGTTGAAATACATGTTTTACAAGGTGAGAGGCCAATGGCTAAAGATAATAAGACAATTGGAAGGTTTCATTTAGATGGAATCCCTCCAGCACCGAGAGGCGTACCTCAAATTGAAGTAACATTTGATATTGATGCTAATGGAATTATGAATGTTTCAGCTAAAGATAAAGGAACAGAGAAAGAGCAAAATATTAGAATTGAAGCTTCTTCTGGTTTAACTGAGGAGGAAATTAATAAAATGAAAGACGAAGCAAAAGCTAATGAAGAAACTGACAAAAAAGAAAGAGAAAAAGTTGATAAGCTTAATACAGCTGATGGTTTAATTTTCCAAACGGAAAAACAATTAAAAGAATTTGGAGAGAAATTGTCGAAACCAAATAAAAAATCTATTGAAGAATCCTTAGAAAAGCTAAAAGCAATTCATAAGGAGCAAAAAATAGATGAAATTGATAGTGCCGTAGAAGCATTAAATAAATCTTGGGAAGCAGCAAGCCAAGAGATTTATAAGGCAACTCAAGAACAACAAGCTGAAGAAGCTAAGCCAAATCCTGAAAATAAACAAAAAAATAAAGATGGAGATAAAGGTGAAGATATTTCAGATGTTGACTTTGAAGAGGTAAAAGATGATAAAAAGTAATTATTAGTAATTACAATTTCCAGGAGTTCTTGGGAATGGAATAACATCTCTAATGTTTTTCATTCCGGTAATAAACTGGACTAGTCTTTCAAGTCCTAACCCAAAACCAGAATGAATAACAGAGCCAAATCTTCTTGTATCTAAATACCAGTTTAGATCTTCCTTTGATATATCCATCTCATCCATTCTTTTAGATAATTTATCTATTCTTTCTTCTCTTTGAGAGCCTCCAATAATTTCACCAACGCTTGGGAAAAGAACATCCATAGCTGCAACAGTTTTTTCATCTTCATTGCTTCGCATGTAAAATGCTTTAATTTTTTTTGGATAATCCCTAACAATAACCGGATTCTTAAAATATTTTTCAACTAAAAATCTTTCGTGCTCAGACTGAAAATCAATGCCCCATTCATCAACTTTAAAATCAAACTTATTTTTTTTATTAGGTTTTGAGTTTCTAAGAATATCAAAAGCCTCAGAATATGTTATTCTGTCAAATTTTTTATTTAAAATATTAGATAATCTTTTAATTAATGGGAATTCATTTCTTTGTAATTGAGGGAGAGATTTTTCTTCATTTATCTCTAAATTTTCAAGAAAATTAAGATCATCTTCACAATTTTTTAAAACATATTTGATAACATACTTTAACATATCTTCAGCTAAATCCATATTATCATGAATATCATAAAAAGCCATTTCAGGCTCAATCATCCAAAATTCAGCAAGGTGTTTAGATGTGTTTGAATTTTCAGCTCTAAATGTAGGACCAAATGTATAAACTTCCGAAAGGGCTAAAGCACCTAATTCAGCATTCAATTGTCCAGATACTGTTAAATTAACTGGCTTTGAAAAAAAATCATTTTTGAAATCTAAATTTTTATTATTTAAATCTAACGACGTTACTTTAAACATTTCTCCAGCACCTTCAGCATCAGAAGAAGTTATAATGGGAGTGTGTATATTAAAGAATCCTCTATCATTAAAAAATTTATGAATTGAAAAAATAATTGAATGCCTTATCCTAAAAATTGCACTAAATGTGTTTGTCCTTGGTCTTAAATGAGCAACTTCTCTAAGAAATTCAAATGAGTGTCTTTTGGGTTGAATTGGATATTCTTCTGGATCAGATTTACCTAAAATATCTACTTTAGAAGCTATAATTTCAAATTGTTGATTTTTACCTTCACTTTTTATAAGTTTTCCAAAAACTGAGATCGAAGAGCCAGTTGTTATCTCATCAACAAATGATTCTTTAAAATCTTTCATATCAAAAACAACCTGAAGACTATTAATTGTAGAACCGTCGTTTAATGATACAAAAGAAACATTTTTACTTTGCCTCTTTGTCCTTACCCAACCAGATACATGGATTTCTGAATCATTGTGACTCTCATTTATAGATACAATTTTTATTCTTTTTAAGCTCATAGTAAATAAGAGGTAAAAAAAGTATAATTTAATCTTATTTCAAAGAATAGAGTAATTATAATAAATTTGCAATTGAAAATTTTTTTTAATGCAAAAGTTAGAACTAAGACAAAATCAGTCTCAAAAGCTTTCTCCTCAACAAATTCAATTTATAAAGCTTTTACAATTATCCAATTCCAATATTGAGTCAGAAATAAAAAAAGAAATTGAAGAAAACCCAGCATTGGAAGAAAATGAGAAAAATGAAAGATTAGAAATTGATAATAGTGATAATTATAATTACTATCAAAAATCAAATAACGAAAGTTCTAATTACAATAGAGAATCAAATATATCTAGTAAGGAATCATTTAGAGAAAACTTATTAGCCCAAATAAATTTTCAAAAACTAGATCAAAACGAAAAGATAATTGCAAATCAAATTATTGGGACCTTAGACAATGATGGATACTTAAGAAGAGATATTGAGTCAATAATTGATGATATTGCATTTTCTGAAAGTATTGAGTTTAATGTTACTGACATTGAAAAAGTACTATCAAAAATTCAACAATTGGAGCCAGCAGGTATTGCTGCTAGAAATTTAGAAGAATGTCTTATACTTCAAATTGATTCAATTCCAGAACCATCAAAAATTGAATTATTTGCTAAAAAAATTATTAGTGAAAGCTTCAAAGAATTTAAAAACAAAAAATTTGATGTTATTTACGAAAAATATAATAATTCAAAAAGTGAAATAAATAGAGCTTTTGATTTTATCAAATCCCTAAACCCCAAACCTTCTGGAGGATTGGAAGATTCTAATGTTACTGAATTTCTTATACCTGACTTTATAGTTAAAAAAAATAATGATGACATTATTGTTGAACTAGCATCTGGAAATAAACCATTAAATATTAATAAAAATTATATTTCTATATATGAAGATCTTAAAAACAAAAAAAATAAAGACAATGAATCTAAAGAATCATTTGAATTTGTGAAGAGTAAATTAGAGAAAGCTCAATGGTTTGTAGAAGCTCTAAATCAAAGAAATACTACACTACTTAAAACAATGAATACAATTGTTAAAATTCAAGAGAAATTCTTCGATGATGGAGATGAAAATGATTTGAAACCTATGATATTAAAAGACATAGCTGATATTATTAAAATGGATATATCAACAGTTAGTAGAATTGTAAAAAGTAAAAATGCACAAACTGATTATGGGATTTTTCCTCTTAGATATTTTTTCTCTGAGTCAACAATTAAAAAAGGTGATGATTTAGTAAGTAGTAAAATAGTAAAAAATTATCTTCAAAAGTTAATAGATGATGAAGATAAATCGTCTCCATATTCAGATGAAAACCTTGAAAAATTATTAAATGAAGAAGGGTATGGTGTTGCTAGGAGGACAGTTGCTAAGTATAGAGAACAATTAAATATTCCAGTAGCAAGATTGAGGAAAGAATATTAAAAAATAGAAAATGATATTCCTAACTTATTTATGTTTGGATTGATAGTTTCGTACATAGGAAGAGAATTACTATCAAACAAATTAGAAAGATATCTTTTATAATATAAGTGAAAATTACCAACGCCTAATTGAAAAGAGATACCATATTTTAAATCATTAAGTCCAAAATCTTTTTTTGACTTAGTTAGGTTAGATGTATTATTTACTGTTTGTTTCAATTTTGTAGATGAGTTGATTAAAAATCCAAATTCACCACCAAAACCTATAAAAAATCTTCTCTTGTCATATGATCCGGATCCAAAATAATATCTGAAGTCCAGGGGGACAACCAAGTATGTTGATTTCAATAAATTCTTATCTGGAGAGAAAGAAAGAGTATCAACAATAATATTTCTATTACCATCAACATCATAAAATTCTGAAAGAATAACATCATTAGAAAATGATAACCTATCATTTGATATACCAATTCCAGGATTAAATGAAAAATCCTGAGTAAGAAAAAGTGGTTTGGAATAATATAAATCTAAAGATCTAGATGGAAATACATCAGAATTTAAAGAATGATCTTTATTTTCAATCATTGTAAAACCAAAATCTAACTTTAAGTATCCAGGTAAATTAAAATTTGATTTTAAGTTGGTGTTGTTTTCTGAAGAACTCTGACCAAAAGAACTAAACTGAAAAATTACAAATATTACTAATAATATTCTCATAAATACTTTTATGACGGCAAATATATGTGATAATATTCTATAATGTAAATTATAGGAAAAACTACTTGTTATTAATTGTTAAATTTGCAAATCATGGACTCGTAGCTTAACTGGATAGAGCACCTGGTTACGGCCCAGGAGGTTGGGGGTTCGACTCCCTCCGAGTCCTCAAAATTTTAATTACAATTTAATGAGTAAGGGATATCACCTAAACTCCATCTTTCTAATTCACCTGCTTCGTATTTAGCTAACTGATCTTCACTTAATTGTATGCACTCTAATTTAGTACCGTGAACATAAAGTTCTCCTAAACAATTATAACAAATATCTGTACTTGCAAGATTAGGCATAAAAGAAACATCTAAAATTCCTTCTAAATTTGTATTATTAGAAACCGATATTTCTCTTAATAATGAGTTATTACTTAAATCAATTGATTTTAAATTATTTCCAGGAACATTAAATACTTCTAATAATGGGAAGTTAGTAACATCTAGCTCTGTAAGATTATTATTACCCAACTTAATTACTACCATTCCACCATTATTATTTGAAAAATCAATAGATGTAAAATTATTATTGCCTGCAATTAATCCTTTAAGATTAGGGTTATTTGAAATATCAAGCTTATTTAATCCTACACTAGGAACACTTATATGTTCAATTTTTGAATTATTAACAAAACTTAATTTTGTAATTGTATCCTCAGGATCAATAATTTCATAACATCCTTCACTCCAGTTTGGTATATTATCATCTATTGCAATATTATTTAGTTCTAAATTGAAATCAGTATTAACTCCTTTAAACTCATTAAAATTTGCATATATTCTGTATAGCTGTGTGTTTTGAGTAAGGTTTATACTATCTATTTTATTACCTCTTATATTAAGATATTTAAGAGAAATAAAAGCTTCTATACCTGACAAATCCGTAATTCTATCTGAAAATCTATTATCAAAATCATAAAACTCATCATAGTTGCAGTCAATTTCTTGGCACGGATCTATAGCTTCTAAATCCATAGATTCTACATTTTTAACATTTTCTGTAACAAAGTAATCATCTAGAACATCATCCCATCCCTGATCGATTAGATACTGTTCAAAAATATCATCAGGTACGTAGGTTAGATTTTCGTTGTATGCTGAATCAGGTGAACCAACTTCAGATGTCTCTTCAATAAGTCCAGGAAAATTAA
>MDSZ01107180.1_pt1 | contig 14583 bp, 15 predicted proteins | sample 811201 | NCBI WGS metagenome assembly MDSZ01 (sample SAMN05326647, study PRJNA326480) | marine metagenome | isolation source: seawater | place: Indian Ocean: North | collected 2010
TACTCTTGGCATTTCTTCATTATTAGTTGGTAGTTTGAATCTTATATCTGTCGCATTTGCAGTTTTATTTATTGGTCTTTCAGTGGATTTTGGTATTCAGATATGTTCAAGAGTACTTGAAAGTAAAAATTTCATAGAGAAAAAGATTATTGTAAAAAAAATTAGCAGTATCTCAAACACTCTTTTTATTGCCGTAATTCCTTCGATAGTAGGTTTTATATCATTTGTACCAACAGATTATATAGGTATTTCTGAATTGGGAATAATATCCTGTATTGGACTATTAGTCGGTTTGTTAACTAATGTGATTTTTTTACCATGTCTATTAATTTTATTACCTTTGAAAAATAAATTTAAAAAAAATGATAATCTTATTTATCCTAAACTTTTTAATTTATTTAATAAGAAAAAATATTTTTTTTTCTCACTTTTAATTTTAATTTGCATTTATACAATTTTTAATATCAGTTTAATTAAATTTGATTCTGATGCACTTAACTTAAAGGACCAAAAATTAACTTCAGTAAAGTTAGCAAAAGAATTGATAGAAAAAAATCCAACATCTGATTATGTAATTTCAGTCATTTCAAAAAAAAAAGATGAACTTAATTTGGACAAAATAGTTGATTCAGAAAATATTAAATCTGTCTTTTCGTATAATAATATAATTGAAGATTATAATAACGATGAGTTAGACTATTTAAAGTTTTTAATATCTGATGCTAATCCAAATTTTTATTCTAGTTCTGATGAGTTTGTAAGATTTAAAAAAACTCTTGAAAAACTTTCTGATTTAAATCTAGGTAAAATATCTCAAAATTGTTCAAAACTTTTAAATCTTATCAATCAAAAAGAAATTAAAAATGATTTTTTTATAGAATTACAAGATTTATTTTTTATTAACTTTAATGATCTAATAATTTTTATCAATTCTATTGGTAAAGCAAAAGAAAACTTGAATGAGATGACTCCTTTATTTTATAAACAAAGGTATATTTCAGATTCTGGTAAATATAGATTTGAATTTTTTCCTTTAAAAGATGTTTCCAAAACAAAAAATTTAGAAGACTTTGTTGAAGAAATGAAAAGTTTGTATCCAAACGCAACTGGTATGCCTGTAGTTCAACTTGAAGCAGGAAAAATAGTCAAAAACTCCTTCATGAAAGCCTTTGTAATTTCGATAAGTTTTTTGATATTATTTATTTTTCTTGTATTTAGAAATTTTTTATTTCTTTTTCTTTGTTTATTGAGCTTGTTAATTGCCTCAATTTTAACAATTTTTATAATGATTATATTTAATCTTCAGTTTAATTTTGCTAATATGATAGCCTTGCCTTTGCTATATAGTCTTGGAGTATCTTACCCTATTTATTTTTTAAAAAGATTTAATGAGTTTAATAAAGTCGATAATGTAATTATGAGTTCAACACCAAAGGCCATTATTTTTAGTGCAGCAACAACCACGGCTTCTTTTGCAACTTTAGCTTTATCAGGACATAATGGTACATCTTCAATGGGGATAATTCTATTTATAAGTATGACAATGAATTTATTTTCATCAATAATTATTTTACCTATGATAATTAAAAATTTTAATTTTAAATAAGAAATTTTTAAATTTTTTCTTTACTCTCAAAGCCCCTAAAACTTTTAAATCTTGGAAATCTTAAACTCCAATTATCACCATCTTGACTTTTTGATATTGAATCAGCTCTTACTTCAATTATTTTACCAATTAATTTATCTCTTGAAATCCAAAAGTCACTTCTTTGTTTATCTGAAAATCCAGAACCTATATTGAGTTTAAAAAATTTCCCCATATCTTTACCTTCAGCAATTATTGCACCAAGTTTCCCCTTATTTCTACCTGTTCCTTCTTCATAGTTTTTAACCTCTAATGATACTTCTATAAATGGCTTAGATTTGAGCCAGCTTGTTGATCTTTTACATTCATATATTGATTCAGGGTCCTTAATCATAATACCCTCATACCCATTAATAACTGAATTACTATTAAATTGTTCAAATGATTTATTTCCTTCTTCAGAATCTAAATCTACAATATAACTTCCTAAAATTTTAATTTTTTCACTTTCTTTAATATAATTTTTAAACCAATTTTCTAAATTAATAATTCTTTTTTTTTGTAAAATCTCTTCCTTACCTTTTTTAAAATTTTCAAGAGATATAATATCAAATAGATATAGTTTTGCGTCTTCGTTTTGAACACTATCTTTCCTATGAATTTGTTTCATAAGTTCCTGAAAGTTTTTACTAACAATTTCTCCATCTAAAACAACTGGTGAGACAATTTTTTTTTTTTTTAATATTTCTTTAAATTCAGTCTCTATTGCTACAAAATTTAAAAGCTGCTTACCATTTCTACTAAAAATATCAACATTTCCACTTGGATATAAAATTGTTAAAGCCCTTACACCATCTAATTTTACTTGAAGAATTTTTTTTCCAATAAGTTTTTTTTTATGAAGTTCACAATCTTGAGAAAGTTGGCAGGCAAAAACCGGAATTATATATTTTTCAAATTTATTTGATTTAGCAACATTATTAATTGTTTTTTCAGACAACCCACACCTCATATCTTTAATCAATATTCTTCTGTAAAATAAATTCCATTCATCTACAGTAGATTGTCTCATACAAGAATCTATTTCATCTCTAGCTGCGTGCCCCGTAAGCGTTCTACTCGATAGTTTGTCTGCTAAAATTTTAAATTGATTCCAACTTAAGCCGTTACCATTAATCGTTGATTCTGGAACTTTTTTTACCCCAAATGTTTTAAGTTTATTATATGTAAGCTTAAGCCCTTCAAAAAGAATGTTATTTCCTGATTTCATCTCATTTAACAAAATTTGCTCTTTGAATTTTCTTGAATTAGATGATTCTAAAAGTTTTATTATTTTATGATTATTCATGAATTTTTTTTATGTTATTAAAGTAGTTGCAAAATTTACATTTACGATTTTGATCTGGTATAGCATCCTTATTCAACAATTCATGAATATTCTCAATAGTATTTTCTATCCAAGAAAAATCTAGAATTTGTTCAAATAAATTAAAATCTAACTTTATTTCTTTTTCAAAATTATCTTCATTTAATACATTGATGTATAAAATTAATCCACTTTGTGACATTTCAATTGAATTTTTACTTAATAAAAAGGAGTAAAATGAGAGTTGTTTCCAATATCCATCCCATATTTCACTTTGATTTAACTGATCTTTTCTTGAAGTGCTTTTAAATATTACGCTAATATGGCTATTCGTTTGATTATCAAACCAAAGATCATCAATTGTACCATGAAATTTTAGATTTGTTTTTTTGTCAACAAAAAATACTCCGTTAAAAGAGTTTTTCCATTTTAGAAGATTCTCATGATTAGAGGGGATAAAGCCTCTTTTCAGTTTAATAATTTCTGGATGAGGTTTTTTTTTTTCACGGAAAAAATCAAATTCTTTTTTTACTTGTTGAATAATCTTATTATTTAAAACTAAGGGAGTACCATGAGGTCTTTTAATTCCAAATTTTAAATCAAAGAAAAAACATCTTTTACAATCAAAGAAAAGATCTACTTTAGTCCTGCTAATTGGAAAAGGAGTTAAATTATTCTTGATGTAAATTTTTTTTTTGAACATTTTTTTTTTAAGTTTTTAATATAGCATTTAATTTATCTCTCTTACGAAAAAAAATTAAATTTGACATTATTTTTTTTTTTTGAAATTATTAAGAATGTTTCGCTTTTTTTTTGTTGTTATCTTTTCTCCATTTTTTTTAAATTCAATTGAACTTAATCTCATTTGTACAAATAATTTTAAAAACAATCAAAGTGTTGATGTTAAGGATATGTTTGTTAATGTTAATAGTGATTCAGGCTTCATAGAAATGGGAGGCTTGTCTTTTTACGTTAGAGATATAAAAGTTAGTGAAACTAATATATCTTGGATAGCTGAAAATGTTGAGCTTTATCCAGATTCAGATGGAATTGTCACTGGTATAATAGGAAGATATTCAGGAACGCTTATTGTTGAATTTTTTAGATATGAAGATAATTCTAGAAGCTCGTTAAACTTTACATGTAAAAAATTTAAGTTTAAAGATCGAAAATTTTAATTAAAATAAATCTTATTTTCACAAGAATATTTTTTTATTTCATGAAAACAAAAGTTTTCAATTTCTTTTTTCTTATCATAACTTATTAAATTTCCTTTAATAAGACTTTTTGAATGTAAAAAAGTATCGAAAGGTCGGATTCTTTTAATTTTATCAAAAAAAACGCTTGGCATCCTAAAGCTTCCAATAGTAATTGAGTGAATTTTTTCACTATTAATATTAAGAAAAACTTCTCTAAAGAAATTTATATACCTTGTTTTAAAGTTTTGAGTTAGAATTAAAGGATCAAATCTTAAACCGATATTCCATCCAATTTTTTGTAAATATGCTATTGTTTTTATCCTTTTCTTAAAACTTGGTGTTTTATCTTCAAATGAATTGATAATTTCATCTGGGCTAAGACTAAAAGCAATAATAATATTAGGAATTGGTTTTTTTTTAGATAGAGAATTAATATTAATACTTTTAGTTCTAAGTTCTAAATAGGAATGATTTAAGTCTTTAAAAATTTTAAAAAAATAGTCTGAAAAATTTGTGATATTTTCTAATGCAAGGCTATCACAATCATAACCCGAAAAAAAACATAATGATTTAGAAGTCTTCAAAGAAATACTTCTTATTTTATCAGCAAAGTCATCAAAATTTACAAAAAGTACAATGTTAGCTGAATTATACATTCCTTGTAAAAAACAGTATTTGCAATCATAAATACAATTTAGCATATGAGAAAAATAATAATTTTCCTGAAAACCTATGCTAAATTCTTTCGGAGTTTTTAGTATTAAATTTGTTTTTTTTTTAGCTAATATTATTGACTGATTTTTTTTTTGAATTCTAAAATTTTGATTCTTTGGGTTAAATACTTCTCTATAGTTTTCACAAGTAATAACATTATTAGATTTAATTTTTGAAAGTAATTTAGTTACTTTAGAAGAATTAATAATATCTTTCTCGATATAGATAGTGTCAAATTTCATTTTCTATATAATTTTCCAGTTTTTTTAAAACATGATTAGAATCTTTGAAATCTTTTTTTATTAAATCAACTATATGTTTATTATTTAAGTTGCATAAATGTAAGATTTTTTTTAATTTAATTTCCTGACTAAAACTAAATCTATACTTTGAAGTAATTTCTCTAATTTGATTTTCTAGTTTGTAATTAAAAAAATCTTCTTTCTCAATTTCTAAAATTTGTTTAATAAATTTATCTATTTGTGTAATTTTTTTATATATTAAACTAAAAACTTCTTCTTTATTTTTAAAATCCAATTTCTCTTTTGAATTGTCTGATATGATTTTAAGACTAAAAATAAGTTCTTTAGATGTGAATTTATTTGCAGAAGAAAAGAATCCGCTAGCCTCCATATCTGAAAGGTTTTTATCATAATTAAAGTTTGGTTTTTCATATGTTGTACATTGAACTCTATTTAATTCTAAATCTCTAAAAAAATAAGGGTAGAACCTATATTTACTTGAGGCATCTTCCACTTTGTTGACTATTGCTAATTCTCCAATTTTAAGATCTTTAGTTCCTGCAAGACCAAAATTAAGCCAAATTTGATTCCTTTTTTTTTCATATTCAACAAATGTATAACAAGTTGCAATTGCAGCTGATAACTTTCCAATTCCTGAGATAGTTAAAGAAAGATTTTTTTTTGAATTTTCATAAATATCAAATTCTTTAATTCTGCTTTTCTTTTTTAATTTATAAAATACTATAAATGGTCTTGCTTCTGAGATAGTAGCAACAATAATGTGTATCATTATTTTTTAATGAATTTTAGTGTCATTCTGTCACTCTCTCCAATCTTGAGGTATTTTTTTTCATCTCCATCAACAAGTCTAGGTGGTAGAGTCCATACTCCTTTATCATAATTCTTTAAGTCTCTAGGATTTGAATTTATTTCAGTTTTTCCAATAAATATAAATCCTTGTTCTTCCACAAGATTGATCAAAAAAGATTCTTTTACGTAACCTTTTTTATAATTCAATTTCATTGACTCATCTGCTCTATGTTGTACAACACCAAGTATTCCTCCTTTATTCATAGAATTATATATAGATTTATACATGTGTTCAGCTTTATTACTTTTTAACCAGTTGTGAGTATTCCTGAATGTTAGAACTATATCAAACTTTAAATCTTGAGAGTTAAGCTCTAGATTCTCATTAATTCCTATTGATCTTATATTTCCATAAATTTTTTTATTTTTATCAAAGTATTCAAAAAAATCATTTTGAATTTTTTGCAAAATTTTAACTTTTGGTTTTTCATAAACTGCAACATAATAATTTTCAGTATTCTTCATAAAATAACCTATTATTTCTGTATACCATCCAGAACCCGGAACTATTTCGAGTATTTTTAAATCTTTTGAGATTCCAAAAAATTGGAGAGTCTTTAAGGGGTTTCTGAACTTATCCCTTGCAATGTTGGACTGTTTTCTTAATGGATTATCTATAGCTTCTTTTAAATTACTAGAATCCAAACTATCTTGAGAACAAGAAAACAAAGTAAGAAGCAAAATTGTTATTAAAATATTTTTTTTCATATTAATCCATTAAATCATCAATCATATCATCAATGCTAAATTCAGATTCAAGAACTTCTTTAAATTCGCCTAATGCTTCTTCGTTAACTATATCCCATCCAGTCGGAGCTTTCCTAGTCAATCCAGATCTGCATGAAAAACAGAAAACTTTAAATTCATTTACAGCTTCATCCACAGAGTATTCCTTTTTTTTTGTACCTTCATATGGATCAGTTTTAAAAATTCCTTTTTCACTGGGTTTTATATCCCATATTAGATTATACATATAATGATTAATGAGCAAATATGTATTTTTATCAATTTTAAGTTCACCTAAAAACTGAAGTACAAGATTTGCGGAAAGTTCTAATTCTTTTGAATCAACAGATTGATATTTTTTAGAGAAAAATGATCCAAACTTTTTTAATGAAAAAAAAATAGCTTTGTCCCTAACTATGAAGTCGTAAACAATTACGCTAGTTGTTAATTTGAATAACCATGGAGGGCAAAAATTAAAATCTTCTTGATTCATTTTCAATCATTTTTTATAAAGTTAGACGAATATGACTTTTTAAGTATCTTTCTTTTTTTTGGCTCTATTATTTCAATGTCATAATTATATTTTTTTGCGAATTTAATTGCACTATTTTTTGTATCGAAAAATATTTTTACATTTTTTTCTGGATTTGAGGTTCCAGTCCAACAAAACTTACTATTTAAATATGTTTCATTAATCTCTTTATTTGCTAAACACCATTTCTTATGTTTATATAAGCCTGATTGCATTGAGGACTTTACTGGCTGAAATAAAATAAACTTTTCTCTAAATTTTTTCATATTTAATTAATGCATTTTTTAAATCATCAATAAGATCGTCTTTTGATTCTAATCCTACGTGTATTCTAAACCAGTAATTTAAATCTTTCGAGCTTTTAATTGAAGGTTTTAAAGAATTAAGAGGTAAAATTAAGCTTTCATATCCTCCCCAACTAAAACCAAGTTTAAATAAGTTTAAATTATCAATAAATTTCTCACATTTATTAATTTTTTTAAGAGAGAATGTTATTAAGCCGTTATTTAATGAATAATATTTTTTCCAGAGTTTGTGATATTTATTCTTTTTATCAGGCAAAAACTTTATTGATAGAACATTTTTTTGTTTTTTTAAAAAATTAAAAACTGATTCTGAATTTGATTGGTGTATATTCATTCTTGTTGGTAATGTTCTTAATCCTCTTATAGCATCAAAACAGCTTTCTGGAGAAACAAAATCCCCAAGAGCCACAGCTGTTTTTTTTATTTTATTAAAATGATGATTTGTACATGCAATTAACCCACAAAAATTATCAGAATGACCATTAAAATATTTTGTTGCAGATTCAATAACAATATCCACACCATGATACATAGGATTACAACCCAAAAAGGTTGACCAAGTATTATCCATAATAGTGATAATATTATTTTTTTTTGCTATTCTACAAATTTGTTTAATATCTAAAACCTCAAAATTAAGTGAACCTGGTGATTCCAAATAAATTACTTTGGTATTTTTATTAATCAAATCTTTTAAATTTTTATGATCAGAATCAAAGTAGGTGGTTTTAATTCCAAATTTTGAAAGATGAAACTTTAAAAAATTTGAAACTGGTTCGTAGCAATTTTCTGTTACTAGAATTTCATCGTTTTGATTTAAAAGACTTTGTAAACTTATTGTAATAGCCGAAAGGCCAGAACTTGTAATTATAGATTTTTCAGAAGAATAAAGTGAACAAACTATCTTTTCAAATCTTTTTACTGAATAGTTTCCGAATCTTCCATAGTAAGGTAAAGAAAATTTTTCTTTCTTTGCTTTTAAGAAATTTCTATAATTTTTAAAAATAAGTGTAGAATTTTTATAAATAGGATCATTTATAGATCCATGGTGATCTTCTGGATTGCTTCCTATGTGGATAGCTTTTGTATTTATTTTTTTCCCCATTCAGCCCATGACCCGTCATAAAGTTTGTAGTTTTTATATTTTAACAAATCTAATACAAAAATTAAATTACATGCTGTAATACCAGATCCGCATGTACAAATAATTTCTTTTGTTTTACTAATTGGAATTTTTTTATTAAAAACTTTGCTTAATTTTTCAAAACTCAATAATTTTCCACTTTTAGATGAAATTTTATCGAATGGAATATTATAACTTCCTGGAATATTTCCACTTTTTACATCTTTTCTTGGTTCCGCTATTTGGCCATAAAATCTTTTTTTTGGTCTTGCATCTAAAATATAAGTTTTTTTATTCGATAAAAGATTTTTTTCTATTTCTTTTTTTTTAATGATCATATTTTTTTGTGCTACAATCTTTTGGATTTTCTTTTTTGATTTATTTATAATTTTTGAAACTGGATATTTTTTTCTAAACCAACCCCGAAAACCACCATTTAAAATTTTAACAGATTTAAATTTAAAATACTTAAATGTAAACCAAACTCTTGAGGAGCAAAAAAATCCAGATTGATCGTAAACTATTATTTGATTATTTTTTGAAATGCCCATTTCTGTTAAGAAATTTTCAAACTGTTTTTCTGAAGGCAGCATATGAGGCAAATAACTAAGTGAATTTGAATATTTTTCTATGTCAAAAAAAATTGAATTCGGAATATGAGATTCAATGTATTCATTATATCCTTTTTTTGAATCATCTAAATACCACCTACAGTCAATAATCTTTATTTTATTTGAATTAATTTTGTTTAATAACTGACTTGATTCTAATATATGTTCTCTAAATTTTTTATTCATAACCAATCGGGAACAGGCAAATTATTTTTATTCAAAAATGCCCTATTGTATATTTTACTTTGATATTTTGTACCGTAATCACATAAAATTGTGACAATATTTTTTCCTGGACCTAATAACTTTCCTAGCTTTATTGCTCCAACAATATTAATTCCTGAAGACCCGCCCAATATTATACCTTCATCTTTAACCATATCAAAAATTAAACTAAGTGCTTCATTATCAGAAACTTGAAAACATTCATCAATTTCTATAGCTTCTAAATTTTTTGTTATTCTACCTTGACCTATTCCTTCAGTTACGGAGTTTCCAGTAGATTGTAGTTTGCCTGAAGTAAAAAAACTATACATTGCTGATCCGAAAGGATCGGCAAGTCCAATTAATATTTTTTTGCTTTTTTCTTTAAGATAATTGGATACCCCAGATAAGGTTCCTCCTGTACCTATAGAGCAAATAAACGCATCAACATTTCCCGACAATTGATTCCAGATTTCCGGTCCAGTTGTTTCAAAGTGTGACTTCTTATTAGATAAATTATCAAATTGGTTAGCCCATAAAACTCCGTGTGGATTTTTTATCTCTTTTGCAAGTTTTTCTGAAAATCTTATATAATTTCCAGGATCTTTATAAGGTAGAGCATCAACTAATTTTAATTTTGCACCACATAACCTCAACATTTTTTTTTTTTCCTCACTTTGTGTTCTTGGCATTACAATTGTTGATTTTAAACCCATAGAATTTCCAATTAATGTGAGCCCAATGCCAGTATTGCCTGCAGTTCCTTCAACTATAGTACCTCCTTTTTCAATTATTTTCTTGTTAAATGCATCATTGAGAATTTGTAGTGCGGCTCTGTCTTTAACCGACCCGCATGGGTTAAGAAACTCGCACTTTCCATAGATATTGCATTCAGAAATTTGTGAAGCTATCTTAAGTTTAATCAATGGCGTATTTCCTACACATTTAGATAGATTGTTATTTAATGTATTTTCATTCATACCAATGCAAAATATATTAATACAAAACAAAAATAAATTTTTTTTTTATACATCTTTATTTTTGCTGATTTACAATTCAATTTTATTAATTATATTGTTATTAACTTTTTTACCTTAATTAAAGGAAAAACAATGAATAAAACTTCCTATCTATTAACTCTACTAATTTTTCTTATTTTTAGTGAATCTACCGGAATGGATGTTAAATGGAGAATAGATCATTTAGAAAAACCTGAATCAGTTGTTTATGATATGAAATCTGATTGCCTTTATGTTTCTAATATAAATGGTGGAGCTTTAGAACTTGATAAAAATGGTTTTATCTCAAAAATTTCAATCACTGGCAAGGTTATTGAAAAAGAGTGGGTAACCGGTTTAGATGGTCCTAAAGGGCTTGCTATCTCAAACAATAATTTATATGTAGCTGATATTAATAAAATATGGAAAATTTCTTTAAGTGATAGATCAAAGAAATTTTATAAAGTAAATGATACGGGATTTTTAAACGATCTAACAGTTGATAAATTGGGTAACATTTATGCTTCAGATATGACTAAAAATAGGATTTATATGCTTAGAGGTAATCAAGTTAATATTTGGAAAACACTTTTATTTTCTCCTAATGGCTTGCTGGTTGATAAGGAAAATCTTATTGTTGCTCAATGGGGAAGTACAACAGAAGATTTTGAGACCAAAACAACTGGTTATTTAGTAAAGATTGATCTTAAAACAAGAGAAATTTCAAGATTCTTTAGTACAAGGCCAATCGGTAACCTTGATGGATTAGTTTTTAATAAGGATAAGGGTTATCTAGCAACAGATTGGGTAAAAGGTAAAGTTTTTTCCATTGATAATAAAGGTATTGCTAAATTGGAAAAAAAAATGAATAAGGGGGCGGCAGATTTAGAAATTGTTGTTCATAAAAACTTACTACTTATACCTGCTATGTTAGATAATAGTCTAATTGCTTTTTCTTTAAAATAGGTGATTCAAACGTCTATTACAGTAAAAAACTTATCAAAATTTTATAATAATATTAAAGTTTTAGATAACATTTCCTTCAGTTTAGAGGAGAATGGAATATTTGGACTTCTTGGAAGAAATGGTGCGGGTAAGACCACACTTTTAGGAATTCTTATGGGTTTGATTACTCCTTCAAACGGTGAAATTTTAATATTAGGTGAAAACATCAAAACAGAAAAATACACAATTTTGAATCAAATAAATTTTCAAAGTCCTTATATTGATCTACCAAAAAAAATGACAGTTGAGCAAAATCTTGCTTTCTACTCTAGACTTTATGGTATAAAAAAATTTCAAAAAAACTTGAATATTTTATCTGAAGATTTGAATATAAAATCTCTCTTAAAACAAAATTTTGGATCATTATCAGCAGGACAAAAAACAAGAGTTGGATTATGTAAAGCTTTAATTAATAAACCAAGATTACTTTTACTTGACGAACCAACTGCTTCCCTAGATCCGGAAACCTCAATCTTTATTAGGAATTATCTAAAAGATTATCAAAGGGCAAATAAAGCTACAATACTTTTAGCGTCACATAACCTTAAAGAAATTGAAGATATGTGTGAAAAGATAATTATTTTAAAATCTGGAAAGATAACTGCTAATGATAGTTTAAAAAATCTTTTAAAAAAAAAAAAATATTCTTCAGTTGAAAAACTTTTTTTGGATAACTGACATGCTTATAAGAATTATTGGTTTATTAATAAGGTATAAAAATATTTCTTTTGGTTCTATTCCAAGACTTATTAGTATTTTTTATTGGCCTTCAGTACAAATTTTGTTTTGGGGTTTTTTTACCAATTTTTTAATACAAAATAATTCACTCGGTGTTTGGAGTGCTTTGAATATAATTCTTTCTGCTGTAGTTTTATGGGATATTCTTTTTAGAGGACAGCTTGGCTTATCAATGTCATTTTTTGAAGAGTTATGGTCTAGGAATTTATGTAATTTATTTATAACTCCTTTAAGAAGCTATGAACTTGTTATTGGACTCATAGTAATAAGTTTTTTAAGAACAATTATTGGTCTTACTCCAGCAGTATTTATTGCAAATTTTTTCTTTGAATTTCACCTTTTCGAGCTTGGATTATATTTAATTTTTTTCTTTTTTAACTTAATTGTTGTTGGGTGGACAATTGGGTTTTTTGTATCAGGTATGGTGTTGAGGTTTGGTCATTCCTTTGAAGAATTAGCTTGGGCAATTATTTTTATTTTATTGCCATTTGCTTGCGTATATTATCCATTAGATACACTGCCAGAAATAATGCAATTTTTTGCTAAAATTTTACCTACCGCACATATTTTTGAATCAATGAGATCAATTATTATTAATAAAGAAATGATTTCAAAATCATTAGGTTTAATTTTATTTCTCAACTTATTTTATTTTTCAATATCAATTATTTTCTTTTTAAAAATGATTGAAGTGTCAAGAGAAAAAGGGATATTAATGAATCAGGGAGAATAATTAATAAACCTTATATCTTATTTTAGACCTATCGGGAGTTTTATATAAATATTTACAAGATTGTTTTATAAATGATATTAACTGATTCCTAGAATATTTAAAAAGAAACAGTTTAATTTTTAATAGATTCATATAATTAAAAATAGAAATTTTAAGAACTCTTCTTGAGTATTTTTCTGACCTTCCAACACATTTAGAAGCTATTTTTTTTATCCAACTCAACTCGATAATATCATTGTTCTTTAAAAAATAATATATAGCAGCATTGTAGTCATGAAAAAGTTGAACTTCGTTATTTAGCATTATTCTATTTTTATCATTTTTAGGACCAACAGAAGTAATATTGTCTACAAAAGCAAAGCTCCCAAATTTTGATAATTCCAATGCTAATGAAAAATCTTCAACAAATAATTTAATATTACAACCTTTTGATTTTTTAATCGCTTGATTGCAGTACAATGTTGGACTTGTTCCAGAAAAACAGTTTAATAAAGTATCTTTAATTGGAAAATCAATTTTCCTATAATTAATAAGTTTGTTTTTAAATAAATTTCGATCAATTTTTTCGTTTAGATAATCTTTCAGGATAAATTTACTAAAAATTGCAACTGATCTATGTTTCAAAATGCCATTTAGTAACAAAGATGTACATTTTGGAAAAATATAATCATCACCTCCAATTAATTTTATAAAATCTCCTTTTGCAAGTTCAATACCCCTTTGAGTTGAAAAAGCAGGTCCTCTATTGTCATGTGAAATAATTTTAACAAATTTCTTTTTCTTAGTTAATTTTTTTATTGCTTCTAATGAACCATCTAGAGATCCGTCATCGATAAAAATATATTCTCTATCAAACGTACCAACTTGATTAAAAATTGCTTTAGTTACCTCTGGTAAAAATTTTAATTTATTATAAACAGGACAGATAAATGAGACTTTCAATTCAAATCCCGTCAGTATTTAAGCCATCTATCATTTTTTAATGTCCATTCAACAACTTGAAAAATTCTTTCTTCAATAGAAATCTTTGGAATCCAACCTAAATCTTTCATTAAATTTCCATCTAAAGCATATCTTAAATCATGACCTGGTCTGCTGCTATGAAAATCAACCATTTCATATTTTAATTCTTTTTTTTGAACATTTGCAATCTTTTGAGCTAATTCTAAATTATTCCACTCAACTGGACCAACTAAGTTAAATTTTGGACATTTAGCTCCACCGTAATCATTTTTAATTTTATTAATTTTTTTTTCATTATTAAGTAAAAACAAGCACCCATCAGCAACGTCGGTTGCATGAATATAATGTCTACTACCTGGAATTTTTTTGGAAGAATCGCTATGTATTGTAACATTCTCAGAGTCACGAACTTTTTTAATAGTCATTGGTATGAATTTTTCTGGATGTTGTCTTTCTCCAAAAACATTCATTGTATGCGTAATATACACTGGCATTTTATAGCTATTTTCAAATGCAACTGCTAATTCTTCACCACCTGCTTTAGTTGCACTATAAGGATTCGTTGAATTATATCTATCCCTTTCCTTATAATTTACACCTTTAGGAGCGGGACCAAAAACTTCATCAGTACTAAAATAAACAAATCTTTCAAGCTTATTCTGGCTTCTA
>MDSZ01225353.1_pt1 | contig 14583 bp, 30 predicted proteins | sample 811201 | NCBI WGS metagenome assembly MDSZ01 (sample SAMN05326647, study PRJNA326480) | marine metagenome | isolation source: seawater | place: Indian Ocean: North | collected 2010
AAATGCATCACGGGTTCCTTGGTGCGGTCGATTCTGTTATTGGCACACCATTCCACCAAAAACCAACCCGGCCCCTTTTCCTCTACAACGAGCCCCAAGACATTTGAAGCTGAGCCGGTCGGATCACGCCATCTCACAAGGTCCCCAGTCTCCATCAAAGTGTCTCCAGTTCGTTAGTTGCTTCAAGAAGAGGGGCTGGGTATCCGGTCCAAAGCACAGAGCATCGATCACCATCCCGAAGATCAGGGTGTATCCTCAACACAAGACCAGCACCAAGCGAGTAGCCGTAAGGGCTCTCCCCCGTCCTGTACGTTACCAAGTCGCCAACATTCAACGATTCAACGCTCATGAGTCGGCTCCAAGGGATAGACACCGGGCGGAACCTCGCCTTCGACGAATCCGCCGTGCTTGACAATGACCTGTGTCACAGTTTCCACAGGCACGTAAGGATAGACCGTATCCGTTGGCGAACTCGGGTCCTCTGCGTAGTTCATCAAGAGAGGTTCAGAGGCGTTAGGATAGCCGACTTCAACCTGACTGTAGCAGGGGGCTCCGCTGGTCCGAGGGGAGCAATACGCGAAGGCGTTAGCCTGCACGCTCATTCTGAACCCGTCAGCACACACGACGTACTTGTTGAGCTTCGTTTTCATACTTCCACCACCTTCAACCAGCGTTTCATCCTACCGTCACACAGTCGAGCGACATCTTCACCTAAAAGATGAACCTCAAAGTTGTTGATTGTCACTCCATCGTTTCGGTGAATCGGTCGGTCACCGAGGTAGATTCCGACCTTGTTGTTCACTGAGCGCGTGTGTCCGTTCACGTAATCAAATTTTACCAAATCACCGACTTTCACTTACAACCTCCAGTAAGGTGCTAGAGCACGAGTCACGCTCGCCTGAGTCTACCCACACTATCTCAGCGTAAAAATAATTTCCTGACCTTTTCAGGTCTGTCAGAAGGGCTAACTCAGGCCCTCGTCGTCGCTTCACTAGATCACCGACTTTCATTAGCTCAAAACCTTGACCTCTGATGGACGAACGTCCACGAGATAGGTGCCATTCGCCAAATTCAAGATTGACAACCTCTTTGCGCGATATTGATTTTCATAGATCTCCATGATCTGATAACATCCTCGATACATACTGCGCTTCACCAAGTCACCAACTTTCACTTTAATCCTCCTGCAAACCAGGAACGTATTTTCTTCTTCCCCTCTGAAGAACCTCTTGTCGAGTTCGCAGAGTTTCAAGGCGCAACGGGTCAACGTACACACGCTGATTGCTTGAACCAAGCCAGCGCACAATGGCAACTTCTTTGCCCTCGTGCATTGTCAGCTTGTCAACGATCCCTAAGCGTTTTTTAGGACCCTTTAGGCGCACTATGTCAGCTTGCTGTACCATCTCTACACCACCTGAAAGCCGTGGTCTAGCTGCGCCAAGCATTCAGCCTGAATGTCTTCATAGGCTGTCCTGAGAGTCTTATCCACGTATGCCGCCACTCTTCGATTTTGAAAGTGCTCAACCTCTTGAGAGAGAACCTCAAGTTGTTCTAAAACTCCACTCATTCGCTTCAAGTCGCTCACGTTTTCCTCCTGTGAAATCAACGTAGGAACCAACTTCTACCTGTCAAGATAGAAGTTGGTGTTTTTCTTTTTGCGCCCTTCTACCAACGAGCCGATGGCAAAGGTCAAGGCGAGCCAAGCGATTACTGTAATATCAATCATCGACGACCCTCAATGTATGCTTCTTTGCTGCGAGAAAACTCATCGTCTTCAAAAGAATCATCAGACTGGAGTGATCCCAGGTTCAAGACTGTTTCTCCCAACATATTGGAAGAGAGGTCAGCACCTAAGAGAGTTGCAAGCTGTTCAAGGCTCGCTTGGACGAGACGCTTGGCGCACTCTTCAGCGAGTGCGCGGGGGTCGTAAGCACCTTGCACATCAAGCAATGTCCCCTCTATGATGTCTGCAATTTGTGACACTTGATTCACTTCATTCTCCTATGAGAGTTGTTTCTGTTACACCTGCAAAGTAAGAACCGATTTCTTTCGGTCAAGAGTCTTTCTTCTTTTTCTTGTCCCAAAGCCACGTAGGAGGTTTGCGGTTGGAATTAGTAGAGGTCTTAAAGGCATACTCAATCCCCCTAAAAGCCTTCCTATCTATCTTGAAAGCAACCATTCCATACTTCTGCAACTCCACGTCCACAATGGACTCTCTGCATCTCTTCACAATCTTAGCAGCGAGGCTGTTGTCAGTGGACAACCACACCACTCCATCCTCTTTGTCTGCCTTCGCATCGTGCAGGTAAGATTCGCTCTCTGGACCCCCTGAGCGTCCTAAGTGACTCTCGGCAATCTTATCGAGCTTCTGTGTGAGCTTGTTGTGTTCTTTCTCAGTCATTTCATACTCCCGTTTCCCCCTATTAAATCTACTTATTAAAGGCCCACAGGGTAGCTCGCAAGGGGGAAACAATGGAGGGTGAGCTACCCTGTGGGGAACCATAGACTTCACTCAAAACAAGTGAGGTCCAGATGGTATATTCCCTCATCGAGAGAGCCACTCATCCACCCGTCATCGGGCTGATAGAACTCCAACTCTGTGAGGTCTAGTTCGTCAAAATCAAAATTTAGTTCTTCTTCTTCCACGCTTTTCTCCTTATACATCGATAGCGACGACGCGCTCTTTAGTCTTGAAGTAAGGACGCGCTGCGTTCCTACTGTCCGTCATCCACAAGCGAGGACACTTAGAGGACTTAGGCTTGGGCGCACACATATCAGTCAAGACGATGTGTGCATCAAACTTGTTCTTGTTGACGTAATCCGTGGGGGCGTTAAAGTCAGTTCCTCCGTGCAATACACGCTCCATAGGTCGTCGCTCTCCCTTCTTCCACACGTAAACCTTATCCTCTTCGACCTTGGTGTCAAACGGGACTACCGTAAACGTGGCAATCTCAGCCAGCGTGGACAACTCAGCATAAAACGCAGCAAGCATCTCGTCTGACACTGAGCCAGACTGATCAATGCTGATTGCTATTTCCGCCTGTCGTTTTACTTGGCGACCAGGGTGAACATAGGCATACCGTCGATTCAAGCGACGAGGTGTCGAGCGTTTTTCTGAACGCTGAGAGGCTTTTACAAAGTAGCGGAGCACCTTGCGCCAGTCCACCTTACGAGACAAGCGGTCGAGGATGCGCTTTCTCACAGAAGAAGAAACGGTCCCCCAGCTTGCCTTAGTGGAGCATTCGTCTACTGCGTCTTGCATCGCCTCCTTCAAGCGCTCCTCTGCGATCTCACGGGCCGCGCTCGTGCCTTCGTCGTCACCTTCGCCATGCCAAGCCCCGTGATCATCAAACTGACCGACATCCCCATCAAGGGTGCCACCCTCGCCTTCCTTTTCTTTTTGCTTCTTGAGAAGGTCATAATACACCTCTGCGGTTAGCCCAGGCGACAAGGTTTGAAAGGGTCCTTTCCCTGGAAAGCAACACTGAGGTGGCAGCCTCTTCTCCCCTATCATACAGTTGATAGACAGGTCGGTGGCTATGTTCCACAACTTGAACAGGCTACGCTGTTCGGGCGTAGGACTAGTCATCGCGCCCTGAAGCTCATCGGGCAAACGCCCGGTGACGTGCTCAAAAACGAGATGGTAAAATTCGTGAACCAGCACACCCTCACGCTGTTCGTCAGGGAGCTTCTCAAAATACTCAGGATTGTAGAGCATCTCAAAATGGCCTGACTCTGTGATTCGGACCCCGGCAGTGGGAATCCCAGTTGTACTTTTCTTGTCTATCCTTCGAGAGAGGGCCGCAAAAAAGGGCTCCCGCTGAAGGAGTCGAAAGATGTGGTCATTTAAGTTAAATTCTGACACGAATCTCTCCATTGTCCTTGTTCAACTACAACGTAAGAACGAAGCTCAAGCAATCAAGAGGAAAAAGAAGAAAAGGGGGTTGCCTTTCGCATCTCAGGGGGCAACCTCCCTGCACCTGCCGTCAACACCTGCCTCCTGGGCGATTCGTTCGTTGCAGGCTATGAACGCAACTCCATAGTTTCCCTTCCCTTTTCTTCGGCTAGGCTACTTTTCTCCTCCGGTAAGGATTTTTGTAATGTAGTCTCCGACTCGGGTTCCGTCACTGGCAACAGACTTGTGTAGTCCTACAATGTTCCCATCGAGAGAGCCTTGGTCTTCCTTGCCCACGATAGTCCACAGTTTCATCGCTGCTTCAGAGGGAAGCTGGACAAAGTATGTGGCTAGGTTAGTGAGTTCTTCTTGAGATAACTTCTCTTTGAAAGCCCCTGAAGCCTCCATCTTGTCGATGAGGGCGCAGTGCTCATTGATGCCGAAGTTGACAGTCTTGTCCACCTGCCCTTCTTTGAGAACCATCTCAACAGTAACCTGTCGCTCATAGGTCGCCACAAAGTCATTGAATGCGACACCGGCCTCAAAGCCTACAAAGGCAGTTGAAAGATGATAGATGGTGGGAGTGGGTCCGTTGTCTGCACCCTCCTCAAGAACACCTGCGCTCACCAGACAATCGCTAAGGCGTTTCCACGAGCGCCGAGAAGGATAAACCTTGTTGGGCTCATAGTCATCCTTGTGCTCTAGGTGAGAGCGGTTCTGGTTGATAAAGTCCCAGACCAGAGGTGCCACCTCGTCCTTTGCCCAGGTCAGCCAGTCCTCTGCGGATGGCTCGACATCAAAGACGGTCCAGCGATCTAGTTCTGCTGGGTCCATCTCTCCCACTTGATACTGCGCTCCATGTTCGCCACCGTTCACAGCAGCAATGATAACAGTATCAGGGTGCAAATAGTGTCCGAAGAGTTTGCGCGAATCAGTCAACTCAAAGAGTCCCTGTCGAACCTCTGTCACTGCACGGTCTACCTCGTCAAAGAAAAGAACCACAGGCTCAGAACACGCCTCGGCAAACCAATCAGGTGGACAAAAACTTGTCACATCTCCATCAGTCTTAGGAAGACCTACCAAGTCACCCTCGGTCATCTGGGATGCCCGCCTCTCGATAACAGGAAGATTCATATCTTCAGCCATCGCGTACACCATTTCAGACTTGCCGATGCCGTGACGCCCACGAAGGAGCAATGGTTTCTTAACCGCAACGACGTGAGGGGCTACCTCGCAAAAAGTTCTAAAATCAATAGCCATGACTGTCTCCTACTCTAACTAGGCTGTCGATACTGTTTGTCGGTCTTCCCTGCCGACATCTACACAATAAGAACGCTTTTTTTACGGTCAAGGGGTAAAAATCACTTTTTTAGCCCATTGTCGATTAAGAAGCTGGTCCTCATCTGAGACTCAACTCGAACAGGATCTAAAAAGTCCAAAGGTATGCTGGCAAGCGACGGACTCACTAGTTCAGCACGCGGGCTCAGGTGGTCTTGCTCCGAAGATGACCATCCTGCTATTTCTACCGGCAACGCCACCCACTTTGACAGAGACGAAGAGCCGCCTACAGGGCTTATCCTGACCGTTTGCGAAGAGTAGGGCGAATAGGTCCGCGCCTGATCTCGCAAGTGATGGTGTGTGATGGCGTTCCACTCCACCTCCTCGACGAGCCCTACAGCGTACTGATAGGTGTAGCGTCTAAGATCTTCTGACCACGTTTTTGAGCATCGATATTTCACCAAAGAACCAATACCAAACTCATGATCCAATATCCTCTCTTGAATGAGAGCACGGGCATCCAAACACTTCTCGGTCAAGGCAGACACTCTTTCTTTGATGTCTGGGCACTTGCGAATATCGTGACCTGTATCCCGACACCACTTGCACGTTCGTGCTTTGCGTCGTTTAGGTTCGTCGTAACGCTCATATAGGGCCTTGGCTCGGCTTCCTTCCCAAGTGTCTTGTCCCAGGTGCTCTTTGACGAATGCTTTTCGTTCAGGACATCCTTTAATATTATGACCTTCATTGTAGCAATAGCGACAACGAACTGTTCCATTCCAAGACATAGCACCCTCCGATCTGTGTTTCCCTAATGTAAATATACCAACGACTTGTGTTTTATCAAGAACCTCTGCCGGTTTTCTTCAAGCCTCTCTCTTCAGTCCAAAAAGAAATCGAAGTCCCTACGACCAAAACGTGAACTGGTTTGGCATTTTTTGCGTGCGAGGCAACATCTAATCCGTGTTCAACAATTAAAACGGGCTTGTTCTTGAATTCGCGTATCCGAAGGTAGTGGTCTTTTAATGAATCACCTGACCTTATAGGGAACTCTGTTCGGAGAAATGCAAAAGTTCCAGCCGGAAATTCGGGCTCCTTAAATGCGTTAGCCACCACGCCCTGAGAATATTTGTTCTCCCTCATTTTATTCCACACGGACTGGGGTGGTATGTATTCGGGATCTTCGAGGATCTTGCGTGACTCTGAGGGATAATAGCCGCCGCTGTAGTGTCGATAATAATTAGCTATGACTTGCATCTCTGCGCGTTGTTGCTCGGTGAAACTGCTGCGCCACTCTTCCCGCTCCTGAATCTTCTCGGGAGTAAACCTCGCTTCAATCTTCTGAAAGAGATTGTGCTGCTTGGTAGTAAGGCGGCCCCACTTCTTGAGCGAGGATGAAATAGACTCCACAAACCCCTGTTCCCATAACGTAAGCGATTCACTGTGAGTAACAAGAAGAGAGTCAATTCGTTTTTGAACTGGGTCGATTGTCATCTTGTAGCCTCTCTGATGGCTGTGGGTTATTGTTACATTTCAACAGTAGGAACCAATTTTTCACAGTCAACTACCACATCGGAAAAAGACACAAGGCTATGAGCCAGAACACCGTAACCGTACAGAAATAATTGAAAAACTCACTTAGATTTTTTTTGCGTTGTGTACCCATCTTTATACCACCCTCCTCCTTTAAGGTGAAAATTGTTTAATGATATTAACTTCTTAGTCTCCCCGCCGCACTGTTCTAAAATGCCCGTTGCAGCTTCTTCAACAGCCTGAGTGCAAGGGGGCGGATCGGCGTCCATCTTCATCAGGCGCTCGAACCTGTGGCCGCATTTTTCACATTCATATTCGTAGAGTGGCATTTGTTTTCTCTTTCAATATAGCGCTTGAGATCAATAACCGCAACACTTAGACAGTTGCGCGGTCCCCATTCCTGAGTCGTGTCGGCAAACTCTTTTGCATCTTCCAAGACAGACTCAAGCATTTCCAGCAGTTCCTCCGCATCGCTACTATCCCTCACGCTTGTTGCTCATTCACTATGACATCTCCATGCAGATTACATTTTGAACGTTCAAAGCAAAGCCTGCTTTCTCTAGGTCCTTTCGTGCGTTGCCAAGATAGTGGACGTGAACGTGCTCGGGATGGTAAGCCCACACCTCCACTCGATCCCAGTCACCAAAAGGGTGTACGTGTCGAGCCTTTTCCTTAGAACTAGCTACGACTACACAAGAAGAAATTGTCCCGTCGCCCGTATTCTCCTTCTGTTCAAGGAGGTACAGCTTCATCCTTTCGTTGCTTTCTTCGCTCATGCGTTGCCCCTTGATGCCACCACTTCATAAGTGCCTGCGTCTCGGTACTGGTGTAACCAAGAAGGAATCTTGTCAGCAGGATAGCGCAACCTTGGCTTGCTGGCGTAATACTCTCGATAGGACTCTACAATGTCAGTGCTTCGGAACAATTCGGGCATAGCCATACGCAAAGGCGTTGGGGCGTGACAGGTGAACCGATGCTTCTCGTAAAGCCCTACGATACGCTTGAGGACAGCTTTGCACTTGTGTGTCTTGTTGAACCGTTCCTCATACTCATCGATCATAGCGGCACAATGAACAACAAGGCTTTCAAAATTGTCAGAACTTTCCGCTGCCCATAGGCAAGACGGATGCTTGGGGTTAAAAGATTTATAGGGAGCATCAACTCCCTGCTCATTAAGTACAGTTGAAAGAATCTGGCACGACTCAAGAATCATCTTTACGACTCGATAATTATCCTGCGACTTGGCAGAAGCTATCCAGTCGATCGTTCCATCTTCTTTTGATTCGATAGCAAAAATATTCATATCTCTACAATAAGAACCGATTAAGATTATTCAAGTCACTTTACCGAACGAAGAGCGTTTCTTATCATTTCGTCTCGAAACACATCCTTACCCCAGGCAAGCTGCATTTCTTTAGACAAGGAATGAAGAGGGTCAAAGTATAGAAATTTCTGTCCCGGCTTGACACGAGGGGCTGTCCAGACGCTGATCCCTGTCTCTCTATTGTAATGCTCGAAGGAGTGGGCACAACGCTTCCCTCCTCCATCGGGAGCGTCTACCACAAAGGTAGGAGTGTTAAACCCAGACGTGGTTCCCCTCACTTCTTTCTCCACATTCAAGGCCGTCTGAAGAGATGTCCTCATATCTTCTGTTCCTGCCGTCAAATCGTGGACGTAAACATAATAAGGTTGGACGTTTATGTGGCTGAGTTTTTTCACCAACTCGATCATGCTGTCTGCATCATCGTTGACGCCCGTCTGGAATACAGACTGGTTCCTTACTTTCACCCCTTTGCACACCAAGAGGTTCATCGCGTCTTGTGTGATCTTGGTTATCTCGCTGGCGTGGTTAAAGTGGGTGTGAATGCACACCTCTTTATATTGGCTGCGAGCCTTGTTTGCTACGGAAGCCACGGCATCGGTCCAGGCTGTGTCGGTGAGAATCTTCATCGGCATCACACAAAGGCCCTTAGTTGCAAAGCGGAAGCGTCGTATGTGATCGATGCTCAGAAGCTCGTCCCCTATTTGCTTCACTTGTGATGCTTTGAGGCGGAAGCTGTCACCCCCGCTGATGACTACATCCTCTATTTCTTTATGCTCCCGCAAGTAGTTGAAGGCATCTTGCCATCGATTTTTAGATGCTTTGATAGAAATTTTTTCTGATGTCTCCGTGTCCCCACCGACTGCGTAAGCGCGAGTGCAGTAACGACAATACACAGGACATGTATCAAGAGCGAGAAATAAAACCTTGTCTTCGTATCGATGAGTCAATCCTTTCACGGGTGAATCTGACTGTTCCCCTAGACTGTCGAACCGCAACATTGGATGGTCGGGCTGAAGCTGAGAAGCTAAGGGTAAGAACTGGCGACGAATAGGGCACGCAAAAGGATTCTCCCAGTCCATCAGTGAGAAGAGGTAGGGAGAGACTCGCACTGTCATTGGTGCCTTGCGAAAGCCTGCTTCGGCATCGTTGAGAAATGCCGGGTCTGCGATGTCTTGGATGGTCCTTATCAGCTTCTTGTGACTGACGATGGCATTCTTTTCCTGCCAATTGTGATCTATGAACGTGTCATAGTCCACGTCTCGCCACAGAGGGATCTTCCTCCAGAACTCATCATCTCGAAATTGTCTCCAAGCATAGGTCATACTCTAAGTAGTATCCATAGACACTCTTGAACGCTCTTAATTCAGCTCAAAATTTCATTTATTTAAGCAAGTTTTTATACGTTCAGACGCTTGACGGTGATAACCCTCGTCCAACTCACAGCCTATGAATTTTCTATTAGTATTAATGGCTGCAATAGCAGTTGTCGCGGAGCCAGCAAAGCAGTCCAGCACAATGTCACCTTCGTTAGAGTGCTTGCGAATTAACTCCTCGAAAAGAGGAAGGCTTTTCTGTGTCGGATGGAACCGATCGTTGCCGTGGTAGATAGGGTACTCGTAAATGCCCTTATCGTACTTACTGTGGAATGTGGGCTTGGACTTTTTAACGCCGAGCAGAGCAATCTCCCTGGCGTTTGTAAGATAGTTTATCTTGCTGTTAATCGGAACAGGGTTGGTCTTTACCCACTCAATAAAACGCAACTGCTTAAAGCCTGCTGCTTTCATCATCTCTGCGAGCGGAGTGATCTTCCAAAGGTCGTAAAAAATAATACAAGTCCCGCCAGGTCGTAGAGCGCGGTACATCTCCCCAACAAAAGGAGCCAGGTCGGCTGTTTCCTTGTCCCACTCGCCAAAGTCATAGCTCATCTTGAAGCGTTCTATCGTGCGTTCTCCGCTGCTTGCCATAAAGCCAGTCGGCCTTGAGATCTCGTAAGGAGGATCGGTGAGCACCAAGTCGATTGTGCCCTTTTGAATCGAACCCAGGAACTCTAGCGCGTCCTTCTGAAAGAGCATTGCTTCATCCATTTTCGATTTCTCCTTTGAGTTGGTGGAATCGAGCCAAGAATTGAGACTCCACATCCCAGGGGTGCTGTATCTCTTGGGACGCTCCTGTTTCCGCATACGGAGGAAGAGAGGCGAACTCTTGTTCCAGAGCCATCATATCTGCTGTGTGGACAATAGCCGGGAAGGGGTATATTAAATCAAACTTTTTCGCAATACACTCTTCAACAGTCCGTTCGTATTGGCGATAATCAGGGAGGAGCCACTTGAGAGGGCTCACGATGTCTCCCAGGTACGCCTCCGCAGCATCGTGCATAAGAGCCGCTAAAACAATGCGAGGGTCGTCTGTCTCCTGTGCTACCAGGTCAGCAACCACAAGACTGTGAGCGGCGACAGAATAGAGTTCTGTTGTGTGCCCATTAAATCGCGCTTGCAGTGACAGGGCGTGTGCCACGTCTTCAATGCAAACACTATCAACGGTAGGGTTAAGAAAATGAAATCGATGTCCGCTCCACGTATGGATGTATGGGTCATCACTTTTAATTTTAAGATAGTCTTTCATACTTCTCCTTTTCCCTCAGAACATAGGGACAAGAAAGTCAAAGTCAAGAGGTGCTGCGGAGGCAGGGATCGAACCTGCAACCCTCTGGTTAACAGCCAGATGCACTACCTATTGTGCTACTCCGCATCTTCTCCATGATAGACCCTGGCAATGGCAATGTTCAGATAGCTTTCTGCTTTCTGAAGAACTTTTTCATCCTTAGTGTCTCCGAGATACCACATCATTCCAATGCCCAGCTCCTTGCACAACTGGACCTCGGGCGTGTTACTCATATCGCGACTGCCCCCGTTGCCAAAAAAATCAGGATTCAGTTCCGCCAGCGTTTTACAAACTGTGTCATCTGCATCTTCAGCAGGAATGACATCTACAACACCAGGTATCTGTCGCAATATGCCTTCACGGTTGGCATAGCTCGAAAACAATCTGCCACTCCAGTGGTGGCGAGCGCACCACTCATCACTGTTAAGGATGATTACAACATCTCCAATCTTGGAGGCATCGATAATCATCGCAATGTGGTCTTTACGGGGAGGATGGAACCCTCCACTCAGTGCAATAGTTTGACGTTTAGCTGCCATCATTTTAACTAGTCCTCCTTTGAAAAAGATCGTCTTCGTCGTCGGCGTTTGCCTGGAACATATACAACCTGAACTTCTTTGCTCATGTCGTCTATCTTCTCATACAGATAAGAGATCGGTATCTTCTCCAAGTTCCACTCGTCTCCGCGTGGCACTGAAGTATCCTTGAGGCGAGTATAGCAGTGCCAATGGGACGAAGTCTTTCTGACGACAATTCCATACCGATGGGGGGCTATGATTAAGTCTCCACACTGCAAGTAGTACCGATCCATACTTCAATCATACCAACTGAATCTGAGCAATCAAGTCTCTTCTTTAAGAAGGGCTCGGATCTTGTCAATTTTATCAATGATTTTGTCTTTGTTTTTCTCGGCGTCCACCTGTGTCAATGTCTGCTTTAGCAGATACAACTGGGTAAGCGCCTCTTTGACTTTTTCCTTTAGCTTGTTGGGCACAACTATCTTCAAACTTTATTTATCCTCTAGACGTTCTATCTGTCGCGCCAGCATCTCCACTTTGTTTTCAAGGTTGTGAAGATAGGCGAGATACAACTCCAGTCTTTTTTCTAGCTTCTTAAGCAGTAACTCAGACGCGGTTAAGGGGAAGCTGCTTCCTTTTAGTTCATCTTTCACGGGAAGCCCTCCTCTGCACTCACGGACTAGATGTGGTTTTTGCTTTCAGAAAAGAAAATTTCAACTGAAGTTGGGAGATTGGCCTCTAGGTGCTCCGCAATGTGCGTCAGCATATCTTCAGGCGAAGAAAAGACTTTACTCTCCCCATCACTAAATAGTTGATTGATTCCCAATTGCCTAATTACGTCCACCTTGTTCAGCACCAAGTGTGTGACTCCGTTCACTTTCAAGGCTCGCGTCAGGCGGTCAAGGTCGAGCCAATTACATTGACGCGGGCGGCCTGTTGTGGCACCGTACTCCTCTCCTAGTTCTCGGAGTTTAGGGAAAATGGAACTCGGCGGCTCAAAGGTCTTCGCCCCCACATAGGTTTCATAAACCTTGCCGACTCCCCACACCTGACGGACCCAGGCCGGGGGGATTCCGTTTAGTAGAGCACCAGCCGTTGTGCAATGACTAGAAGTGACAAAAGGATAATCTCCCCAATCAATATCCAACTCAAACCCCTGGGCTCCTTCGCATAGTATTTTAACTTCTTCATTCTCGTGGAATTCTTCATATAGATTCACCGTATATCCTTGTAATTCGGGCACGTCTTTTGCAAGGAGGCCGTCGCGAGCATACTTGTCTCTATATGCAGGCCCGTTTCCTCTCTTGGTCGTTCCGATTTTTGTATCCTTGCCGTCCTCTTCGAGATGGGTGTCTGTAATTACGTGAGCATTTTCGGCAATGAACAAGACACCCTCGGTCTTGATACCTCCTGCCTCTAACTCTCCGATTTCTTTAAAAAATTGGTTCTTGTTCAGGACACATCCCGAACCGATTATAGACCTAATCCCATAGAAGACGCCAGCAGGAATGTGATGGGTAACAAATTTTCTTCCCTCGTGATAAATCGTATGACCTGCATTGCATCCTCCATTGAATCTTAATACGTGTGTATACTCTCCACTCTTACAAAGGTGGTGGGTCACCTTTCCTTTCGCTTCGTCTCCATGCTGAAGACCTACAACTACATCGGCAAGCATTGTACCTCCTTGTGGTTCTCCCTCGACACAGATTCGAGAGTGCTCTTGATTCATTCTAGTAACAGTTTATTAAGAAACAAGGGAATTAAAGATCGCAGCAGTTAAAAGCCCTACCACGCTAGAAGTCATGAGCCACATTAACTTGGTGTGGGTCTTCTTCCAGTTTTCCAACTCTCTAAGTCTCGCGTAAATACCTTGTTCGGGATTGTAAACAGCTTCTTTGATTTTAGCTATTCCTTCAGCCATCTCTGCTTGCTTGCTCTGGAGTGCCGCAATGCCATCGACGATACGCTCTAGCCTGTTCTCAAGGTCAATCACATCAAACTGCAATGCGAGCGTTGACGCTATTTCTTTTGTTGTATCTTCTGACATAGCATTTGTAAATAGTGTCGTTTTATTTGTTTTGCTCTCGCTGCTCTCTAATTTCTAAATATTCATCATAAGGTATCTCAGAAAACTCAGGATAATCAGTCTTATACTTGATTCCAATGTACCATTTAAAGTCGCTGTCTTCAAAAGAAACCAGGCTGATAGTTAAGTTCCTGTTGTCGCAATCGCAGGCATCGGCGGCATTGTTCTCGCCATAATCGTGATAATAAAACTTCTTTTTGCACGCTGGGCAAGATATAACCGTTGCAGTGGTTGGCTGCCAAACCTCAAGTGATGCCTCATGTTCCTCTAATATTGAAGAAAATCCTATTCCCATTTATCAGTAATCCCAGCTATCCAAGATGTCCCCACAATCAAGGCTGAAAGGGACAGAAAAAAAATACCTATTATCTCGAAGTCACTCATCGACGCCTCTTTGATCCCTGGCCACGGTTCGGTTTCTTGTATAGCTTGCTGGTAGTCGAGCCATTTTTGCCCCCACCTTTATTGTATGTCTTAGTCCTTTCGCTGCTGCCAATCGATGTTTTCTTCTTGTTTGTTTTTTTATAAATCGTCGCCATTATCATTCTCCTTTTTAATAGCTCTGTCGTACATTGTGATTCCGTTCAAATGATCTATTTCATGTTGAACACAAACACATTCAAGAGGATCGCTCAAAAAGCTGAAGTGCAATTCCTCTCTGTGATTATCAGCTTTAACCTTAATGTAGCTGAATCTTCTTGTTAAAATATAATCACCGGGAAACGATAAGCAACCCTCTTCAAAAGAAGTTTCTCCAACCCCAAGAACTATCTCAGGATTCACCAAAAGAATTGGCTCCCTTACCTTTACCAAGCAAACGCGGGCATCAATGCCTACTTGGTTAGCAGCGATGCCAACTCCATTAGGGCACTCGTCCAAGACGCTTTTTAGTATGACACCAATCTGCAAGCCTTCTTCGAGAGTTGTCTCCTTACATTTTCTGGATAACCTCTCTCCGTCCGTAATTATGTCGAAACCTTTCATATTAGTTATCTCTAACCAGGAAATATAGAGTTACAAACAAGCTGGTATATATGAGGAATATCCAAACTTCAACTGGTAGACTTGTTTTTTTCATTCTTATAGTAACTAAGTCTCTCCGAAACTTCTTTTACTATAAAAAAACAAAAAGCGGCAAGAGCGAAGCCGCCAATCACGTCAATTATGTAGTGCATTTTCATTGTTAGGGTGGACAGTGATACCCCAAATGCCCACAAGAAATACAAACGACGTAAACCCATTACTCTCTTGACAGCCTCTGAATAAAAAGCTCCCCAAAACATCA
>MDSZ01187704.1_pt1 | contig 14582 bp, 10 predicted proteins | sample 811201 | NCBI WGS metagenome assembly MDSZ01 (sample SAMN05326647, study PRJNA326480) | marine metagenome | isolation source: seawater | place: Indian Ocean: North | collected 2010
CGTATCCGCGTCATATCTTGCTCTCGCGTCCATTCGCTTCGTAGTCGTTCACATAGACGCGCATATGTGGTCTAAACCCTGAACCCTAAACCCGACTACCTAAACTACCTAAGCGTAGGAGATGAGGCCGTATGTCATGTTTATTAAATATGTGTATTATAGTACCATGGTATGGTACGTAGTATATATAACTTTATATATATATACATGTATTGTGTTAATGTCTAAAGTGTCTGACACCGGTGGTGACCAATGCGACGCCGTATTTGTCACAACAATCGATCGCGTCTTGATCTCGCATGGACCCACCCGGGTGCGCGATGGCTTTTACGCCGGCTTGGCACGCTTTCTCGACGGAGTCGCCCCATGCAAACGGGAAGAACGCGTCGGATGCTAACACAGAACCTTCAACATCGTCGCCAGCTTTTTCTAACGCGATTCGGACGGAGTTTACTCTGTTCGGTTGACCGGAACCCATGCCTAACAATTTGCCTTTCTTGGCGACTGTGATGGCGTTGGATTTGACGTGTTTCACAGCTCTCCACGCGAATCGCAAGGCTTCTAATTGTTCTTCTGTCGGTTTGGTCGCGGAGACAGCGGTGAATTCAATGTCTTCCGGGACTAACGAGTCTGAATCTTGGCTCAACCACCCACCGCCGACCTGGCGCAAACCCATAGGCGCATCTGCCATTCTCGGTTTCGTCTCTAAAATTCTCAACGCTTTCGACTTTCCTTTCAAAACTTCCAAGCCCTTTTCCGTGTATGACGGGGCAATGACGATTTCGTAAAACATTCTCGTTTCACCATCGGTTGGCGAGCGGAATTCGCGAATTTCTCGAGCCATTTCTTCGTCCACGGCGCAGTTGAACGCAACGATGCCACCAAAAGCGGAGATCGGATCGGCTCGTACAGCCAATCGGTACGCTTCCAATAAGTCACCGCCGGTGGCAGATTCCGAGGCAATACCACACGGGTTCGTGTGCTTGACAATGACACACGTTCTATCGGAGGACGGGTAATCGCACGCGCAGGAATATGCCGCTTCCGCGTCCAAGTAGTTGTTGTATGACATCTCTTTACCGTGATGTACAACCGAACTCGCCACGCCGGTACCCGAGGACTCGGCCAACGTGCTGTCCGAATACACAGCCGCAGGTTGATGCGGATTTTCCCCGTATCTCAACTCGTTTAACAAAGTCATAGAGACTGTCTTCTCCGGCGCCGGTTTCCCGTGGCCGATGGAATCTTCTTGCCACAAATACTCGGCTACAGAGGCGTCGTACGACGCGCAGTGTTGAAACGCCTTCCATGCGAGCAACTTTTTAAAATCCAAATCGGAACTATCCTTTTTCAAATTCTCCAATAACTCGTCGTAATCGTTCGGATCAACGACCACGCTCACGTGCGGGTGGTTCTTTGCGGCCGCTCGAATCATCGCCGGCCCGCCGATGTCGATATTCTCGACGCACTCCTCAAATGCCTTACCGCCTAAAACAGTCTCTCGAAACGGGTACAAGTTCACAACGACGACATCGATTAAATCAATGTTATGTTCCGAAATTTGTTTCATGTGCGTTTCGTTATCTCTTTTCGCTAAAATACCGCCGTGGATCCCGGGGTGCAACGTTTTCACTCTCCCGTCCAACATCTCGGGGAATGAAGTCACACTATCTACCGAAGTCACCGGAATGTTCTTGTCTTGAATAAACTTGGCAGAACCGCCGGTGGAGATGACTTCGTACCCAAGAGCGACTAGACCAGAGGCTAACTTATCCAAATTGGTCTTATCGGATACCGAAATCAACGCTCTTGGTTTCGCCTCGGCTACGCAGACTTTAAACGAGGCCGTTCTTTTCATCGCCGTCATTTTTCGCGACGATGATTTTAACGAGACGTTCTTCCTGCGGCTCGCGAAAGACGTCGAAGACGACGCAGAGAAGGCTAGACGAGACATTGTGCGTGCTGGTGGTAGTGGTACTCGTGCTTCGATGCGTGGATGATGATGCGTACGCCGACGGAATATAATTATGATGATAGAAATCTTTTACTACGTACTTGTTTTGAAAAAAACAAAAAGCCCTCTTGTCTTGGCCTTCTTGTGTCTCCCTCATTTTTGAAATTTTCTCAACTTCATTTCCCGTTCAGCTCACACGCGTTTGATGATGTCGAAGATAAAAAGAAGCCGCGAGAATGTGGAAGCACGACCAACAACAGCCAAGCGGGTAAAGAGTGATAACGGATTATTATGGCGACTCGTGACGGACCATACCGATATATGTGATATGCACGTCGTGCCGAAGCTGAATGGGAACGACGTTAAATTTTTCTACGACGTCAATACTGAAAGTCGAGCGGCGGTGAAACGGTCGGGTGTGCAATTGCGTAAAGCATTCAAGATTGGAGATTTTGACACGACGTCGACCATATCATGGGCTTTGGAGAAGTGTTCTAAATATGAAAAGGCACGATTTTGTGCACGAATGGCTCGGAAGGGAAATTTAGAATTGCTTAAAGTGTTGCACGAGAAAGGGTGTCCTTGGGACAAAGAGACTTGTTGGTGTGCTGCCATGAATGGTCACCTCGAGTGTTTGAGATACGCGCACGAAAATGGATGTCCTTGGGATAGTTTGACTTGTTCTAAAGCTGCCGAAGAAGGTCACCTCGAGTGTTTACAATACGCGCACGAAAAAGGTTGTCCTTGGGATGATTGGACTTGTATTACTGCTGCCTCAAATGGTCATCTCGAGTGTTTGAAATACGCGCACGAAAATGGATGTCCTTGGAATGAAAGCACTTGTTCTTGGGCTGCCTATAAAGGTCACCTCGAGTGTTTGAAATACGCGCACGAAAACGGGTGTCCTTGGTATACAGATACTTCTCACAGTGCTGTCCTCAATGGTCACCTTGAGTGTTTGAAATACGCTCACGAAAACGAATGTCCATGGGATGAATGGACTTGTTCTGAAGCTGCCGAAAAAGGTCATCTCGAGTGTTTGAAATATGCGCACGAGAAAGGATGTCCTTGGAATGAATATACTTGTTCTAAAGCTGCCAAAAATGGTCACCTCGAATGTTTAAAATACGCGCACGAGAACGAGTGTCCTTGGGATGAAGAGACTTGTCATTATGCTGCCGAAAATGGTCACTTGGAGTGTTTGAAATATTTGCACGAAAATGGGTGTTCTTGGGATGAAAGGACTTGTTGGAATGCTGCCAAAAAAGGTCAACTCGAGTGTTTGAAATATTTGCACGAAAACGGATGTCATTGGGATGAAGATACTTGTTGGTATGCTGCCGAAAATGGTCACCTGGAGTGTTTGAAATACGCGCACGAAAACGGGTGTCCTTGGAACGAAGAGACGTGTTCTAAGGCTGCCGAATATGGTCACCTCGACTGTTTGAAATATTTGCACGAAAACGGATGTCCTTGGGAAGAGAGTTGGTTAGAGACTTGTTGTAATGCTGCCATGAATGGTCACCTCGAGTGTTTGAAATACGCGCACGAAAACGGATGTCCTTGGGATGAATATACTTGTTCTTTGGCTGCCGCAAATGGTCGCCTCGAGTGTTTAAAATACGCGCACGAACACGGATGTCCTTGGGATGAAAAAACTTGTTCTGAAGCTGCTAAAAATAGGCGGCTCGAGTGTTTACAATACGCCCACGAAAACGGGTGTCCTGGAAGTTCGGAATATGCGCATCATCTTTTACCCGCGCAAACCCACGAGTAAAGAAAGAAAGAATGAAAGAAGAAGAGAGAGACTATTTTTTCACCTATTTTTTTTACCTATTTTTTTTGTTGTAACCAAGACTTTTACCAAACATAGTATTTATATTTCTAAATACTTTTACCAATTGGTACCCGGGTACCACTGGTACGGTACTACTAGTACACTATCTATTCGTTCTTCTATTATTGTTGATGCTGCTGTTGTTGAAGCTGCTGCTGCTGCTGCTGCTGCTGCTGCTGCTGCTGCTGTTGCATTCGTAATTGCAGTTGCTGCTGCTGCGCAGCTGCGGCAGCCTTTGACGCCAGCGCAAATGCCGCTTCGGCTCGGCGCATATCTGCCACCTTTTGCCGCTCTTCCTGAGCTATTTTACGAAGTTCGCTCGATTTAAAATCGAGAGCTATTCGAGTTTCCTCGGATACGAGACGTTCAATCAAAAACTCTTCGGCTTGAGATAAAACGTTCGCCGACGTTGAATCTTCGTCCGAGTGTCTTTGCAACGGCATGCAACTTTGTTCGCATGCTTCGAGTCCTTTGTGTAACGTTCTAAGATCTTTCAGCATATCATCATCGATCTTATTCACACGCAACGCCATCCCGCTATGCAAAACATTCTCTTCCGTGAGCAAAGCGCACGCTTCACTCGGTCGTCTTCTCTTTACTTTTTGTTCGTCTTCGTCTTTGTTTTCCAACTTGTTCTCACTTCGTTTCTCTTCCTCTCTTTCGTCGTTGTCATCTTCTATGGCAAACCCCTCTTTCTCCGCTATCAACATCCCAACAGCCTCTCGCAAGAGTCGCAACTTCTTCCTCTTTTCTTTTTTGTTGCCGTTGTTGTCACTTTCATCGTCTTCGTCGATGAAAGAAGAAGAGTCAAACTGAAACAAACCTCTCTGGTCTGCAAACGTATGGAAAGGCATCAACGTTTCGAGCACATCCTTCGCCGTTCGGAAGAACTCTTTTTTGTCTCCTCCTTTTCCTTCTTTGTTAAATTGTAAGCGCATAGAAATGGCTTCTTTGGCGTCCATCAGAGCTCTTTCTGACGCAATCGACGCCGCTTTATTCACGTCTTGCGGGTTTGGAATCAGCTTTCTTTGTGGATGATGGTTGTGTTGTTGTTGTTGTTGTTGTTGTTGTTGTTGTTGTTGTTGTTGTTGTTGTTGTTGTTGAAGAGGAGGAGGAGGAATTGCGGGGAGGTCCGCTTGCATCGTTCGTTCTCTTTCATGTTCTTCCTTAACTTGTTCCTTTTCCTCGTCTCCTTTGTCGTCGACGTTCATCTTCGTCGTCGTCGTCGTCGTCGTCGTGAAAGAGGGAAGAATGTCTTTTCGAAAGAGGGAAAGCGAGAGAGGTTTTTGGCTTTTGTAAAATCACTTTTATTTTACGGGAACTGGGAGAAGTTTATCGAACGGAATAATGTGCCAAACGATAAACGTCATTGTCACACGCACAAGCAACACGCACAGAGAAAGAAAGAGAGAAAGAGAGAAGAAAAAAAAAATACCATCGCGCGCATAAACACCACCATGTCCTCCTTTCGAGCGTCGCCCTTGTCGACGTCATTCGTCCCTTCTTCTTCTTCCCTCGTGCAACACCAATCCGTGCGGATTATCCAGAGAGTGGAACGACGTCGTCGGAAAAATACAACCACGAGCTGCGCGCAGAGAAGTAGCAGCAACAGCATCGACGAAGGGGTGAAAAAGAATAAGGAAGAGGAAGACGCAGAAGAGCTCATGATGTCTGCATCGTTCGATGAAGCCGATTTGCAAGCACGACAAAGGCAGACGCCCAAAACACCAGACGAAATGAAAGCGCTTGCGAAAACAGAGAAAACAACAAGTTCGAGTAATAGTAGTAGCGGCGGTGGGTTGAAGAAAAATCTCGCCTCGGTAACGGACGAAAATGAATTGAACATGCTTTTGCGAGTGTTACCAACGAGAATTCGTGAGCAAATACATGAACACGAGAGAAAACTTGAACTCATCGAAGTTGTCATGGACATCGGAAGAGTGCCGCTAGCTCGCTTCCCAGAAGGCCCGGCGGAACCGTTGTATTCAAAAGAAAGCCTTAAAAAGTTCGATATATGGGACGCAGAAAGTTCCAAAATTACTATGAATGATATTGACGAAGCCTTGAGCTTACTTGGTGAAGTTGGCGCAGATAATAGAGCGGGAATTGATGGCACTTTACATCGTATTTCAACGATTAGAAACAGAAGAGGAACCGTGATAGGTTTAACGTGTAGAGTGGGACGAGCAGTGAAAGGCGCAGCTGAATTGTGTAAAGACTTAGTGAGCTCGGAAGAATCGAGCTCGGTGCTATTACTAGGCCCTCCAGGTGTGGGTAAGACGACGGCAATCCGCGAGATGTCTAGATTGTTATCGGCAGACTTCAATCAAAGAGTTGTCATTGTGGACACTTCAAACGAAATCGGCGGCGATGGAGATGTGGCGCATCCTGGCGTAGGAAACTCGCGGCGCATGCAAGTAGCAGACCCAAAACTTCAACACGCCGTGTTAATAGAAGCAGTGGAAAACCACACGCCGCAAGTCGTTATTGTCGATGAGATCGGTACAGAAGAAGAAGCTGTAGCTGCGAGAACTATATCGGAACGAGGAGTAAAAATGATTGCCACGGCACACGGTCACACATTAGAAAATGTTTTAAAGAACCCATCTCTGTGTGATTTAGTTGGAGGGGTCCAATCCGTGACTCTTGGTGACGACGAAGCACGAAGGCGACGGGGGCAAAAAACAATTCTTGAGCGAGAAGGTCCGCCAACCTTTAGCATCGCCGTAGAGATGCTTGACATCGGTCTTTGGAGAGTACACACGGACGTGGCGTCATCCGTAGATGCACTTTTAGCCGGACAAGCACCATTCACTGAGTTACGCGCGCTTCGAGAAGATGGTGTAGTAGTACAAGTTCCCGAGTTTCGCGAAAATTCCCTACCTTACGCATCAAATAACAGGCCCGGAGCGCCTGCTTCTAAATTTGGTGTCGGTGCGATGCAGCATCAATCGCGCCTGGGTTCAGCGGCAACTGCTAATTCATCGTCGTATGGTAGTCGTTCCTCTTTAGCAACTGAAGCAGCTGTCATGAAGCAGTTCACCATCCCCCCGAATGTAAGTGAAGCGTACGGGTCGTCTGGATACTTGGGTGCAGACGAAAGAGATTCTGGATTGAGACGAAAAGCGCCTCGTCCACCATCGCCTCCACCGTTAACGTCAGCTGGATATGTCGCGCAAGAAATTGCCAATGCAGCACTTCTTCGAGAACGTAAATCATCCGCATCGGCAGCAGCAGACGCGACGATGAAAAAACGTGTTAGTGCGGATCGTTCCATAAAAGGAGGTAAGGAAGGCGACAGCGATGAGGATGACGAGGATGATGACGACTATTCAAATGCAAGCAGTAATGAAGAGGCAGTTTTGTGTGTCTTTCCGTTTGAACTGAACGAAAGCGAAGTGAGAAAAGTATTCTTGGAACTTGGATTCGAAACTTTAATCCATTTGGTGAGTCGTTTGGAGGATGCGGATGCCATATTGGGCGTTAAAACTCGCGTGAAGAGTACAAAGTGGCTACGACACGCGGCAAGATCGAGAGGTATTCCAATTTATGCCATGAAAACGGAACGCCCAGTGAGTCTAATTAAAGCCGCGCGTGCAATGCTAGGCGAATCAGATATTGGCACACCAGAGGATGGTGAACATTAGCTTTTGAAATCATTTTATCATTGTAACATCATACTTATGATATAATATTATTGAGTAAAGAAAGAAAGAAAGAAAGAAAGAAAGAAAGAAAGAAAGAGTAATTTTTTTATTTTTTTGTCTCTTTCCGAGGAAAGACCGAAGAGGGGAAAAAGTGCCCATTTTTTTTTCTCGGAACACAACGCATTTTACGGACACGAGAGCGGAGCGTGCGTGTGTGAGTGTGAGTGAGTGAGTATCTGCGACTCGCTCGGCGTGAGGGAGTGTGTGTGTGTGTGTGCGTGCGTGCGTGCGTGCGTGCGTGTGTGTTCTGCATATCGTTTACACTGTATATATTAGATAGAAAAGCGCGTTATTAATCCATTTTATAAACGGGAAAGAAACGGCAAAAATCCAAGTCAATGTCGTCCACGAAACAAAACGCAAAAGAGGATGCTCCAAATGCTACCCATACGACTCACGCGGCACCGCAATTAATAACGAGTTCTCCATTATCCTCCCCACCACCGACGACCACGAGTAGTCGATTTGCTGTGTTGCACAGAAGAGATTCGTTGTGCAATTCAGCCGAGTTAGAGAGCGGAAACGGGCGAGGAGAAGGAAAAGGAAGACGAACGTCCACGGTGTCGAATTTATTAGGAATCACGAATACCAACGCGAAGCAAACACAACAACAAGTTTTACCATCAAAACCACCGCGAACGATCGGATCTCGAATCAAGCGCAGACGTAAATCGATTAATGAATCAGACTCGCGTGGCGCGTTTGACGCGTTGCCAAACGAGTTAGTCGAGGCAATTTTGTTAAAACTCGACGCCCCAGCTTTGGCGAGTTTACAAGCTACGTCGAAGTATTTTAGGCATTCTGGGGTGTGCGATAGGGTGGCTAGATTTATATTAGCGACGAGAGATGGCGAGCCAGGGTTTGATGAGTGTCACAGAGGCGAAAATAACAAAGAAGAAGAGGAGGAGGAAGAGGTTGCGTTGAACGACGAGAGTGACGATGAAGAGAATAGAAGAAACAACAACAACAACAACAACAAAAGAAAGAAAAGAACAAAAACTACTGCGAAGAAGATGAGCATGGTCCCACCAACCGTTGGAAGCTGTCGAGTGAGACCTCAAGACTCAGCGATTGCCGTGCTACGGTTTAAAGACGTCATGGAGAGAGCGGAACGAGCGTCCAGTCTCGTTTCGTTGGGGTCGTTTCATACGGTTCGACTCGTGGACAGGTTTATGCACTGTAAGTGTCCTGGAAAAAAATGCGAATGTTGTCCTACCACCAATCAGTGCCGGGTGTTTCGCGTGACCGATATAGAATCGTGCGGAAGAGGATTCCATGGCCAGCTTGGAAGAGGGAAGAATATGTATGACGCGACCGCCTCTTTCGGTAAGGTCGATATGGGATTGCAACTCGATCAGAATTACGAGCTTTGTACGGAGAACTTTGAATCACAGTTTCTCTTGTCCGACGATAACGATACTTCGTGGTATACGACGTATGAAGAAACGACTTTCGTTCAAGTCTCCGCTGGAAGTTCGCACTGTGCTGGGCTCACCAAAAATGGGGCCCTTTACACGTGGGGCCTTGCCTCCTCGGGAGAGACGGGGCATCATCATACGCCTATTGAAATTTCAATTCCGAAAAAAGTATTGGGTTTGCTTCGCGTCACAAAAGTTGCGTGCGGTTCTAATCACACGTTGGCTGCAACTGCTGACGGTCAGTTGTTCTCCTGTGGTCGTGGACGGCACGGTCAATTAGGACTGGGGTACTTCCACGACGGCGGTCCGTTGACGCGATGCGATGCGTTGCGGGATATGCACGTCATTAACGTTGCTGCCGGAGGACAGCACTCGGTATGCATAACGGATGATGGTAGAGTGTGGTCGTGGGGAGATTTTAGAAAAGGTCAGCTCGGTTTAGGAGATTTACGGTTCGCAACCAGTGCTGGATGGCACACTGGCGTGCCTTGGCCGTGTTTGGTTGAGTCGCTCTGTGAAGAAAATTTATCTTCCTTCGATTTATTAGACGGTAAAGATTCGGTATCGAAAGTAAGCTGTGGTAAGGAGCATACTATGTTTTTGACGCAATCTGGTAGACTGTTTGCATGTGGTAGTGCTAACTACGGCCAGATTGCTCAGGTTTCAGTTTTAGATAGGAACGTGTTTTATCCAAAGCGCGTCCAGATTAAGCACCATGTGCGCAAACAGGATGGCACGACGCTGATGCACCGAGTTCGAGCGTGCTCGTGCGTGAATGCGAATCAACCATCTAATGGTAACGTGAGTTGTAGAGTCGCTCAAGTAGCGTGTGGGGGGAATCATTCGTTGGTACTCACTGGTTGCGGAGCCGTTTTTGCCACCGGTTCGAACTCGTACGGTCAACTCGGTTTGGGCGACGTGAAGCATCGGGATACATTTAGTCGCGTGTGGAGATTTCACGACAAGAAACTGAATGTCATTAGCGTGTTAGCTGGAGAACATCACTCCGCGGCAGTCGTTTCCAATCAAACTGTGTTGAAAGAGACGGATTGCGAAGAATGTGTTTCGAACGAGGAGTGGTTGGAAGCGAAAGCTTGCGCGTATAGCGTCGGAGGCAAAGGGGAATACGATGAGGTGCATAAAAAATACGCGTACAAACTTTATCAGTGGGGGAGAGGCGATTGGGGTCAATTGGGACACGGCGAAACTCGCGGTAAATGGTGGCCGACATTGACAAAAAAGTCGAACGAATCATTAGCGAGACCGTCAAAAAGAGGTGATTTTTTGGGGTACGAACGATACTACGAGAGCGAAGCGGAATTGGAAAGGATAGCAAGGGAAACGGCAATCAGAAACTTTGAAAATGGAGTTAATAATAACGTTTAATAAAAACATTTAATGTACTGAGTATGTAGATGTCCATTTACTTAAGTATATAAAAATGAGTCACCCACGAACGAGGGCAACACGAACACACGACCTTATATAAAAAGATTAAAGTTCTTTCTCGTTGCCTCCTCTGAATCGGTTGAATGCGCCGGAGACTTTGGAGAACAACCCACCGCCGCCTTGTTCTTTTTCATTACCTTTAGTGACGGGAACTTCTTCTGTTCCTTCTTGACCAATCTCGTCATTGTCGCTGCCCTCGTCGTCGTCAACAGCACTATTGAATGCACCAACTTCATCGTCTTCTTCTTCTTCTTCTTCTTCGGAAGGCATGGCGTCACCGTAATCACCGCCGCCGTAATCACCATAATCGCCTCCTTCGTCATCGTCGTCGTAATCGTCATCTCCACCACCCATACCGCCCATACCCATCATGTCGTCTCGGTTAAACATTTGCATTCCCGGCATTCCCGGCATATTCTTCAATTTCCCCATCATCCTCTCCGTATCGATATCTTTCTTCTCCTTTTTCTTGAACTCTGGCAACGGCTTTCGCGTCTTGGAAACGCTCTTCGCCTTCTTCGAGCAACTCTCCGTCTCTTCCTTACACAACCATTCCTCGATTCCTTTAGCCGTCTTAATTCGATTCTTAAACAAAATTTCCGCTAAATCTGTATCTCTCCCTTCCATCACGTCCTCGCACGCTTTCAACATCGTCTTACACGTCGTTTCGCACGACGAATACACGTCATCTCCCATAAACTTTAAAACCAATTTGTTTCTAAAGTTCACTTTCAAATCGTTTTGGACGGCCCACATGGTTTTATCGTCCGATTCGTCGCACATGGACTCCATCTCCTCGATAACATCCACTTCGGTTAACTTATCTCCTTTCTCTTCTCTTACGCGTTTGCCCGTTTCGAACGCTATTTGTGCGATTTTCTGACACACTTCGCAGTGGATTAGTTTGCTATCCGACTTGATCGCCCTGAACGCGGGTTTATTTTTATCACCACCCATGCCGGGCATCCCGAATTGCGCTTTCGCCGTTGGAAAGAATTGGAGCAGAGAAGAGACGAGAAAAGAGACGAGAAAGAAGAGGGAAGAGACCCTCATCGCGGAAGATGAGGGAGACAAAGACGTGCACAAGACCATAAGTGGATGATGTCCGTACTTGCTACGTATCGGGTCGTGCGTATGCCGACGGAATTGGTGTGAAGAAGAGAGAGTGAGGGAGAGTGAGGGAAAAGCCCTCTTGGCTCTTCTTGTGTCTCTCCCATTTTTGAAAATCTAAAAATTCTGAAATACTACGTACGTACTGTAGAGCACTATATATATAACAACAACAACAACAACAACAACAACACTCTTTCTCTGGGGCAGATGATACAAAATAACTATGCTCGCGTTCCTCCTCGTACTTACTTCAACGCGCTCACGGCCATTCGGAGGGATCGGGACATTGGCACCAATCGAACTCTTCGCGCTAAAGCGTCCTCGTCAAGAGAAGAGGAAGAAGTCACTCTCACAAAGCCCCCTTTTGTAGTAGCAGTAGGAATGGTGGTGGTAGTAGTTTTGACCACGTCGGGAGTGATGCGCCCGGTGGCAAAACAGAACGACTGGTATAACCTGTGCGAAGGCATCGTCTCTTTGAGCAACGGCGCGCTTTCTTTCGGCGGTTTGACTTTGATTGTTTCGAGGTATACCCAAAATTTGTCGCGGCGTTCTTTTCTCTCCTCTGGAGTGAGTTGCCTTTGTTGAAATTCCGGCGGTACGAGTGCGCTGGGATCTACTTTCGTCTCTTTCGTCCCAGTCTTAGAACCCGGGCTGTTGCTTTTCTTTCTTTTCTTCGTCAAAGGTGTCTGTTTTGCCTCTGCTACGGCAGCTGAATCTACAACGAACGCTTTCGTTTCGTTGTTGTTCTCGACCGTCGCTCCCGGTGTTTGAAGGTTCAACTTTTTCTTTGCCCTCACTACCGGTGTGGCGGTGGTAGCTAACGCCTTCTTTCCTCGCGCACCTTTTGCACCTGTTGTTGGAACAACAGTATCACTAGTTGCAGTTGCAGCAGCGGCACTCTTCTTGAGATTCTTCGACTCCGTACCACTCGCCGGTTCGAGTTCAAAAGCGACGGGCGTTATTTGCTCGCTCTTTTGCGTGCGCTTCTGCGGTGCCGTCTTTGGCTCTTCCGCAGCCGTAGTCGCAGTCGCAGCAGCGTCTTTCTTGCCTCTCGAACCCGCGATCGTTGACCTCTTCTTGGTCACTATTGCCGTCGCGGGAGCCTCCTTCTCTTTCTCTAATTTTTCTTCTTCTTTCTTCGTTGACGTCGCAACATTCTCGGCGCTAGTAGTAGCATTAGTAGCATTCTTTCGCGCCTTTTTCGTGGCTACAACATCGTTAGTATTATTAGCGACACTCGCATCGCCTCCTTGCATCTTTGGATTATTCTCCGCCGCTTTTCTTTTCGCGCCGCCTCCTGAAGGGAGCGCCTTGGTATTTGTAGTATTCGATGACTTCTTAGCAGTAGTAGTACCAATATTCTTCGAGAACGTCGGCGATGGAGCCACGTTCTCCTTCTCCTTCTCCGCTTTTTTATTCTTCGCGGACCCAGTTAACGATACAGTCGTCGGTTTCAACGCCGGCCTCGAGGCGGTTGGCGTCATCGTCACTCTAGCTTTGTGTTTTACCTCGGACGAAGGCAACACTTCCGAGAAGTCTCTCAAAGCCGACGGACCTGGCGCGTGTCGAGAGACGAGAGGATCCCACGCCCAAGGTGCTAACTTGGCGAGCTCTTTTTGTTGTCGGGACATCGGTGCTTGCGGTTGTTGCGGCTGCTTTGCGTTATTCGGAGATGCTTTTCTCGTCGTATTCTTCTTCTTCTTCTTCTTCTTTTGTTGTTCTTTTCGTTCATCGTCATCGTCATCGTCGGCGTCATCGTCATCGTCGGCGTCGCTGGACGACGACGAAGTTTTGTTCATCATCAACGCATCCGCCGGGCAATCTCGAGTGGATTCAGCTAACGCTAAAGCTAATTGTTGCCTCTCGGTTAATCGTATCGTTGGCTGAGTAGGCGTCATATCGCGTGTTGATATATTCAAAAATGTCCTCTTTTAAACGAGAGAATATTTGAATAAAGTCGCTCTATTATTATTGGAAAATGGTTGTGAAACGCTTTCAAAAAGCCTCTCTCCTTTGTACAATGAATCACAAAGCGTGACGATGCAAAGAAAGAACCGTGGAAGCGTGCGTGCGTGCGTGCGTGCGTGTATCCTTGAATAGACGATAGAGTGCGCGTGAAAATACTATGAAGAAGTCGAGTTTGAAGTCGAGAAGTCGAGACAAAGAAGAAGAAGAAGAAGATTTCAAAAAAGAACAAAAAAAACAACCAATCCAATGACCAATGACCAAATGCCAAAAAACACCAAAGCAAAAAAAGAAAGAGATTTTGTTGTGCAAATTATTGCAGAGGCAAAAAATCGAGTTTGATTTTTCAAAAAAAAAAAGTTCGTAAATCTCAATATTAGTAGTAGTAGTTCAATTATATTGTATATATCTTAGATATCCCCAGTGTGTATCTCATACAACAAGAGATGTATAGCGTACACACGTTGTGTTTTTACCAAATTATCTAGCGTGTTAATGAAAGGTGCCATTTAAAAAAAAGAAGTGCGCGCGATGTCGCAAATGTGTTTTTACTTCCTTCTTAAAAATCCTTTCACTCCCCCCCGGTTCAACAATAAAGTAGAAAACAGATTACTTATTGTACGCGGCCTTCGCCTTCTCGTATCTGATCTTATCGGCATCGGCCTTTTTGACGTACGGCGCCTTTTCCGAATCAGACATGGCTCTCCACAACTCGCCGAGCTTTTTGCCGACTTCGGTCACCTTCAAGTCTGGGTTCGACTTGACAACCTTCGGTCTTTGGTCGTTCATGAAGAAAAAGTACGCGGACAAGTTTCTTTTCGGCGCGTTCGGGTCTTTCACCTTCTTCGCTTTCTTCACCTTCTTCGGGGATTTCGCAGCCTTGGCCATTGTGTCTGTTTTTGGTTGGTTCTTTTTTGAGTTTTTTTGAACGAAAAAGGAGAAGAAGAGGCGTTTTTGAGTCAGTTTTCTCGTTGGAAAAAAAAAAATCATCGCGGCGGCCAAAGACCAAATTTGAACACACGTTCAAAAAAGAGAGCATTCGACCTCTACGAGTCGAAGAATTTTGAGAGAAGGAAAATTAAATCGTCTCTTCTTCTGCAGTCGCATTTAACGACTGCACTCCTCCCCGATCAACGGAA
>MDSZ01256591.1_pt1 | contig 14578 bp, 9 predicted proteins | sample 811201 | NCBI WGS metagenome assembly MDSZ01 (sample SAMN05326647, study PRJNA326480) | marine metagenome | isolation source: seawater | place: Indian Ocean: North | collected 2010
CACGTTTTAGCGGAACAAAGAATCTTGAGAACGCCATTGACTGGATTCTTGAAGAGATGAAAAAAGACGGACTTGAGAATGTCCACGGTGAAAAAGTCATGATCCCAAGGTGGGTTCGTGGGAAAGAATGGGTCCGCATGAAAGTGCCGTGGAAGAAAGAGATGGCCATGCTTGGCCTTGGCGGCAGTGTGGCGACACCCAGTGATGGAATTACAGCTGAAGTACTGGTGGTTGACGATTTTGAGGAGTTAGAGAGACGTGCCAGCGAAGCGAAAGGGAAAATCGTTCTTTTCAATGCACCGTTTACCAACTATGGTAAAACAGTCCGTTACCGGCGTGATGGAGCCAATGCCGCTGCTGAGGTGGGAGCGGTGGCCAGCCTAATTCGTTCGGTGGGGCCATTCTCCATGAATACACCCCACACCGGCGGGATGGGATACAAAGAGGGCGTTCCCAAAATTCCCCACGCAGCTATTACAGTGGAAGATGCCATAATGCTGGGCCGTCTGGCCGACAGGGGTGAACCTATTGTCCTGTCACTCTATATGGAAGCCCATTTTGAAGGTGATGTCCCTTCCAGAAATGTAGTGGGAGAGTTAAGGGGCATTGAAATGCCGGAAGAGGTGGTTGTTCTTGGGGGACACATTGATTCCTGGGATGTAGGTCAGGGGGCTATGGATGATGCTGGCGGCTGTGTAGCAGCATGGCAAGCCGTAAAATTGATGAAAGATCTTGGTCTCCGTCCGCGCCGGACTGTGCGGGTGGTCATGTGGACGAATGAGGAGAACGGCCTCCGTGGCGGTAACGCCTATCGCGACGCACACCAGGACGAACTGAAAAACCATGTGCTCGCTATGGAATCTGACAGCGGTGTGTTCAAGCCGTCCGGATTTGGCTTCACCGGTTCGGACCACGCCCGGGAAATCATTAAGCAGATTGCCACATTGCTCGAACCCATAGAAGCCGGAGAAATTGCTCCCAGCGGCGGCGGGGCTGACATCGGTCCCATCATGCGCGAAGGGGTTCCAGGGATGGGGCTCAGGGTTGAAGGATCAAAATATTTCTGGTATCACCATACCAATGCAGATACCATAGATAAGCTCGATCCCCATGATGTAAATCTTTGTGTGGCTGCCATGGCCGTTATGGCTTACGTGGTGGCCGACTTGCCTGAAACACTTCCCCGGTAGCAACTTATTTCCCGCCGAGATTCTTTCCCGGCGCAATATTAAATTCTTCTTTCCATGCTTAGTAGACTTCGGGTTAAGAATTACGCATTAATAGAAGATATGGACCTCACCTTTGGTGCGGGGCTTAACATTCTTACGGGGCAAACAGGCGCCGGTAAGTCCATCCTTATAGGATCCATGAATCTCATCATCGGTGAAAAAGCTTCCACGGAAATGGTTCGCAGTGGTGCAGAGGAGGCATTTGTAGAAGCAACTTTTGAACTCGCGGGTAAGGTACCAGATCTGCTTTCTTCCTATGTCCGAGTGGGTGAGCCCGTACTTGTGAGACGACAGGTGATTCGTGGTGGCCGGAGTTACGCTTTTGTGAATGATCATCAGGTGACCGTGGGAAAGCTGAAGGAAATTGGTGACATTCTACTGGATCTTCTGGGTCAACACCACCATCAGTCCCTTTTGAATGTGGACAATCATCGGCAGCTTCTTGACAGGTTTGCCGTGGACAATGAACTTTCTCAAAACTACACTGCTGCTTTTACAGAACTCAAAGAGCGGCAGTCCGAGCTGGAATCGACAATAAACGCCGAAGAACTTACCAGAGAAAGGCAAGAACTTTACCGGTTCCAGCTTCAAGAAATTAATGCGGCCAAGCTTGAAACGGGGGAGCAGAGCTTACTTGAAGAAAAGGTGACCATTCTCCGTAATGCCCAGCACCTGAAAGATACTGCTCGAGAACTTAGTTATTCCCTTTCCGAAGATGATGATTCCGCCCTGGACCGTCTTCGGGGTATGTTAAAAGTCTTTGAATCCCTGGCGGAACTGGACAGCAGTCTGAAAGAAAAAGCTGTCCAGTGGAAAGAGGCAATCTATTCTCTAGATGATATTTCCATGGAACTGTCCCGTTACGGTGACACTATTGAAGCTGATCCCGAGCGGCTTGACTGGGTGAACGAGAGACTCCAGTTGTACCGCGATTTTTCCAAAAAGTATGGCGAAGGATATGATGGCATTATGGCATATAAAGAAAAAATCGCCGGTGAATTGGACAATCTGGAAAACAGGGGTGAAAAAATTAAGGTGCTGGAAAAAGAGATCGCTTCACTCAAAACAAAAGTTTATGATTTGGGCAGTAAAATTTCTGCTAAACGATCCAATGGTGCCAAAGATCTAAAAAAGAGAATAAAGGCTGAATTGGCGGAACTTGGTATGAAAGGGACCAAATTTGATGCGGTACTAACGCCTGTTTCTGATAATGCCGGGATGGCAGTAACGAATGACGATGACCCCTGCCTCGCGGGAGAGTTTGGGCTTGAGGACATTGAATTTCTCATTTCGCCTAATCCCGGCGAACCTTTGAAGCCGTTGGCGAAAATTGCTTCTGGCGGAGAGATGTCCCGCATCATGCTGGGGCTAAAAACTGTGCTGGCAAAAGTAGATGCCATTCCCCTTTTGGTGTTCGATGAGATTGATGTGGGAATCGGCGGGGACACCGCTAATCTGGTAGGAAAGAAACTGAAAGCTCTTGCCCAAAACCATCAAGTCATTTCCATTACACATCTTCAGCAGATAGCCTCTTTTGCGGACAGGCACTTCCAAGTACGCAAAGCTGAACGTGGAGGTAGAACTGTGACTGAAGTGGCAGAACTTAGCCAGGAAGAGAAAGTTGCTGAGATTGCACGAATGATTTCAGGAGAAAAAATTACAGACCTGACGCTGGAACATGCCCGGGAGTTTCTCCGGGGCGCGGCGGAGGCATAAATGAAACCTATTTATCAATTTTTTGCATTTGTAACAGTTTTACTATTTTGTTCCTGTACTAGTGGATCGTTTGATATTGTGATCAAAGGTGGACAGGTCATGGATCCTGATTCCGGGCTGGATGATGTCCGAAATATCGGTATACAGGGTGGTAAAATTGTGGCAGTTACTCAAGACAAAATCATTGGGAAACGTATTATCAATGCTGACGGTTTAGTGGTTTCACCCGGATTTATAGATCTTCATGATCACGGTCAAAACGAGGAAGCATTCCGTTTTAAAGCACTGGACGGTGTTACCTCCGCTTTTGAGTTGGAGGTTGGAACGGGGGACATTGCCGAATGGTACACCGAACGGGACCAAAGTCAATTCATACACTATGGAGTCAGCATTGGACACATTCCCGTCCGGATGATTGTGACAGGGGATGAAGGAGATTTCTTGCCAAGTGGCCCGGCGAAAACTGTTGTGGCCAGTGAATCGCAGATAGCTGAAATGTCCCAACGGTTTGAGGAGGGATTAAATCAAGGTGCAGTAGCTGTGGGTTTTGGTATTGCTTATACACCGGCAGCCACGGTAGAAGAGTTTGAAGCAATGTTACATGTGGCATCACAATATAATGCTTCGGCGCACATTCACGTTCGTGAAGGATTAGATGGTCTCCGGGAAGCAATTACAGGTGCAGCAAATACTGGAACGGCTCTTCATGTTGTTCATGCCAATTCTAGTGGTGCTGAACAGATGACGGAGTTTTTGGCTATTATTGAAGAAGCCCGTGCCGCGGGGCAGGATGTAACAACAGAAGCTTATCCCTATAGTGCCAGCCAAACCTACATCGAATCAGCACTCTTTGATGATTGGGAGACCTGGGAGCCGGAGCGCTACCAAATTTTTCAGTGGGTTAATACAGGAGAGCGTTTGAATCGTCAGTCTTTTGCTCAATACCGTGCTATGGGAGGAATAGTTATTATTCATCAAAGAACGGAGGCGATGACCCGTACAGCCATTGAAAGTCCTCTTACTATGATCGCGAGCGATGGTCATATCGAAAATGGCAGAGGCCATCCCCGCGGGTCCGGATCGTATGCCAGAGTGCTTGGCCGCTATGTACGGGACGAAGGGGTCCTGGATCTTATGGATGCTCTCCGAAGAATGACCATTGAACCAGCCCGCCGATTAGAAGCCAGAGTTCCGGCTATGGGAAAAAAAGGACGTATTCGTCCTGGTGCTGATGCAGACATTACTATTTTTGATCCGGAGACAGTCATTGATCGTGCCACCTACACGAATGGTGCGGTGCCGTCTGAAGGGTTTAGGTATGTGCTCGTGAGCGGTATACCTATCGTAGATGGTGGTCGGTTTGTTGAAGATGTTCGGCCGGGCAGGCCCATAAGAGTGGATGAACATTGATTTGTTATCAATAAAAGAAATGCCAGGAGAAATATCATGTCTAGAATAATGTCTATTTTGCTCAGTTTTTTAGTGGCGGTAGTGCCCCTGTCCGCGGGCAAACTGAAGTTTGTCATAAACTATCCTACTGAGAAAAATGGTAATATTTTGGAAGGTCGGGTTTTGCTCATGTTGGCTAAAAGCGATGAATCTGAACCTCGTTTCCAGATTACCTACCAAAACCATACGGGATTGATCTATGGCGTGGATGCACTGGGGAAAAAGCCAAAGGGGGGTGTTGTTGTTGATGGCACTGTATTTGGATATCCCATCGAATCCCTTGATAATATTCCGGCCGGAGAGTATTGGGTACAGGGACTTTTGCATACTTATGAAACGTTTAACCTGAAAACAGGGCACACAGTGAAACTTCCTATGGATAACGGTGAGGGTCAAAAATGGAACCGTTCTCCCGGAAACCTCTATTCAACACCTAAGAAGATATTTTTGGACCCTGACAAGAAAAAATCTGTAAAGATTACACTGGATCAGGTCATTCCATCCATCGAGCCACCGGAAGACACCAAATATATTAAACATATAAGGATGCAGAGCAAGTTACTGACGGAGTTCTGGGGTCGACCCATATATCTCGGTGCTCATGTTTTGTTACCAGAAGGCTTTAATGAACATCCTGAAGCGAAGTATCCTTTAATGATTTTTCACGGTCACTATCCTCATGATTTCGGCGGCTTCAGGACAGAACCACCCGATCCTGACTTAGAACCTAAGTACAGCGCACGTTTTGATTGGGAAGGTTATAATAAGACCGTTCAAGAGTATGATTACCAGTTCTATAAGGAGTGGACGAGTCCAGGCTTTCCTCGGGTACTCGTTATCAAAATCCAGCACCAAAACCCGTACTACGATGATTCCTATGCCGTCAATTCCGCCAATATCGGTCCTTATGGTGATGCTATCACTTACGAACTGATTCCATACATTGAAGAGCAGTTTCGCGGTATCGGAGAAGGATGGGCGAGGTTTCTATATGGTGGTTCTACCGGTGGGTGGGAAGCACTGGCAGCACAAGTGTTCTACCCTGATGAATATAACGGCTGCTTTGCCGCTTGTCCCGATCCTATCGATTTCCGGGCATATTGCCTTGTGAACATTTACGAAAATGAGAATGCCTATTTTAAGGGTGGTCCATTCAAGCGCATTGAAACACCAGCCCACCGAAACTACCTGGGTGAAGTTAATGCTACTGTTAGAGACATGAATTATGTGGAATTGGCTATCGGCAACAACGGCCGTTCCGGTGATCAGTGGGATATCTGGCAAGCGGTCTACAGCCCCATGGACTCAGACGGCTATCCCAAACCGATCTGGGACAAAAAGTCAGGTAAGATTGATAAAGAAGTGGCTGACTACTGGAAAGAAAACTATGACCTCCGTTATGTTCTTGAACGGGACTGGGCAAAGATTGGTCCGAAGTTGAAAGGTAAGATTCATGTCTACTGTGGCGACATGGACAATTATTATCTAAACAATGCTGTTTACCTTATGGAAGAATTTCTGGAAGGGACTACTGATCCCTATTACAACGGCGAAGTGGATTATGGCGATCGTGCGGAGCACTGCTGGAATGGTGACCAGACACGACCTAACGCCTTGTCCCGGCTTCGATATAATCAAATGTTTATTCCCAAGGCTGTAGAGCGGATGGAAAAGACCGCACCTTCCGGAGCTGACCTGAAAAGTTGGAGGTATTAGCCCCTCGGCCATGATTATTTACAACAGAACACAGTATAAAGAACTGACGCCTGGGCAATACCAAAAAGAAAAACGCCGTCTGCAGATTGAATTGCTGAAACTACAGGAGTGGGTCATAGATCAGGATCAACGCATAGCCCTCCTGTTTGAGGGCCGCGATGCTGCCGGAAAAGGGGCTACCATCCGACGGTTTATAGAAAGACTTATGCCAAAAAGTGTAAGGATGGAGGAACTGGGTGTTCCGTCACCAACGCAAAGAAAAAAGTGGTTGAAGACATATGCAAAGCTGTTGCCTGAGCCGGGTGAAATTGTCTTTTTTGACAGATCCTGGTATTCTCGGGCACTTATACAACCCACCATGAATTACTGCAAGGAGAAACAGTACCACTACTTCATGAGAAAAGTCAATGATTGGGAGGAGATTTTGGTGGATGAGGGACTAATTCTCATCAAATTCTATCTTTCTGTTTCACAACACAGTCAGACACTTAGATTTCGTTTACGGGAAGCAAGCCCGCTAAAGTATTGGAAACTATCTGAAAATGATTTGAAAGCAGCAAGTGAGTGGGATTTGTTTACTTATTATAAAGAACAGATGTTCCGTAAAACCTCTACGGAAAAGAATCCTTGGATAATCATCAATTCAGAGAACAAGATGATTGCGCGTTTGAACGCGATGCGTTATGTTCTTTCGCACATTGACTACGCGGGGAAAAAAAATCTCAGAGCCAAAAAGTGGACACGGGAAATTCCGGAATACCGGATCACCATAGACGACGTGTTTTTTGACAATCTCACAAAAGAGCAGTATGAACTTCTCTTCAGCCTACAAGGACACACCTAAATGATGGATCGAATCAAGACTGCCGGCGGAATTGTGTTTAAGGATGGAAAATTTCTCTTTATCTACAAACAGGGAATGTGGGACCTGCCGCCCATGAACGTATTGTATACCTTTTTGATTATCTAAAACAGTTCCCCGTTTACAGGCAACTGATGGACCGTCAAGCCGTTCCGGCTTAATCCTTACGCTTACTTATCCATGTAATCCCGCGGCAGGCGGAGCGTTGTCAGTGTGCCCGACGCTGCTTCAAGCTCTAGCCATGTATCAATGTTTAGAGATATGGTGGCAGCGGCGCATGTGGGAAATTTCTCTATGATCGTATTGGCAAGTTGTTCCACAAGGGAATGAAAAGTGGGATTGTGCCCAAAGACAGCGGCATGACTAGCTAAATCATCCAGATCTTTTAGGATTTCAATGATGGTACTAGGGTGAGCGCCGTAGAAACTGCGTTCTTCCACAATGTTGTTCTCAGAGTAGCCCATTTCACTGGCAATAGTTCGTGCTGTGGTGATAGCACGTTTGGCGGGGCTACTGATAATCTGATCGAACATAACACCTTCATCGCGAAGAATGCGTCCCATCATGGGAGCATTCCGTTTACCGCGGGAATTAAGAGGGCGTTCAAAGTCACTCAAATGAGGATATTTCCAACTGGACTTTGCATGACGTATGACAGTGAGTTGTTTAATAGTTCTAGTTAGGTATTAGCCGTCACATCTGAAAAGATTGGGCATGGCCTCTTTAAAGCTACTGACATTCACAACACTCACATTCTTATCATTATTCAAGGCACAGAATACACCATCACTAAACCTACCCGTCGGTTTCTGCGTCAACCAGATGCCGTCCGTATTTGTAGTCTGGCTCATAGTAAAAGTCTCCATATATTCCAATGATTTACGATCAAAAAGGTGGAATCGGTTCCTATCGTGACTTTGATCTGTAAAGATCCATACGCCATCATTCTCACCACATTTATACAGGGCAATCCCTTCCGGGTCGCCGGTGAAGCGTCCTTTGGCAAGAATAATTCCGGTAAAGTCTCCATCCATAGTATATACCTTTATAACATTTTCCTGTTCGTCTGCTATCATAAGCCGGTTATGTTGTCTGTCCGCAAAAATAGATTCCACTTCATAGAGCATACCGGGACCGGTGATATCACCAAATGTGTTGACAAGAGTATGAGAGATAGCATCACCTTTTACAGTTAATTTCCAGTGACGGATTCGTCGGCCATGGACTTCGTCCGGATCCTTGTCTATTACATATTCACTATCTGTTACGAAAACATCAAGTTGACCTTCTGAATCATAGAGTACATTGATACCGTAAGGTGTGGCAAGCTCAGTTTCACCAATAAATCCAAGAGGTTCAAAATCAGGAAGTCTGAACAGTTGAAGACGATGATTATCTCGTTCTACAATGATCATAAGATCATCTTCAATCCAGATGCCGTTGGGATAAGCAAATTGACTGAATCCATCTCCATTGTTTCCTATTACACGCACTTTTTTTCCACTATTTGCGTCATACACAGACAGACGATCACCATCCTTACCGGTTACAACAATCCACGCTTCATTATTACCGTGGTAGACGGCAGGAGAATCGAGCTCATCATCTGGTTGTATGGGTGTAAAATAGATTTCATTGAGTGTGCTCGAGGGTCTCTCACAAGAAACAATCAAAGCTAAAAAAAAGAGTGGGCAGATTATTCTGCCCACTCTTTTCAGGTAATACGTTTTACTGTCTGCCATACTGCCCATACTACGTGCTTGATTTCGCAGATGATGCCTGTTCCAACTTTCTGATCCTATCAATCTGTTGCAGGTTCCATTTGTCACTGCTGTATGGTGTAGTGAACCAGGCGTCCAAAATTTCTTTCAGTGTTGTATCATCCGTAGACTGGAGGCTCAAAGCAAGAACATTGGCATGATTCCAGGTGCGGGCACCTTTCGTTGTTGCACCATCCAGGCAAAGGGCAGCCCTTATCCCTTTTATCTTGTTAGCAGCAATGGAGGCCCCTGTGCCGGTCCAGCACATGACAATACCTTCTGTAACTTCACCGCTGGCCACAAGTTGAGCTGCCTGCTCAGTCACTACAGGCCAGTCCATTGACTCATCTTTTTCCGGGCCGAAGTAGGTGACATCGTGACCCCTCTCTTTCAGTTCGCAAAAAAGTGACTCTACGAGAGGTGTCCGTTCATCGGTACTAACAGCTATCTTCATGGAGCAAATTTATGGCACGGAGTGACAGGGAGCACCAAGACTTTAATCCTGCCCAATGAATCGAACTTCAGCTGATCATCTGGTAAACATTTGCCACCAGACGCTACCGAGAAAGTATGATCCTATAACAACAAAAATACTAAAGCGGTTGACCTATGAACTGGATATCATCATCGATAGGGGTTACGCCGATTACTTTCTTATTGTCTGGGATATTGTTCAGTGGGCAAACAGGCGAGGCATTCCCACGGTAGGGCGTGGTTCGGCGGCTGGAAGTTTAGTGTCGTATCTCTTGAGTATTACTCCGGTAGATCCCATAGAACACAATCTCATCTTTGAGCGGTTTCTCAACCCTGACCGGGAAGAACCGCCGGATATTGATGTGGATATCTGTTGGAAGCGTCGGGACGAAGTTCTGGAATATGTTTATAAGCAGTACGGAAAAGATCGGGTGGCTATGATTTCTACATTCAACACTTACCATCTAAGAGGAGCAGTGCGAGATGTGGCGCGGGCTATGGGGCTGTCGGAAAAGGAGATCGGCAAAGTGTCCCGTGAGTTACCACGACGCTATGAAAAGGGATGCGGGAAACGGGTGATGGAGGATGATAGATACAGGGAAATATTCGGGCTGGCGAAAAAACTGAAGGGACGACCACGGCATATGGGTATCCACTGTGGCGGTATTGTCATTGCACCGGGAAAAATTACTGACTATGTGCCGCTCCAGCGGTCCACCAAAGGTCCAGTGGTAACCCAGTTTGATATGCATGGGATTGAAAAAACGGGGCTGGTGAAGATTGATCTCCTGGGGCAACGCTCCCTCACTGTGGTGGCGGAAATGGCTGATATCTTGAAAGAAAAGTACAATGTGAATTTCAACTGCCATACCATGTCGACAATGGATGAAAGAACAAAAGTGCTTATCAGGGAGGGCAGCACCATGGGCGTGTTCCAGATCGAATCGCCAGGAATGCGGGGACTGTTAAAAAAACTGAAGGTGGATTCTTTTGAGATGATTACCGCCGCCAGTTCGGTAATTCGTCCTGGGCCCGCCGATTCAGGAATGTTGAGACATTTCGTCAAACGACACCATGGTAAAGAAAAAGTGGAGACAGTCCATGCCTCTCTCACAGAACTGCTGAAAGAGACCTACGGTGTCATGCTTTACCAGGAGGATGTGATGAAGATTGCCGAGGCTATTGCAGGATGGAACTTGGCGGAATCAGACAAGTTGCGGCGTTCCATGAGCGGAAAGCGGGTAGATGAGCCATTCATGGAGCACCGGGATCACTTCATCCGGGACGCGGTGAAACGGGAAATAAATGTGGAGGCGGCCCTGGAGGTTTGGCGGCAGATGGTAGCTTTTTCCGGGTACGCTTTCTGTAAAGCACACTCCGCCGCCTATTCGGTCATTTCCGTCCAATCGGCGTGGCTCAAGGCCCACTTCCCAGCGGAATTCTTGGCGGCTGTCATGTCCAACTACGGTGGCTTTTACCACACTTCGTGCTACCTGGAAGAAGCACGGCGACTCGGTGTTACCATCCTTTCGCCGAATGTGAATAAATCGGAACCCGACTTTACAGCAAATGACAACGTACCGTGGCTTCGTATCGGTCTTTTGCAAATTAAGGGACTTACCCGACAGACCCTCATCGCGCTATTGGAAAAACGGACAGAACGACCCTTCGAATCACTGGAAGATTTTTGTATCCGGGTGAAACCGACCTATCAAGAAGTGGAAACACTCATCCGGTGCGGCGCTTTTGATTCACTGGGCTACACCCGCCCCCAACATTTGTGGCGGTTGAAGCTGTTCTACCATAAACTGAAAGCGAGCCGAGATGGGATGTTTCCCAGCGTGGTGAAAACATCTTCAGAAATCCCGTGGGTGGATTACCCTCTGGAGCAAAAGTTGAGAGACGAACTGGAACTGATGGAACTGACAGTGGAGAAGCATCCGCTCTGGATCTGGAAGGAGGCTCTTCAGCAACATGTCAATAAAATAGGTAGATTTGTTCACAGTCAGGAGTTAACTCGACATGTGGGTAAGAAAGTTAAACTGGTGGGTTGGATGCTCTCTACTCGCCGGACAAAAACCAAGCCGGGAGAGATAATGCAGTTTCTCTCCTGCGAAGATTTGACGGCGACGTACGAAGCGGTACTTTTTCCTGAGACATACCGTAAGTTTGGTCACCTCATCAGAAGTCGGGGGCCGTACATTATTGAAGGACATGTAGAGAACGATTTTGGTCACACACCGGTAACTGTAGAACAGCTAACTGTACTGGCAGATAGCGAGCCACCGATGCCGAGCATGAAGCAATCATGGAACCGAGCGTGAGGTCCGCTCCGTTATGTTGAATCTCCTGATATGTCTAAATTTCTATAAGTATGCTACTGATGTTGCCAGGTGACTAACAAGATAAATAGAACAGTTATCGGAATCGGAACACTCTTGTTTCTGGGGTTTTCCGTCTATCAATATTTGCACTCGTCATTGCCTTCTTATGAAGGCCATCTGAAAATAAGCGGACTCAGAGAAGAGGTTGAAGTTTTCTTCGACGACTATGCAGTACCTCACATTTATGCTAAGAATGAAACTGACATGTTCTTTACGGCAGGATACCTCATGGCCCGAGAGCGACTTTTCCAGATGACAGTGAATGCTGCCACAACTGAAGGGACACTGTCGAAGCTATTTGGTGAAAGTCAGCTTAAGAGTGACATCTTTCTCAGGACGTGGGGCATCCCGAAAATTGCCGAGGAACTTGTGAATTATGTCCGTCCAGAATCAAGAGAAGTTCTGGAAACTTTTTGTAATGGAGTTAATGCATATATTGATGAAATAGGCGGAGATCTCCCCGTAGAATTCAAACTATTGCGGATAAAACCTATCCGTTGGGAGCCGAAGCATGTAACTGGCTATGCCAGGTTGATGGCCTATTCACTTTCACAGTCGTGGTATCCGGAGATGATGCTGGGACAAGTGGCGTACATGTTTGGTGAGAAGAAAGCATTGGAGCTATGGCCCGTGGCTCCGGATGAGTCCCCGGAATCACTTCCCACAGTAGCTTTTGATCTAGCACCTGTTTGGGAAGCCATGTCTGTTGCCGATGAAAACATTCGTAGACTATTGGGGACAGCTGGTGGCCATCTCGGTTCAAACAGTTGGGTGGTCTCCGGCGCCAGAACAAAGTCTGGTAAACCCATTCTATCCAACGACCCACACCTGGGGATGACGCAACCCTCCATCTGGTACGAGATGCATCTTGTGGGAGGGGAATATGATGTGAGTGGTGTTTGCTTCCCAGGAACCCCTTTTGTGATTCTTGGGCAAAATCGGAATGCTGCCTGGGGGTTTACAAACCTAATGACGGATGATTTGGACTTTTATGTGGAAAAAGTGAATCCAGATAATTCCAACCAATACTATTACGATGGCATATGGAAAGAAATGATACTGAGGGATGAGCAAATCCCCGTAAAAGGTGGCAAAACGCAGACGTTGCTGGTTCGCGAAACGCATCGAGGTCCCGTCATTTCTGATCTCCATCCTTTGGCAACAGGAGGGGATAGAGTCATCTCATTTCGCTGGACCGGTCGCGAAATGAGTGACGAGGTGGACGCATTCCTGCGCCTCAACACTATGGAGAACTGGCGCGAATTTTCAGAGGCCGTTTCCCGTTTCACCGTTCCGGGACAAAACATTATTTATGCCGACACAAAAGGGAACATCGGCTGGCGGCCGGGTGTCAGGATTCCCAAACGAAAGGGTGGGGAGACTCTTGTGCCGCTGCCGGGAGAGACATCGGAATATGACTGGAAGGGCTTTGTCAAATCTTCAGCACTGCCAAGGCTCTACAATCCTCCCACTGGTATCATCGCAACGGCGAATCACAGGACAATACCTGACAATTCCCCTTATTATGTATCAAGCCTCTGGCATGAAAAATCTCGACATGACCGAATCTCAGAACTTCTTGATGGGCGGTCAAACCTCACCGTTGATGATATGATAGCGATTCAGCAGGATGTAGTTTCTCCTTTTGGTCAGAACATTGCACCCTATTTCATCAAAGCGTTTGAAAATGAGACAGTTGAAGAAAATAGCAACCTTCACTATGCCATCAATGTTCTTGGAGAATGGACCGGTGGATTTGAGCCTGAATCTGTTGGTGGACTCATTTTCAGTACGGTTATGCTGGAACTTTTGGAGGCAGTCTACATGGATGAAATGGCACTTCTTGGAGACGACTTTTTTTTAGCATGGATAGGACCCGTGGGGGCACGGGGCAATTGGGCAATTTCTCTTCGCAACTTAAGAGGTATACTGGAACGGGGTGGTTCATCCTGGGTCGATGATGTGAGAACCCCGGACCGGGTGGAGAACTTGGATGAAATCATTCGCAAGGCGTTCCGCTCAGCTGTGGCTGAACTGGAAACGCGCCTTGGACCGTCGCCGGGAAACTGGTGGTGGGGCCGGCTTCATACCCTTACGCATGTTCATACCATCGGTGGCACAATGCCACTTCTGGACCGTCTATTTGGTTTTAATGTAGGACCCTTTGAAAGTGGTGGATCGAGTACTACCATTAATAATGGTGAGTATACACTCTCGGCTCCATTCCAACGGGTTGTGGGCCCATCATTTCGGAGGATTGTAGACCTTTCAGATATGAATAGTACACAATTTGTACTGCCTACTGGTCAGTCTGGGTTACCCCGAAGTCCACACTACGCTGATCAAGCACCACTCTATATGTCTGGCCGCTATAGGACAACACTCATGGATGAAGCAACCGTTCGTAACTCCGGTTTCCCAAAACTGGTACTGAAACCGTCCGTTCAGTAACATTTATGACAACCGCTGCTTTTCTGCTGTTTTTTATTGGTGCAATTGTTGTAAAGCATCTCTTTTTTTGGAACCCCATGGATGTGAACCATCTCTATAAGGATGGACCCCTCATGATGGGGCACCGTGGATCGCCGAAACAAGCGCCGGAAAATACAACACTTTCCTTTCAGCAAGCTGTGGATACCGGCCTCAAAGGCATCGAAGTGGATGTACTCTGTACAAAAGATGGTAAGGTTGTCTGTTCCCACAATCATGATCTGGAACGTGAAACAGACGGTTCGGGATACATCCATGAATCTGATTTTTCAGAGCTCCGAGGGATAAATGCCGGAGTCAAATTTCCTCAACTTGGTGTTACACCGATTCCTACGCTGGCCGAACTCGTATCAGCTCTGCCTAAAAAGAGCATCCTCAATATTGAGATTAAGTCCATAAAATCATTGGACTTGCAGGCAGTACCGAAAGTTGTGGAACTCATCAGGGAACATCAACTGCACGGCAGGGTCATAATCTCTAGTTTCAATCCTCTTGTTA
>MDSZ01078605.1_pt1 | contig 14577 bp, 12 predicted proteins | sample 811201 | NCBI WGS metagenome assembly MDSZ01 (sample SAMN05326647, study PRJNA326480) | marine metagenome | isolation source: seawater | place: Indian Ocean: North | collected 2010
AAATTTCAATTAAAAAAATCACCAAAAATAGTTAATTTTTCAGAAGAAAGAGTAAAGCTTCCCTATTGGATCTTTTATAAAAATAAAAAAAAGATAAACGAAAATGAATTGATTTTAGTAAACCTAAAATCAAAAAATAATTTTAACTTTGAAAATTATATTATTAAAGATAATTTCAATAATAATTGTTTTTATCTAATAAAGAATTAAATGGAATTAATTTTTATCTTTTTAAATATTATCTTTTTTCTATTAATTTTTTCTATAAAAATTCCCTTTTATTTTAAAAAAATAAATTTAGGTATAAAATCATTTACTCAAGTTGATTATTTTGTATTTAATATAATTATACATCTTAATTTTATTTTAATTCTCTCTTTTCTAAATATTAATATAAATCAGTTATTAATTTGTTATTTTGTATTTATCATATTATTTTTTCTGATTAATATTAAATATTTCAATTACTATTTAAAAAAAATAAAAAGTTATTTTTTCTCTCTGATAATAATATTTTTAACGTTACTGGTCATATCAATTGATATATCAAATTTAATAACATTAGGTTGGGATGCCCAAAAATTTTGGTTTTATAAAGCTATTAATTTTTATGATGAAGGAAACTTAGAAAGCTTAAAGTATTTAGACAAAGGAGACGGATATGATTATCCATTTTTGGGAAGCCTATTGTGGTCTATCTTTTGGAAAATAAGTATAATTAATGAGGAATATTTCGGAAGACTATTTTATGTATTTCTTTATGTCACATCGTTAATATCAATTGTAGATAAAATAAAATTAAATGAAAAATTTAAAATAATTTTTTTTTTAATTTTAATTTTAATATCTTATAATTATAAAATTTTTAATGGAGAACAAGATATTATTATTTTTAGTTTATTAGCTTTCATCACTTCTCTAATAATAAAATTATCTGAAAATTTATCTAAACAGAATTTAAATACTACTCTTTTACAAGTATTACTTATTTGTAATCTCTTAATTTGGACAAAAGCTGAAGGTATGGTTTATTCAGTAATTATTATTATTTCAATAATTGCTTTATTAAAAATTAAATTTAATAAAAAAGTTTTCTTATCTGTCTCTTTATTGTTTTTACTACTAGCAAGAGTTTTAGTTTATAAATTTTATGGTTTAAATATAGGCGTTAATTCTTGTTGTTGGAATGATTTATCGCCATCTGGTATAATAAATAAAATAAGTATTGATAGGATATTATTAATTTCTAAATTTTTTATTTTTAGTTTGTTAAAAAATCATTTAATTCTTTTAAGTTTATTTTTTTTGATAATTTCAAAAAACAAATTTAATTTAATTAGCAAAAGTTTAAGTAATTACTTGATAATTACCTTAAGTATAGGTTTTATATATCTTGCATATTTACTAACTGATGTAGATTTACTTTTTATGTTAAAAACTGGAATGGATAGATTAATATTTTCAATTTCTCCATTTTTTATTGTTATTATTGTTCATCATTTAAATACAAATAAAAAATATTTTATCTGATTTCATTTTGTTATTAATCTTAAACATCTATCAATAAAAAGAGGTCTAGGAATATTTAACATCTTTGATTTTGGTTTCTTGAATTTATATTTTTTTAATTTATTTATCTCTAAAAATTCTTTATTTAATGTTTTATAACCTACATGATCGATTATTTTAAACTTTATCAATAAGTCAAAAATTATTTTTGAAATCTTATCTCCAAAAATATCTGCATTAAAATTTTTATCGACCACTGGGGCAAGTTCAATTATTTTTATTTTATTATATTTTTTGACTAACTCATAACGTAACATTTTTTTCGCAAACTCATATCTAGAAAAAATGAATTTATTTGAACTAAATTTTGAATTACTTTTTATTTTATCGATTGTATCAATGTATATAATAGTTGTTTTTTTGCTGGAATTTTTTTTTATAAATTCTAAAGGATTTGTAATATTTGTATTATAGTATTTCTTATAATTATACCATTGACTTTTATAATCATAACCACAAATGAAGATTAACCTAATTTTTTTTGAAGATTTAGAATGTAAAATTTTATTTAGTTTTCTCCATGAAAAAATATTTATTTCATAATTAAAATATAATTTCTTTATTAAATTAATAAATTTTAAACTTTTTCCTAAAATTATAATTTTTTTCATTATTTATTTATTTTTTTATTTATAAAATAATTGTTTAATTTATTATATATTTAGTTTTTAATTATGAGAAATTTACTTCAGTCTTTTTTTTACAATAAACAAGTCTCTAAATTAGATGTAGATAGTAAAGAACTTACTAAAAAGCATTCTGAAATTATCAAAGAAAAAAAACTTTTAAGGTCTGCTTACGATACTTTCTATAAGGAAATGTCTAATTCTTGTGATACTAATTTTAGTGGGTTAGGTTTAGAAATTGAACTTGGTTCAGGAGTTGGTTACTTTAAGTCAATCCGAAATCAAATTATCACATCTGATATTAGAGATGGCTTTACATATGATATGGAGTTAGATGCCACTAATATGACTTTAAAAAATGATACCGTTAAATGTTTTTTTGCAATTAATGTTTTTCATCACTTGTCAAAACCTACTAAATTTTTTGATGAATTAATTAGAGTTTTAAAAAAAGGTGGTGGATGTATTTTAATTGAACCGCACAACGGTTTAATTTCAAGATTTATTGCAAAAAATGTTCATAAGGAGGAATATTTTGACGTTAATGAAGTCAATTGGGATAAACAGGGAACTAGTGGTGTTTTATCAAACGCAAATCAAGCATTATCACATAATATTTTTGAAAGAGACAAAGAGAAGTTTAATAAAATGTATGGCAAAAATTTACAAATAATTGAAAAAAAATATATTCTTAATGGCATAAGATATATTTTGTCAGGTGGACTAAATTTTAAACAATTATTTCCATCCTATTTAATTTTTATATTAATTTTATTTGAAAAGATTTTTTCTCCTATTTCTAAACATTGGGCACCATTTAGAATGATTGTAATAAAAAAAATTTAGAAAAAAATTAAAATTTTTCTAAAACTCCTATACTTCCAGTCTTTTCTAGAAACATAATTATAAAATTTTTATCATCTGAATATTCAATGTCTCTTACTCTATCACCTACTTTAATAATCTCTTGATTCTCTATTTGAAGTTTTTCATTTAAATAAAATGTATGTATTGATCTTCTGCCATATTTATTATCAAAACCTAATGAAGAAACATAAATTTTATTTTCTGATTTATTATCAAACTTTTTTGGAACAAATAAAATATCACTAGGAGCAATAGATGGCACAAAAAATTTTGCAGGTTCAATAAATCCATAATCTTTATGTGACTTAAATAAAGGTGCTTTTTTATATTTTTTCTTATTTTTTTCAACTTTACCACCATAATGTTCTCCATAAGATGAAATAGGCCATCCATAATTTTTTATTTTTTCTGAATTGGGGTTTATATTCAAATTAATTTCATCTCCACCTTGTGGGCCATGATCTACTGAAAATAATATATTTTTTTTCTTATCATAAAACATACCCTGTATATTTCTGTGACCCATTGAAACAATATCAAATTCTTTATTATTTAAATTTATTAATATAATTTTGCCAAATATACTTTCTATGTTTTGTGTTAAATCTCTAAATCTGAATGTTCCAGTAGAAAGAAAAAAATTTTGGTCATCAAAAAATTCTATTGCACCACCTGCCTCAAGTATATAGAATTCACCATAAATATTATCTTTTTTTACACATTTAGTGGGACTAAAAATTTTTTTAAAATTCATTTTATCTAAATTGATTTTTGCTCTAATTACCGAGGTATTAAAACAATCATTTTTAATTTCATTAACATAAGAAATATAAATATGATCATTGTAAATATTCATATTTAAAACTAGTCCAGGGTTTTTAACTATTTTTTTTGTGTTAAATAACTCTCTTAAGTTATTTCTGATTATTTTAAGTTTAATTTCGTCTTGATTAAAACTATCAATATTTGTGTAACTTAAAACACCAGTTCCTGTAATTAAAAATAATTCATCATTATTTAATTTTAAGAATACTTTTGGACCATTTTTATTAAAAAATTTATTTTGGTATTTTGTTAATTGAAAATTTCTATTTAATGAGCTTTCAAATTTTGTAATTAAGTTTTTCTTTAATATAATTTGACTCTTAATTTCATGAACATAATAAATATAAACTTTTTTTAACTGAAATATTATATTGGGGTGAAATATATTTTTTAAATTCCAAACTAAATCTTTTTTGAAATCTACTTTATAAATCAACATTATAAAGATTAAAAAAGGTATAATAATTAATAATTTAACTTTTAAATTTTTCATTATTTATAATATTTATCTATAAAAATTTGGTATTAAGAATGCAATTGTTAAAATTTTTTTGTAAGAAATTATATTATAAAAAGGAAATAAATGTCTATCTAAGAATTTAATTCCTTTACAATAGAGAGATATTAAATGCAAAAAATTTTATGACTAATTAAATAATTGATAATAAATGAAAAAAATTTTAATTTTCGGTATTACTGGTCAAGATGGAATTTTACTTAGTGAATATTTATTAAAGAAAAATTTCAATGTTTTTGGAATAACTAGAAGAAAAAAAAATTATTTTTTAAATAAAAAAGTTAAACTAATTTATAAAAAGAAACTTAATTCAAAAAATATATCATCTTTAATTAAAAAAATTCAACCTAAAGAAATATATTTTTTAATTGGTCAACCAAATTCTCAAGTTTCATTTAAATTACCTAATGAAACATTTGAAAGCAATTTCATTTATTTTACTTTTATAGTAAATACATGCATTAACCTTAAAATTAGACCAAAAATTTTTTATGCTAGTTCTGGAGAAATTTTTGGAAACAACTCAACAAATATAAGTGAGAAAACCGATAAAGACCCAGCAAATCCATATGCTTTATCAAAGTATATAACAATGGTTTATATAGATTATATGAGAAAATATTATAATCTAAATATTTCAGTAGGAATATTATTTAATCATGACTCTCAGTTTAGGTCAAAAAAAAACTTAGTAAAAAAAGTTGCAAATTATTTAAATAAAAATAATTTCAAAAAAAAATTAGAGTTAGGAAATATTGATGTTCATAGAGATTTTGGTCTAGCTAGTGAATATGTTGAGGCTATGTATAAAATAAACCAACAAAAAAAAAGAGGTGATTATATCATAGCATCAGGAAGATCAGTTAGAGTGAGAGATATAATAAGTTATGCATTCAATTTAAAAAAATTAAATTACAAAAATCATATAATGATTAATAAAAAAATGTTTTCTAAAAAAACAATAAGTTTTAAATCTATAAATATTTCTAAAGTAAAAAAAATTAAATGGTATCCAAAAAGGACTGTGTTTGATCTTTTAAACTCACTAATAAAATAAGTTAATTTTTTTGATTAAAAATTTTATATTTTTTATAAGATCTCACTGAATTTTTTACAGCATCTTCAATATTAGTAAATTTTATTTTTTTTATTAAACTTAATAGTTTTTTATTTGAACCATGTGTTTTGTAAACATCCGCAGGATGTGCTGGTACATTATAAAAATTAATTTTTTTAGAATATTTTTCGATAATTTTTATAAATCTTTTAAGATAAATTGGTTTTGAAGAGCAAATATTTAATGTATAAAAATTATCTCTTAATTTTACTATAACTAAATTAGCAATAATTTTTACTACATCTTTTATATAAGTAAAATCTCTATAGTGATCACCAGAATTATTTAAATATAATTTTTTGTTATTAAAAATAGAATTTAATGATTTATAAAAAAACATATCTGGTCTACCTAATTCTCCAAAAACTGTAAAAAATCTTAAAGCTAAAAACTGGGTAGGATATTTAGTAGAGTATATTTTTGCTATTTCCTCATTATTTTTTTTACTTAAAGCATATACATTTTTTGGATACAAAATCTGGTTTTCTTTTAAGGGGAAAATTTTAGAGTCTCCATAGACGGAACTAGAAGACGCAAACAAAAATTTTCTAGGTGGATTATATTTAAGGTTATCAACTACATTAAAAAATCCTTTAATATTTGAATTTATATACTTATCAGGTCTTATTATTGAATATCTAACACCAACTTCTGCTGCTAAATGAATAACTATTTCGAATTTATTCTTTTGAAATAAAGTTTTAATTTTTTTTTGATTATTAATATCATAATTTAAAAACTTAAAATTTTTATTTTTTTTTAAAATATTTATTCTTAAATTTTTAATATCTTTCCCAGAATATTTACTAAAATTATCTATACCAATTATTTTAATTTTATTTTTTGTAGAATAATATTTTGCTAAAGAATAACCAATAAACCCAGCAACACCTGTGATTAAAATTTTCATTTTTAATTAATAATTTTCAAATTTGGAAGAGGAAATATAAATTTTGTGCCTCTTTTGATAATTTTTTCCTCTCTTTTCAATATTTCTTTTTTAAAATGCCATGGTAAGACCAGATAAACATTGGGCTTTATTTTTCGTGACTTTGCCTCTGTAATAATCTTTATTTTTGTTCCAGGTGTGAAAAGATTATTTTTTTCAGGATTTCTGTCTGCGATACAATCAATAAGTTTATTGTCAATTTTAAAATATTGTAAAAGCACATTTCCTTTTGTAGATGCTCCGTATCCATGAATTTTTATTTTATCCTTCTTTAATTTATTTAGGACTTTTAATAAGTTATTTTTTATATTTTTAATTCTATTAAAGAAATTTAAATAAGTTTTCTTTTTGTTTAATTTAAATTTTTTTTCTTCCAAAAGTAATTTTTCAATATTTTTTTCATTAATCGCATAATTTGAGTGTTTATGTGCTATAAATAAACTTAAACTTCCTCCATTAATGTCGTTTTTATAAACATTTGTAATTTTCATATTATTTTTATCAATCATTTTTTTTACTACTGTTAAAGAGTAGTACTCCAAATGCTCATGACATATTGTATCAAATAAATTATTCTTGATTATTGAGAGTAAATCTTGAAATTCAAGATAAAATATTCCTTTATTCTTTTCTAATAACAATGATACATCTTTTAAAAATTTATTAGGATTAATTACGTCATAAAACACTGCGCATGCAGTTATAATTTTAAATCTATTATTAATTTTTTTTTTAATTGCCTTTAGTGAAAAAAAATCTGGAATTTTATAATCAATCTTATTATAGAACCGATTTCTAAATTTATTAAGTATTGGGTCAATTCCAACTTTTTTAAGTCCTTTTGTTTTATAAGAATTTAATAAAGTTGCATCATTGCTTGCAATATCCAATACATAATCATGCTCTTTTAAATTCACAATTTTATTAAGTTTTTTTGTTATATTTCCAAGATGATCCCTCATTGTCTTATTAATTCCAGACCTATAACCATAATCTTTGTTGTAAAGATATTTTGGGTTAAATTTTCTATCTAATTGAACTAACTGACATTTTGTACATTTTACTAATTTAATTTCTCCTTTTGGAATATTTTGATTTTTTTTAGATGGAAACTTGCCTGTATAACTCAAATTACCTAGGGAAAATAAATTTTCAAATTTTTTATTTTTACAATTTCTGCAAGTTGTTCTTGAGAGCATCTAAATTATTTATTTTATTTTTTTGTAATTCATTATGTACTTAAGGATAAAAGTAAATAAAACAATAATTTTGTTTTGTCCATTATCTAATCGAATTTGAGTACACTCACATAAATGATGGTAGAAATCAATTTTGCTTGAATAACCACCTCTAGAAAATATTCCAAATAATTCATTTTTTTTTGTGCCTATTCCTCGTAGTTTATGTTTAACTATCATTCTATAGAAGTAATCATAATCTGCTGAATATTTATACTTAGTATTATAGTATCCAACTTTTTTTGCAGCGTGCCTTTTTATAAAAAATCCTGTTGAATGACTAGAATAAAACCCCCAAGTATAAAAAATTTTCCATGGTTTATAACCATGTAAAATCGCCCAATGTTTTTTTACAGCTCCAAAAAAAAAATCCATGTCTCTATATTTATTATGATAATTTACTAATATCTCAATTGCATTAGGTAATAGGATATCATCAGAATTAACAAATCCTATCAAATCACCTGAGCACTTTTTAAGTCCTTTATTAAAGGCATCATAAATTCCATCATCTTTCTCTATTATAATCTCTGATATTTTTGATTTGTATTTATTTATCTCACTAATAGTATTATCTTCAGATAAACCATCAATTACAATATACTCTATATTTTTATAAGTTTGGTTAATAACACTTTCTATAGTTTTCAATATAGTTTTTTCTGAATTACGACATATTGTAATAATCGAAACTAACGGTTTACTATTAAAATTATTCATTTTTGTTCTTTAAATAAATACAATTATCCTTGATTTGATAAATTTTATCACAATTTTCAAACAATCCATTTCTATGAGATATAACAATTATAGTTTTCAATTTTTTAAGTGAATTTATTGTCTTCATAACTTCATTCTCATTATCACTATCTAATGCACTAGTTGACTCATCAAAAATTAAAAAATCAGATGAAATAAATAGTGCCCTTGCAATTCCAATTCTTTGTGCTTGACCCCCTGAAACTTTCGAAAAACCCTCACCTAAATTTGTATCTTCTTTATTTGGAAGCGAGTCAATAAAACTTTTTAAATTTGATAATTTTACAACTTCATTAAATTTTCTCATTACTCCATTATCATCTTTATTTTTAAAAAAAGTAATATTATTCCAAATTGTATCATCAAATAATGCAGTATTTTGTGGAACATAACCAACTATAGGTGAAATCTTATCATTCGAGTTATTTTCAATTTCATTATCATAAATTATTTTTCCAGATGTAGGTTGAATTAAACCAACAATCAAATTAGCTAATGTGCTTTTACCTGAACCACTTTCACCATAAATTCCGATCATTTCCCCTTTTTCTATTTTAAAGTTTTGATTTTTAAAAAGAATTTTATTTTCATTATAGCTAAAACTTAGGTCTTTAAATTCTAATTTAGAAAATGTAAAATTTTTCTCTTCAATTTTTTCAACTTTTTTTTCACTTACATTAAATTCATTATATACAATGATTAATGAAGGTAGATATACTTTTAATCTTTGTAAAGAGGTAATGATTCTCGTAGAGGACGGCATTAACCTAACTGCTGAGGCTGCATAGACTGTAACTAGTGGTATTATTTCTTTGAAACTATTGCCAAGAGAAATCATATATATAATAATTAGACAAACACTTATTGCAACTAAAGTTTCAATAAGTAGCTTGGGTACATGTAGAATAATTTCACTTTTAAAATTATAATCAAACTTTTTAAAGTTTGATTTATCAAATTTTTTTGAAAATAATTTTTCTTTCTTAAATATTTTTATAATTTTAATAAGGCGTAAAGATTGGATTAATTCCTGGTTTACAACTGAAGTAATTTTTTCTTTTAAAAAATTAAACTCAAATAATTTCCTCTTTGTTGAGAAATATAAAATTAAAATTGCCAAAGAAAAAATAGTAATCACAACTAGCGTTAATGTGAAATTTACTTTTAAAAGGAAAATCATTAAAAATAAAATTATTGAAACTTCAACAATTAAAATTAAAAAACTAAATAAAAATAATCCTACAGTCCCAGATGCATTTATGTTTCTAATAAAAGTACCACTATTCTTTTTGTTATATACTGGATTAATTTCATTAATATATTTGGTAAATAAATCTGAAGATATTCTGTATTGAATATTTCTAGAGTACCTGCTCAAAGCGTAATTATAGAAATATAAATAAATATTTTTAATAAAATAAAGAACAATTATAAATACACAGGATATGATAATAATTTCCTCTCGTTTATAATTATTTATATAACTTTCCAATGTTTTTCCTAGAAAGCTATAATCTCCACCCATCAAAATAGATACCAAAGGTAACAAAACACCTATACTCAGTAACTCAATAAATGATGTGACTAACACACCTATTCCAATAAAAATTAATTGAGTTTTCTCCCTATAATTTAGCAACGATAATAATGATTTAATCATTTCAAAAAAATTAGATAACTTATAATTTTGTCCTAAGCGTTTTCATCAAAAAATTTTTTATTAAGATGAGTATATGTCATTCTATAGTCTGATGAGTCTATAAATTTTTCAATTATACTTAAAATTTCTTCATGTTTTTTAATTGAAAATTCATTTTTAATCCAATAATCATAAAGATCATCATCATATTGACTTTTTACATTTTTTTGCATTTTTTCATAATCATCAAAAAACCAATTTCTAGTATAATAAATATGCATCAAAAAATAATATTTTAAAATATCTTCTTTAATAATTTTTAATTTAATAAGATTTGGATTGATTAATAATTTTTTATAGTTAGCTATACTTTTCGCATGAATATTAAAATTAAAATTTATATGAGGATTTATTTTTGAGGCATTAATCACAGGAATATTCATATAGGCATATTCAAAACCAACACTACCCAAAACTGTTAATACACAATCAATTCCTTCTTTAGCTATTTGATTATGACTAACATTAGACTTTATTAGCTTTATTTTAGGATATTCTTTAATAATTTTGTTTATTACTTCAGTGGTAAAATTTCCCTCTTTTTTATGAATATAAGGATGAGTTTTTAAATACCACTCATGATCAGTCTGATTGGAGATATTTCCAATAAACCTCAACCATTCAAAAAAATCTGGAAAAAGGTTTTTTCCGTAGACATGAGGGCTGTCAATAAAGGAATGGTTTGCAATCAAAAACTTGAATTTATTATTTCTTGATAAAACTCTTTTACCCTTTATTTTTCCAAATGAACTTTTTTTTGCCCACCAAAGGTCATACCCTCGTTTACCTTTGAGTCTATCTTCAATTTTTGTTTTTGCTTTTAAAACACCCGTTTTAACTATATTTTTATCAAGTTTTTTAATTGTCTTTTTTGCATTAAGAAAATTTGTTCTAATAAATAAATTTGATTTGTTAAGTGAATACAAATACTCGCTGTGGCAAACAAATACTCTTATATTTTTCTTAATAGCAATTCTTGCTGGTATTGCGAATGAATATACCGAGTGGCTTATTATAAATGCTTTGACATCATTTTTGTTTACATATTTGTGCCAAAATAAAAATAAAGAAATTTGATCTTTTAAATATTCTTTAAATTTTAAACTCTTAATATTAATTGTCTCTTCATTAAAGTATTTTAAATATGAATCATAAATTAGATCTCCAATCCATATTCCATAAATTTTTAAATTTTCTAAATCCCTTTTATTTTTTATCTTTTTAAAAACATTTTTGAAAATTTTTTCAGTTTTTGTTGAAATTTCATTATCTATTTTTGGCCATAAAAAAATTTTTGATCCCATCGATTTAAATACTCCAAAAAACCTAAATGAAAATAAATTACCAAAGTTCCATTTTATTTTATCAATTAAATTCATTTTAATTGGTCTTGTAAGAGCTAAATTTCCAACATATGTAATAATGTTTGCTTTAAATTTTTTTTGCAAGACTTTTAATAAATATGAACTAGAAATATGTAAAGAGCTCCATCTTGAGAATTCAATTAAAATTTTTTTATTAGTTTTCTTATAATTTTTAAATTTAAAATACTTCTTATTATGCTTTATAAATAAATTTATATTTTGATTAAAATTCATTTGTTGAAAAATCTACTTTTTAAAGATTAAAAATTGTCTTTTTAAAATCAAATTTGTACCATTTGTAACAATTTTTTTGTTACCAATAAGTTCAGTCCACACAAAATGTTGAGGTTTTGTTTTGTGTCTCTTAGGAATATTTACTTTTAAAAAAGAGTTATGAAATGAATATTTCCTGATTTTATTTTTTTTTAATATTTTTGATAAAGTGTATTTAGAAAAATGATTAAAATCATTTTGCCACTTTTTTTTTTTGTTTGAATAATCCTTAAAATAAATTTTTGTATCAATATCATAATCATTAAAAAAACCATCAATTATAATTAGTCCATTTTTTTTTACAAATGAGGAAAGTTTGCTAACGAGTTTGTCTATATTGGTAATGGAATGAGAAACACCCATACATATCGCAATGTCAAATGATGATTTAATTCTAACATTTACAAAATTTTTATTTATAAACTTTACCTTTTTTAAATTATTATTTTTTCGAGCTATTTTTAAAAAAGATTTATTTATATCAACACCACAATAATAATTATTTGGGTATTTAGAAATCATAAAATTCAAAAATTCACCATTTGCACACCCAATATCAATTATTTTTTTTTTATCTAATTTTATTTTTTTTTTTAAAATATTAATGCAATTTTTAAAATCATCTTTTGGTTTTTTTAATCTTTTTAGGTCAAGATATGGACTGACAATTTTTTTATTCATATTTATTTGGACTATCTTAATACTTTAATTGATCCTTTTTTACACTTAATTAAAACAAATTTTTTTTTATTTATAATTGAACCAGGTTTTTCAAATAATTTTGTAGTTGAAATTTCAACTTTTTTTAAAAAAAATCTTTTATTATTTTTCTTATAATAGGAATAATATGGATAACTTGAGGCTCTGACTAAATTAAAAACTTGCACATCTGTCATATTTTTAAAAAAAATTTCACTATCTTTTTTATTTCTTTGTTTAAAATAACTTCCTTTATTGTAATTCAACTTTATAAATTTGTTACTTATAAGATTATCTATAGATTTAATTACAATTTTCTTAAAAAATTTGTAGCTTTTTAGTTTAATTGTATTGATGTTATCTGTTTTTTTTATAATGAATGAAATTCTGGACAATAAAGGGCCTTTGTCCAATTTTTTTGTGATTTTAATGATTGAAAGGCCAATTTTTTTTTCATTATTAATTATTTGCCAATTTAAGGGAGATCCCCCTCTATATTTTGGAAGTTTACCAGCATGTAAATTTATTGTTCCAAATTTTGATGAATTAATTATTTTATCTTTAAAGATATAAGGAAAACCAGCAATGATATTAACATCGATAGTGTTTTTTTTGATAAGATTATAAACATTTAACACATTTACGTTGTTAACTATTTTAAAATCAAATTTATTTTTAAAGTATTTTAATATAGATTTATCTAAATTTTTTTTAGCAATAAATACTAATTTAATTTCATATTTATCTTTTAAAAATTTAATTAATTCAACTCCCCTCAAATTGTTACAAAAAATTGCTAACTTCATTAATTAAAATTAAAAGAATAGTTAATGTTTTCGGATGTTTTATCAATAAAAATTTGAAACCAAACCTCAGTATTAATAAATTGCCATATGAAAAAACTTGTTTCAAATTCTCCATTTAAAAATTTTTGCCATTCTTTTTTTAAATTTGTTACATTAAAAATTCCTCTTTCCTCAACTTTTTTTGAGTTAATCATATCATCAATATATGATTTCATGGGCTCACTTCTAAGCCATATATTTTGTGGGGATTGAATTGAAAATTTTTTAGCATTCCTTACTTTATTGTGGACAATATTTTTTACTGAAAATCTTAGTATAGATTTTGATCTTCCATTTAAAAAATACGATTTCGTATCAAGTGACAAAGCATATTCTAACAAATCATGTTCTAGGAATGGCAAACGTAGTTCTAGACCAAAAGCCATGCTAATTCTATCTTTTAACCTGTTATTTCTTGGAATTTTTGTATTTTGTATATACTCTATTAAAGAGTCTTTTACTGGATCACCAGTGCCAACATATAATCCATTTTCTTGAAATTCAAAATTATCTGAAAAGTCTTTTGAAAAACTTTCACTTATTAGCTTCGAATTAACTAAATCATATCCATCAATAGTTTTAGGCACTATATTTTGTAAAGAATTTAATTTATCAAGTATTTTTTGTTCAGAAATTTTCCAATTTAAACTAAATAATTTTAAAGCAAAATTAAATTTTTTTTTATTTCCATTTTGCAATTTTGCTAGATACTTTAAATGATGCAGTTCATAACCACCGAAACCCTCATCTAGTCCTGTACCATCAAGAACAATTTTATAATTATCTCTTTTAATTTGATGACAAAGTTTTGCTAATGCACAATTCATAAGACCACCTGAAGGAGACTCTAAGCTCCATATCATTGGATTTATTGACTTTTTAAACTCTTCTTTTGAAAAATTTATAAAATTACTTTTAAATTTGTATAAATCAGTTGACTCATTAATATAATCTCTTTCAGAAAAATCATCGCCAAAGATAACTGAGTAACAATTTGGATTTTTATTAAATATTTTTTTTTTTACTCCTAGAGACATCAAAATAGATGAGTCTAATCCACCGGATAAAGATAATGCTAATGGTACATCCGCTCTAGTATTAATTTTTATAGATTCTGATAATTTATCTAATATTTCATCTTTAATGTTATTGGTGTTATTTTTGTTAAGAATATTTTTCTTAAAATCATACCATTTATTAATTTTTATATTTTGATTGAATTTATAAACC
>MDSZ01237315.1_pt1 | contig 14575 bp, 12 predicted proteins | sample 811201 | NCBI WGS metagenome assembly MDSZ01 (sample SAMN05326647, study PRJNA326480) | marine metagenome | isolation source: seawater | place: Indian Ocean: North | collected 2010
AAAAAAGATGAGAACATAACATTCAAAAATGAAAAAAACAATAATAAAATTGGAAAAAAAGAAACAACTATATATTCTTCATGCAAGTAAAAAAAATATATTTGGGTAGCAATTAAGTAGAATGCAACAACAGGAGTATAACTAAAATAATCATTAAATTGTATAACATGATTTAATGACATAAGTATAACATCTAATATTATTAAAAATTAACATATTAAATACAATTAATATTTAATATATATATGCAACCGTATAAATCATATGATACTATTATTAAAGTTTTAAGTGTAATAGAAAAAAAAGAAACAGGTGCATATTTAAGATTTGGCGATGGAGATTTTAATATAATGACAGGAAAATCAGATTCGTTAAATATGTTTAATTCTGATTTCAGTTATGAATTAAAAGAAAGTGTAATAATAGATGATAAAAATTATTTGAAAGGATTTTGTTTAGTATGTAATAAATATGGGTTATTAGATGAAAAAATGTGGGATGGAAATCACGAATGGCCGGAACATTTGTGTGATAATTTTTATAGAATATTGTTAGCAATCAGAAATAAACATTTGACAGATTATTATAGTTATGTTGCTTTTAATTATTATATTACAACTTATCAAAAAGAAAGTCTTGAATTAATGTGTCGGTTAAAAAGATTATGTGAGAGAGAGAATTCTTCTGTTATATTTGTTGGTAATACCAATATTAAAAGTGAAATTGTAAAATTATACTTTAATGAAAAATATGATATGATTAATTGTCCTTCAAGAGATTCTTATCAAAAAATTAATGAAATTGAAAAAATGTTAATGGATGCTATAAATAAAGATGATAAATATAAAATTGTAATTATGTGTAGTGGGGTAACAAGTAGATGTTTAATAAAACGAATATGGAAAAATAAAAATACGAATAGAAATTATTTTTTATTAGATTTTGGTTCTATAATAGATGGATTATCAGGAATAAATAGTCGTCAATACCATATTGAAACGAAATTTAATGCACATAGCTATAAAGAAGATTTTAAAAAATATATTCTTGAAAATTAATGCAAATAACAGTTTAGATTTTTAATTTATTAATTATAAAATCAATAAATTAAAGTAGTGTAAAATCAATAGGCAACCTTTTCATTGCCGTTCGTCTTACTTAACCCTGTTAGTGTTCCACAGGTGAAAGACGTTTGTCGTTGAAACTCACTTGGTCTGGTTTGGGTTTCTATCTATTCCTTTGTAAGTTTCATTATAATTAAATACATGTAACTACTGTAATACTAACTAAAATTGTAATATATGCATGTATTATTTCTAAAATAGAAAATGCTGTTCTTAACAAGCTATTTTCCGCCATTATATTTCTTTCATTTACCCCTTTATCTAAATATTCCAGAAGCATTTTATCTTTTACAAAAGGATTTAAAAAATTATCACCTGACGAAAATGCTACTGCTAAGTTATCAATCTCTATTAAAAATTGTCCTGTTAAGCAATTTAAAATTAAATCAGTTAGTTCATTATGTTCGATAAATAAAGTGTATGTAAAAAAAGGTATAATAAATAAGCATAAATTATTAATAAACCAACTAGCAAATATATAACATTTATTTTTTGTTATTTCGACTAAGTCATATTGATAACATGTGTGTGTTATTTCTTGACACATTTTGGAAAACTGAGCATATAATAGTAAATAATAACAAGTTGCAAATATCTTGGTAGAAATTTCAGATCTATTTGGGCAAAATTCATTATCACTGAATAAAAAATAATTTACAATGTAAAATATTGGACCTATAATTTGCGAAATGAAACATACTATTGCAAAAAAAGGATACCATATATTAATTTTTAATAAATCTTTTGCGTTATCCAAACAATCGCTCGTTTGCATATTAAACAAGGAATAATATTCTTTTTCATAAACTGATGGATAAATTTTGAATCCGGCTAAAATATACATATCTGGTAATCGGATTTCCATTCCTTTATCGTTTAAATATTCTTTCACAAAATAATCAATTTCATCTTTAATTGCTCTTAAACCATTATTATTAAAATATGGAAACGCTCTTGCTGGATCAAGTACAGGTATAATATCATTTTCATCTATTTCTTGCATTCGTGGGTGTATAAATTGTCCGTTCCAGTCATCCACATTAATACCTTTTTCTACATAATTTATTACTCTATTTATTATTTTTTTACATCTGTTATATACTTCATCATATACAAATGTTGTTTCTCCTAGTATTTCAAATTTTTCGAAGACAAATTGTGTAAGTTCTTTCACTAATCTTTCTTCAGATTCTTTTGTAAATTCAGTTTCCAATAATAATATGCAGGCATTATCTTCTCCAACTTGTTCGCATGGATTTCGTTCAGTTAACCACACATATCTTATAATCCACATAATAAAATCTTTTAACCATACAAAACAAACTATATAATGTATATTGTAATAATAATCGTCCCTTATACAATTAGAAAATATACTTTGTTTTTGTGCCGATTTTTTAAATAATGTTGCGCCTTCCTGTAATTCCTCTGCTTTTTGCTCTATATCAAGTATTGTATCTTCATATTTTATTAAACCATTAATTTTTGTTTCTATTTCTTTGAAGTCGTCTTGATATTTATCATATTTTTCATGTGAAAAATCAATTGTATCTTTATTTTTACTCGTGGGCATTTTTTTTTTGGTTTTGTAAACACTGAATACTTCTGTATTTTGCACATATTTCTGTGTTGTTTCGTTGTATTCGTAAAATTCAGATAGTTTTTTAACAATTGTATAATTTATTTTACAATTTTCCCATATTATAGCCGATTCACAATCCATATATTCTTCACTATCCTTCTTATTCACGTTTAAAAAAACATTAATTAAATTAAAATATAAACTTTTTGTTTCTTTTGTTTCTATGTGTTCTAATTCCATGATTTTTATTTTTGCTAAAGATAATTCACCAAATGTTACTTTTTGATTATGTAATTTTTTAAGAGTTTGTCTAAAAAATAACAGACATTCCCATTTAATATTATATTTAGTAACATCATCTATTTCTGGAAAATATATCTTAAATATTTCATACTGTTCATCTTCATCTTTGTTTATTAATTGATTTGTATATTCATTATTATTCATTATAACAATTATAGATAAAACAATTGTTATATTCTTACACAAACAGCAGTAAAAAATAGTTATTTTAAATTTTATTTTCAAATTAGTTTGTCTCATTTTTCTTTTTAGTCGGTGTAATTATAAAATTAATAAATTAAATTAAGCAGTTGTAATACGCTTTGTGGGAATTTTTACATCAACAAGGTAAATAGAGTTCTCAGTTTGAATAATGTATTCTTCTCCAATCTTGAAAATCTTTGAAACAGGACTTGTGTATTCTTCGTCGCTCTTAACAAGAAGTTTTTCGCTGTTCTCCTTGACGCCAATAGCAACGGTCTTATCTATAGAATGGGTCCAGTAGTCCATCATAATAGGTTTATCTTCTACAACAGCGATTTTTGCAGCATGATAAAGTGTAGTTTGTGTAGGAAGTCTATATCCAGATTCTGTATTTGCAGTTTCAGAGGAAAATTCGCTCATTTAATACTTAAAATTAAAACTAAACTTTATATTCATATAAACAAAAATTAATTATTTTTTTTTTGCTAAAGAATATAAAAATCTAAAATTTAAACGAATAGGGTGAAAATATAAAGGGTTTATATAGAAATGATTAGTGAGGATATAATTAATACATTTAATGAAATAGTAAGTGAATTCTTATTACAAATGAATAATTCGTCTATTAACAAAATAAATATGCAGTGTTCTCTATTTTTGGGAATACAAACTCTAACAAGAGTATTAGAATATAGTTTATTTCAAACCAAATCTTTGGAAAAGTCATTTATGTACGTAAAGACAGCAGAAACATACTTTTTGGAGTATTTAGAACAAATAAATAATTCAGAATACATGGAAAATTTGAATTTGAATGAAATTGTATTGTTTGTTTACAAAAAAACAATATTCAATTTGAAAAACACGCAAAATGATGAAAATATTTTAAATAATATGATGACTCTATCTGATACATATGTAGTATTTGATGACTCTGAGTTAAATAAAGTTTTTGATGATATAAGAAGATATGTAAATATATTTTTTTATTGGAAAAACGAGAACCTTAATAATAATCAATTGATTGAGGTTCATCAGAAATATTTTTTACAAATTATGAAATTAGAAAACAAAGAAGATATATGTAAAGTATTAGAACATTTACAGAATATCTTTACGTATTCCTATAATGAATATAAAACACTATTAAAGGACATCGTAGATTTAAGCAAAAAAAATAAAATGAAAAAAATGAATGATGAAATATATTTGCAAGTATTTTATGTTGAAAAAGAAAAATTAATTGAAAACAAAAACAAGATGACTTCCAAAAATTTTCTTAAGTGGCTGTTGGTTTAATATTCATAATATGTTCTCTATAATAATCAAGTGTAACAGTAATATTTTTTTTTCTTACTTTTTCTTTTTTAATTTTGGTAATTGGTTCTTCATTAGGAATGCATATTTTCGTGTATTCATTCAAAAGAATATTTTTGATAAATTCATATACCTTTCGCAGAACAGGCTCAGTGCAATTTCCAACAATCAAACAGCTACCAGTTCTAAAAACCATAAAGGAAACTTCTGTATATTTTTTATTGTTTCCTAATTCAGACATTTTCATATTTCTATCTTCCTCGCTTACCAAACCAGTTTGTTTATTTTCGTCTAATAGATGATTGTAATAGTATTTACATTTTACACCAGGATAGCTGCAAGGGTCGTAGGCAGTTTCAACGTGATATGTATCTTTTAATATGTAGTTAAGTCGCTCTCTGTCAATATAAAAACCGCAATTAAAATTGGAATTAATAAGCACATTTTGTTCTTTCTCAGGATTTACAAATTCTAATTGGTCTTTAATAAACGGTTGTAGCGTTTCTACCACAATATTTTTTACCATATCAATAAATTCATTATTTAAAATACCAGGAATTTCAAGTTTTCCGGTATTAAATACCTTAATATGAATTTCTCTAAATTCTCCTTCAAAATGAAAACGAGCAATTAAAGCAAAACAGTTGTAGAATGCATTTTTTGTCTTGCTTCTACAATTCATAATATCCTTCTTAGACATTCCTATGGTGATTTTTCTTTCGTCCTTAAACTTAATTTTTCTTGATTCAGGATTATCAATATGTTTAAGTTGATGCTCCGTGTAATAAGGTATTGTTTTTAAGGTTTCTTTGTAAGCGTTATATTCTTCTGGTGTATTAAATATAACCTTCATTTGTTTTTTAATAATTCCATTTTCAGGTTTATAATATTCTACAACTGGAATTTTCCAATAGATGTTAGTAATATCAATTTCTTGATTTAAATAAAGGACCTTTGTTTTCGTAGAAATATACAGGTCCTGACATTTTATATCTCCTTGGCTTTCTTTAAACTCTTCGGCCGGTTCAGCATTATTATCATCACCCCCCTCTAAAAATATTTCCCATTCGTCATCAACGTCCATGTTTTTTATATAGATAAAAAAATAATCACTATATCAATTTTTTAATATAAATAGCTTTAGTCTTAAAATTATCTAATGGGAATATATATGCCATATAAGTCAAGAAAAGTGAGAAATAAGAATTGTTATAAAGTATACAAAAATGATAAAACTAAGAAAGTGTTTGCAAAGTGTGCTACAAAAGAAAATGCAGTAAAACAAATGCGTCTTTTACGAGCGTTGCAAAACAATAAAAATTTTAAACCAAATGGAAGAAGAAATATGGGAGGTAAAACCAGAAAAAGAAATAAAACGATGAAAAAGAGAACTTAATACATTTGAAATAAATTTCTCAAATGTATAGAAAATTATGCTTATTTCAATAAATGTTTAATTTCGCTAGCAAAATATTTCAAGGTATTTACATTTGTTTCTATATTGGAATGAATAATAACCTCAACAAAGTTGCATAATTCACTATTAATAATTTGTAAATCTCTGAGAATATAATCAAAAAAGTAAAGTAATATATTTTTTTTGTTAATGTTATAATCTATGCTTATTTGATGAATAAAGTGAATAATATCTTTGCTAGGTGCAGTTTTTACCAAGGTAAGCAAGTGACTTAGTTCATTTTTGGTTATTAATTTAATTTCTTGATTGGATATAGAAGGATTTAACTGTAAAAAATTAATGATGCTTCTAATATCGGATTGATAAATATTTTGTATATGTTCTATTGTGTCGTCATTAATATCTAAATTTTCGTGAGTGCAGATATTTTTTATAAATCTAAGTATATCGTTTTTTGGAAGTTGATTGAAGCGAATACAAAGAAATTCATTTTTTAATGACGTTTCAATTTTTGAAATATAATTACAAATTAAGCAAAAACGCACATTATTGCAGTCAGATTGTAATAAGTATTTTAAAGCTTGTTGAGCGTTTTTTGTCATGTAATCAACTTCATCTAATATAACAAATTTTAATCCGTCTGTAAAAAAGTTTCTAGATTTCACGAAAGAGCAGATTTGATTTCTAATAATATCGATGCCTCTTTCATCAGATGCATTTAAATGAATAACAGAACCTTTTGCATTATTATTGTGTTTTTTTTGATATTCATTAATAAGATTGATAATAGTAGTGGTTTTTCCAGTTCCAGGAGGTCCATAAAAAAGTAAATTTGGAAAATAATTATTTGTAAGTATGTTTTCAAATAATGTGCGATTAATTTTATCAAGGACGATTTCTTCAAAATTGGTTGGTCTATATTTTTCAATCCAAGGTATAGAGTCTTTTTTCATATATACTTTTAAAAAAAAAGTATTTATGTTTTTAAACGATTAAATATTTAAGCATGATAAATTATATACTATACTCTATCACTATTTACGAAAACGTCATCTAATAACTCTTTTGCTAATTCATCAACATTCCTCTTTCTATAATAGAAATAAAAAGATAATATTATAACATCACAGCTAGAAAGTATTGTATTTACAATAATCAAAGGATACAAATGAAAGTGAGTAGAATAAGGAAAAAAAAGCATTTGAGTAAATAAATTCATAACTATCATTTTTATGGATAAATCTTCAAAAGATTTTTTTTTGACAGTTAAATATAATTGAGGAATCATCATTAAACACGCATTTGCAGAGGCAGCGTAGCCAAAAATATTAAATATCTGTTCATTCATATTGATAATATTATAAAAATGATGGTTTTATACCACTTTGTTAGTAGTTTTCATTTACTATCAAAATGTTTTGTCCTTCAAATAGTTAGAATATCCTCTAACTTCTAATATTTTCGCCTTTTTTAGAACTTCATTTTCTTGTTTTTTAAGAAATTCGTTCATTTTTAATTGAATAGTTTTGTCCTGTGCACCTAAAATACGACAAGCCAATAATCCAGCATTTGTAGCATTATGAATAGCAACAGTTGCAACTGGAATACCTTTTGGCATTTGAACGATTGATAAAAGAGAGTCATTTCCAGAAAGAGAACTTGATTTTACAGGAACACCAATAACGGGTAAGCAGGTTAATGATGCAACCATTCCAGGAAGATGAGCTGCTCCTCCAGCACCTGCAATAATACACTGTAAACCACGTTGAGCGGCATTTTCAGCATAATCATACATTCGTGAAGGAGTGCGATGTGCGGATACAATAGTTAATTCATAAGGGATATTAAATGTATCTAATATACTTGCAGCATCTTTCATACATGGTAAATCACTATCACTTCCCATTATAATTCCAACACGAGGTTCTTTGGGTATAATTATTTTAGGTATAGAAGCTTTATAATCTGTGTTTGCAACCAATTTTCCAATAATTCCACAATTAAATGGAAATTTTGATAAATCAATAGAACTATCAGCAATTAGGACATATCCAATTCCACAGTTAAATACTTCCATCATTTCATCTTTTGAAATACCTTTTTCTATCAAATAATGACACCATTTAGGTAATTCAATATCATACAAATCAATTTCTATATTTTTTGGTAAAATTCTTTTCATATTTCCGTGAAAGCCTCCTCCTGTAATATGACACATAGCATTCAACTTATCGTATCCATAAATCTCAATAAAGCTTGATACTTCTTTTAAATAAGATTTATGAGGTTTCAAAAATGTTTTAATAATTTCTTTATCGGTATTTTCATCTACAACTTTATTAATAAGAGAAAAACCGTTTGTATGAGGACTTATGGAAGGTAGATTAATTAAAATGTTTCCAGGTTTTACTGGATTAGGAAAAAAGCGATTATCTTTTTTACCTATAATACATCCAATTAAATCGGTCTTATCTTGATTGTATATCAAAGGCATTTCTGCAGTTTCTCCACCAAGAATAGGAAAACGACCATTATCTATGCAACAATCGGTTAATCCTTTAATAAAGTTCTCAAATTCATTTAAATTAAGATTATTAGCACCAAAATAATCAAGAAAAAATAGAGGATAGGCTCCTTGCACTAAGATGTCATTAATTGAATGCCCGACAATATCTTTTCCAAGATTATAAAAGGCATCTTCTTTAAAAAAACGTTTTGCAAGAATTGATTTTGTTCCAACACCATCTATACTGGCGACTAATGTTTCATCTCCAAATTTATATTCTCCTCCGAAAGCACCAATCTGATTAACAACATTTTGATTATAGGTAGAAAGAATATTCTTTTTAATATTTTGAATGGCTTGGTCTCCATTTTTAATAGAAACACCAGCTTGTTCGTAACTGGTTAAGAATTTTCGTCCGATATCTTTTCTATAAAATAAATGGCCCTTAATTAATTGAATATCATTATATACTTGTTTATAACAGTCGTAAAGATGTTTGCTTTTTGATATACAACATAAAGTTCTTGATTTTTGAGAATATATGTGGCCATCAACAAATTTTACGTTTCCATAGAAAATGTTGTCAAAATCACAAGAGCTATCAAAATAAATGTCGTAATTGCAGTCATAATCAGAGCATTTTGGATAGTTTTTAGGAACAGCATATAAACAAATCATAGCATCTTGAGAAAATACAAGTGGGTCAACAAGATTACCTGAAATAGTTTGTAAACACACAGAATAAAAGTTGGTTTCTAACAAAGATAACGCAATAATACATTCTGGGTCACCAAATCTGCAATTAAACTCAATAATATATATGCCTTTATTGGTTTTTATATAGCTTCCGTATAAAATTCCTCTGTATCCAGTAGATAATTGATTAGTTTGTCTTAAGGTATTTATTTTTCTAATGACTTCGGTATTAATTGTTTTTGTATTAGATAAATCATCAGCTGTTAAAAAAGGTAAAGAATTATTTGAATCAATTACACAACCCATACCTCCTGTATTGGGGCCTTCATCATTATCTAATAAACGCTTATTATCTTGCATAGGTGGAAAATGTTGAATATTGCCTTCTCCATCTGTGATACTTAAAAATGAAAATTCTTCTCCAATTAGCTTTTCTTCAATAACAAATGAATCATTAGAATTTAATATATAATCTATTTGTGAATATTTATCGGTAAAGTCTATTCCCTGTACGGTAACACCTTTTCCGCCACAAAGACCGTTTTTTTTAATTACAATTTCATTAAAGTCATTTAAAATATATGTAATATTTTCACGAGTTTTGTTTACTTCGTTGATTATTTTAAACTTGGGAGAATAAACCTTTAAAAAGTTATCAGAATGCAAGAAGTCTCTACAAAATTGTTTGCTTGTTTCTAACTGTGCATAAATTTTTAAAGGTCCAATACAAGGTATATTTCTGTTTTCAAAATAATCAGCGTATTGTTTTTCAAGAGGTGCTTCAGGACCAATAATGCAAAAACGAATATTATCTGTAATTTGTTCTAACGTTTCTGCAGCTGTAGACTGCATAGGATATAATTTCAAACAATATGTATTGATGGAAGAATTTTCTTGTGTTGGCACACATATAATATTTATATCTTCATTTATTTTTAAAGCATCTTCACATAGTTTTTTAATAATAATTGCTTCTCTTGCACCAGAACCAATAACTAAGATAGAACTCATTATATATTATTTAATAAATAATTTATATATTATTTTAAAAATATAAATATATCTGTTGTAAAATAATTAATGAAAGTCGGAATAGTAGTTTATCCTGGTTCTAATTGTGATAGAGACACATTAAATTATTTTACAGATGCACGTTTTATATGGCATAAAAAGGATAAATTATCAGAAAGTATTGATTTGCTTGTAGTTCCAGGTGGTTTTGCATTTGGAGATAGGTATTATCAAAATGCAACAGGTGAATATGTTATATCACCAGGGCAAATGGCTTTGGAGTCACCTGTAACACAAATAATAAAAAAAGCCTATGAGGATAAAATTCCAATAATAGGAATATGTAATGGTTTTCAAATATTAACTAAAATGAATTTGTTACCAGGAAAACTAACATTAAATACAGATAAAAAATTTACTTGTAAAAAGGTAAAATGTGAATATAGCAAAGAAGATAAGAAAGAAGAACTATATTTACAGGTTGCTAATTCTTATGGTAATTACCAAGTAACAGATAATGAGTTAGATGAATTAAAAAAGAATAATCAGATATTTTTGACTTATAAGGATGAAAATTACAATAATGGTTCGCGAGAACAAATCGCAGGAGTATGTAATAAGGAGCGTTTAATTTTTGGAATGATGCCTCATCCCGAAAGAAGCTCAGATAAAACAATCAAAAACATGATAAAGAGATTAGTAGAATATACAAAAGAGAATTTAAATTATCAAAAGATATTTGAAACAAGGATTAGTGAACTGATGGAAAGTGAGCATATATCTTATAAGAGCACACGAAAATATTTGAAAAATTTATATACTGATGGACATCATGTAGTGCAAGGTCCAGGAGAAAATGCGGGCATAATTGATATTGGTAATGGTTATTGTCTTGCTATGAGAATTGAAAGTCATAATCATCCAGTTTTTATTGACCCATATCAAGGAGCAGCAACTGGAGTTGGAGGAATACTGAGAGATATTTTCACTATGGGAGCAAGACCAATAGCAATTTTAGATTTTCTTCGTTTTGGTGTAGATGAAAATAGCGATAGATTATTAAAAAGCACAATAAATGGAATATCAGATTATGGAAATTGTTTTGGAGTTGCAAATGTAGGAGGAGATTTGTATAGAAGTGAAATGTATAATAAAAACCCGCTCGTAAATGTTGGATGTATAGGAATAGTAAAAAAAGAAAATATAGTATATGGTAATGCATTAGAAGAGGGTAGTTATTTTATTTATGTAGGAAGTAAAACAGGAAGCGATGGAATGAATGGAGCGTGTATGGCTTCAAATGAATTTACAAGTGACATAGATATAGAAAGTATGAAAAGTAATATTCAAAAAGGTGATCCTTTTTTGGAAAAGCTTTTACAAGAGGCTTGTAATGAAATAACATATTTAAATCTTTTAGAAGGCATGCAAGATATGGGAGCAGGTGGATTGTTATGTTCTTCTTTAGAATTGGTGCAAAGAGGAAGAGATAAAACAAAACGTAATTTGGGTTGCACTCTTTTTGTAGATAAAATTCCAACAAAGTATAAGATGGATCCGTGTGATAGAATAATATCTGAATCTCAAGAAAGGATGTTACTAGTTGTAAAGAAAGAGTATGTAGGTAATGTGTTTGCAGTATTTGAGAAATGGGATTTGGAATATAGTATAGTAGGAAATGTAGATTTAACAGGCAAATATAAAATTATAAATGAAGATAAAGAATTATTATATGAAGAGGATATATGGAAATTCAAGTCATTTGAAGAAAATTGGCCTGAAAATAGATTAAAAGAAGATTATCCAGTAATTGCCAAAATAAGTTATAAAGAATTATGGCAGCAATATGACACAACTATAGGATGTAGAACTATAAAAGGTCCGCAAGAAGAAAAAGGATTTGCTATATTAGATATTTACGAAATAAATAAGCATATATTATTGACTTGGGGGGAAGACGTGGGAGAATGTTTAAAATATGTAAATTTATTTAATACGTATGATTCAGAACTAAGAAATAAATATAAATATAATGAAGCGTCTCCCAAAGCAATAGTAAATTGTTTAAATTTTGGAAATCCAAGTGATACTATGGGTGATTTTGCAGATGTAGTAGAAAAACTTAAAAATGATTGTCAAAGATATGGTATACCAGTTATTGGTGGAAATGTAAGTTTGTATAATGCAACTGATAATAAATCCATAAAACCAACTCCTATATTACTTATGGTAAGTATATTACTATAATTTTGTTAAAAAATTTTTCTTTAACAAAAAAAAACGAAGAATGTAAATTAATTGGATGTTTTTGCTGAAATATGTATTACAAGTCTATCTTCTTTATCAAAATTAGATGGTAAAAAATAATGTTTCGTCATTCTATCTTTTACTATTTTTAAAATATTTTCAGTATTAATATCTTCCCAATCGACATCAAGAAATTTCTCTTTATTATTTGGTCCCATACCAAATAATCTTGCATCATCAATAATAATAATAACTTCATCATTATGATGTGAAATAATACTGTTTAATTCCTCATACAAAGGGCAATCTTTTTTTCCTTTCCCTGTTCCACAATTACTCCAGTGTCCATCTAAAAACATAATTGATTTACCATTAATATTTGGTAATACATTTATTAGCACATCACCGCTGTCTCCAAGATAGAAATTTATTTTATTACCTTTATAGATATGTTTTAAACGTAAATAAAATTCTTGTTTAATTTCTATTGTATATAGTTTTGAAAAATATTGTTCCATATGAAAAATAGTTTCTCCCATATAACTTCCCGTTTCTATAAAATTTGAATAATTTTTATAATCACTTTGTAACATCTGCAAAAATTCTAAATTAATACTTGGCATTATAAATATTTTCAATATTTTTTTTGAATAAATCAAACGCAATTTATAGGATTACGAACATTATTTTTGTAAAACTACGACAGGTTGATAAAGACAATCTTTTGTGAGTGGGAGTGAAAAGCACTGCTGTTTAGACCTACCATACCATTTTAGTTCTTTAAAATTATTAAATATTAAAGGTAATCTATTAGGGCCATAAATTCTATGTGCGTTCCAAGTAACAGCATCTTTACCAACTGGTGCTCCCCAAATAACAAGACCATCTTCACTTAAATTCTTGTAAATATTATTCATAGTTTTTATATCACCATTTGGATCAAGAGGATCACCGTATCTACCAAGACCACTATGTTCTATAGAAGAAAATGTTACAATTGCATCATATATTTCTGTATTTTTATCAAAATGATTAAAATAATCTTTACACTGTAATTCAATATCTTCAAAATTTATGGAAGGCACATTATATTCAATAGTGGTTACTTTATTAGACATATTAAGTAATATAGCTTCTATCCAAGGTGTTTCTGAACCAACAACCGCTACATTTTTATTTTTAATATTATAGTCTTCAAAAGATTTTAATAAATTAAAACATACTTCATTACCGTAAGGAGATGGACCTTCGGTTTTATTTTTAATTTTTTCTTGAGTAAACATATTCATATGCTCTTGAATTAAACTATTGCTCCATTTAACACCATCTTTTTTGCTACCATCAAAATACCATTCAAAAACTGGTATTTTCTCATTCATCGTATATTCATTTCTAATTTCTTCTGGAATTAATTTGTATGGACTGTTATTATATTCTAAAGACATCAGATTATAGATTTATTCAATATTTTTTTTGAATAAATCAAACGCAAATGGTTAATAGAACAAAATAAATTAGAATGTAAATTTCATTTTTAACCTTTTTTCTTTATCTTTTTCTTGGCTACGAGAACCAAGAAATATAAAATATTTATTTGCAAGTTCATATCTTTCTTTTATTTGTTTTGCATTTCTATAAATTTTATTTCTGTATTTGTAAATAACACTAAGACGAACTTTCATAATCATACCAACTTGCCAAATACGTTTATGTGTATATTGCTTTTTTTTATAAAGTTCCTCCAATTTTAAAATTGTATTTTTTACATCATCAAGAGAAGTATATTTAATAGGAATGGTATCTGATGGGTCTTTATCTATGTATACATCAAAACTTTTCTTAGGATCATCCGGGTTGAATAAAAATCTCATTTTTCTGGTTTTCTTTTTTTTATTTTTATTTTGTTTTTTGGATATATTTCCTCCTTTTTGTTTTTCAATAGCATTTTTTATTTCATCTTGAATAGAACTGTGTGTTGCATCTTTAATAACTCTTGGTTCTTTTTTATTTAAAAAGGCTTCAAAATATCTGTGTTGACATAAACACCAATTGTCTCCAGGTTTTGCAACGGAGCTTAAATCATTTCCTTTTGAAGCAGTAAAATCCATAAATTGTTTATCCAAATTAGCACATACTAGATGATTTCCTGTATCATTATGAAATGGATTACAATAACCATCTCTTGCAAA
>MDSZ01092935.1_pt1 | contig 14574 bp, 8 predicted proteins | sample 811201 | NCBI WGS metagenome assembly MDSZ01 (sample SAMN05326647, study PRJNA326480) | marine metagenome | isolation source: seawater | place: Indian Ocean: North | collected 2010
CGTGAAAAGTTATCGGTGTGAGTGTCGAAATCAAACTCGGCGGGACGCAAGCGAATGGTGACAAAGTGCACGCCGGCCTCAATAAGGCGCGCGGCCAACAGCAGGCTCTGTCCGAATTCATGTTTGCCGAACCGCTTGGATTCCGCAGGTTTTTCCTGTTCCAAATCAAAGGCCTTACGGGTAGACGGGGCGCTGATGATATCATGGGCCTGTGCGCCGAAACGGTCCAGACCCCTGACCGGTGCATCGAGTTTTTCGAAGCCCTCAAAAGCCGTGTCCAAATCATCAAGGAGTCTTCTTTGGGATTTGTAGCGATCAACAGTAAGGCCATCCTCGAGCGAGATACCCCGAACGCTATAGGGAATGCCAAAGTTCGGCTTGCCGGCGGTTAAAGCGCTGAATTCGTTACCCAAATAGCCGGGCCCAACAAAAGATTCATCAATGGACACGTAGGTAGGAAGGTCACGGGCTGAAGGGTGCATCTTGCTGACTACCGATCCATATTCTGGATAGCTCAAGGTTTGCGATGGGCGATTACCGGTCAGTAGGTATTTTTTACCCAAACCATGATCAGCAATGGTGTGGGTAAGGCCGCGGATGATCGAGTAATCCTTCATGCGCTTGGCCAATTCCGGCAGGTGCTCACAGATGTGAATGCCGGGCACGGCGGTGGGTATTGGTTTAAACTCGCCGCGATATCGTGCCGGAGCATTAGGTTTAAGATCAAATGTATCCTGATGAGAAGGCCCGCCTTCCAGAAAAATAAAAATAGCCGATCGCTTTGTGCCCTTCTCACCAATGGCTGACTGTGCACGCAGGTATTGCGAAAGCGTTAAACTACCAATGACGCCTACCTTGAGAATTTCGCGTCGAGTAAAAAGAGGACGGTGTTTTTTCATCGATTTAAAATAAATTCCTTGGTGTTCATCAAAGCCCACAATAAATCCTCCATGCCGACCTTGATGGTCTTAGCCTCCTGCAGATGTTGTATTGCCCGTGCCTCTTCAGGGACAGAGGGATAGCGGTTAAGCGCTCGAAGCCAGGCTTCCTGAATCATTTCCTTACTATTTTCTGCCTTCCTTTCAATTAATTCATCAATCCAACCACTTTCTGACAAACGCATTCGCACCAGTGGATCATTCTGCAGGAAGATGGATTGCAGAAGCGTGGGCTCATTTACTCGTTCACAATCACAATTGGTGGCTCGATCCGGTTTACCGAAGACTTTCATCGCATGTGTGCCGGCCATACGCATGGAAAGGTGGCCCGTCCCACGCCGCTTGAGATTAGTGCGGACTAGCTCCAATTCATCCGAAGCCGCCGTCACCTGTTTCATGGCATCATAAACAACTTCAGCAGGTATACGTCGCGGAATTGCGCGACTATAATTGCGCCGGTCCTCGACGTTGGTTTCATTGGGTCGCCAACTGCGTTGGTATGTTTGGCTGCTGGTAATTTGCCGATGCAGCCATTTCATGTCGTAGTTACTCTTGATAAATTGTTTGGTTAACCAGTTTAATAATTCAGGATTACTGGGGGGATTGGAGGGAGTAAATTCATCGGTAGGCTCCACAATCCCCACATTAAAATAACCGGCCCATACGCGATTTACAAAGGAACGGGCAAACCAAGGGTTATCCTTTTGGCGTAACCAATCCATGATAGGTCGGCGCGGATCCTTGCCTTCCAGCTTTACCGTGTGACTGCGCAACAGACTCAGTTCAGTATTTTTTGTGGTAATGCTTCGCTCGTTTTTTCGGCGGCGGCTGTCACTGTTAACAGAGGGATCAAAGAAGCCGGCAAAATCCACAAAATCATTCTGAGTCCACTGATCAAAGGGGTGTTTATGGCATTCGGCACACTGCAGCTGAATTCCAAGAAAACTGTGGGCGACAGACATAGCAGTGTCCTTGGGTTCCTTTAAGCTTTGACGAGTCCAGAAATGAGGCATTCCTTGCCCAACCCCATGATCAGGATTCGCTAGAATAATGCCTTCAGCCAAATCGGCATATGATTTATTCTCAGAAATTTTCTCATAGATCCAGTCATACCATTGACTGGCTTTTCGATATCCTTCTTCGGTAGCTACTTCCAAAAGACTATTGATTGAAGCAGGGTTACAACCGGTGAAGTCACAAAGTTTATTAGTCCACCATGCAGCGTAGGCAGGTCGCTTTAAAAGCTCTTCTATCTTTCGACTACGTTTATCCTGTGAATTATCAGACAGAAAGGCCTTTACTTCATAAGGAGATGGAAGCGTGCCGGTTAAATCAATACTTAAGCGCCTGAGAAACTCAGCATCGGTACAGGTTTCTGAGGGAGTAAGCCCAAGCTTAATTAGTTTGGATCCAACAAACCGATCAATCGGATTGGCATACCGACCAACGTCCAATTGAGGTTGATGATCGGTTAAGGGACGTAAAACCGGAATCGCCGCGATACCGTTATCATACAAGGCTACAACGTGCGTGTCTCCTTTACCTACCGATTGAGCCAAACCGGCTTCATCAACTTTTACCACCGTATCGTCCTTAGTGAGGAAACGGGTTAGATTAGTCACATCCTCACGTTCCCCACTCTCCCAATGGGCAATAATCTTGATTTGAGCAGTGTCATCATTTTTCCTAAAAAGTAGTTCCTTTGGAACGTAATCAAGCCGGACCAATTTCTTTCCAGACTTGATGGGCACCGCACCCGATCCTATCGGCCACGGGGCTCCCATACGAACCCATGCTTCCAAATCGGCAATTTCCTGTGGTTCCAGTTTTCGTTTAGGCGGCATTTGCAAATCCGGGTCAGTATGGTGGATTGCTTTGATCAGCAAACTTTTGTCTGGATCACCCGGCACAATGGCCGGTTCGTCAGAATTACCTCCGCGCAATACATCTGAACGCGAGTTAAGTTGTAGCCCACCCTTGCTTTCGTTAAACCCATGGCACTCGTAACAATTAGCCTCCAGCAGAGGGCGAATTTTCTTTTCAAAAAACAGAACTCCTTCGTTACTAAACTCCGGCTGCTTTTTTAATCGCACACGCTCGGATTCGTGAATAGCTGTTCCGGGTGCTCCTGATTCAATCCAGCGGTACAGTAAACGATATTCCCATGAATCGGGCTCTATAATTTCCCCTCCCTTGTGTTTCACTGACTTGGTTGCTTTTTGCAGTATTAAGCTTTGTTTGGGTGATTTTAAGTCTACGCGGTTTTGTTTTCCCGTGGAGTCTCTTGCCAATAAAGCCGCGTGATCCTGCTGAAAATCAAAACCGAATAAGGAAAGGCGTAAGTCTCCTTGACCCTGAAAGGAACCGTGACACTTGGCGGAACTACATCCCAATTTCCCTAAAAGCGGAACCACGTGTTTCTGAAAATCAGGAGTAGCGATATTTCTTGAAGCACCAAAACTGGCGGTAGCCATTAGTAAACCGAGTAATGACCACAAGAGTTTCATGTTAATAAGAGTCGAAGACTTTATTCCCCGATCCTGAGTAGATCTCCCTGCACTTGGAACATGTCAAAGACAACGTCCTCGTGCCGCGCCCCAATCTGGATGATGTCAGTAGGGCGCAATTCCTTGAAGAGGTTCTCGTACTGCGGGTAGAAACCAGCCAGTCGTACCCGCTTGCCCTTGATGCTATTGGGGGCCACGGCCTTACTTTCCTTGCTCGTGCTTATCACTTTTTCAATTTCCATCAGGACCTCATAACCACCAACTTCAATGATCTTTCCCTTAAGTACTCCTTCAAATCCTCTGAACTCTTTGGGAGGGACTCCGTGAGCCTCAGGATCAAACGGAACGGCGCGCTCCAAAACGTTGAACTTGTGGGCGAAGAGAAGAGTTTTGTCCTCGGCAATATAACCGGAGGTGCGTACCTTAAGAGTTTGGCCTTTTTTGATAAGCAATAAATTGTCCCTGAACTGCCCTGATACCCCGCTGACCCTGACGGTTTTCCCAATGATTTCATCCTTTATCCATTTGCTGGTGTATCGGTTCAACGTGGCATAATCGACTTCCATAGAGAACTCACCCAACTCGATATCCCTGGATTTCAAACGGCCGATGACTATAGAGTAAAAATTAGACCGCCCTTTACCTTTCCCTTTCTCACTTTCTCCCTTACCGGCAACCTTTCCACCCTCTTTGCCTCCACTCTTACCCTCACCAAGGGAGCCGCCCGCTTTTATATACTCAGCGATTGCTTTGTCCTTGGTCATCTTGCCACTTTCAACAGCTTCCTTGAGGTCCTCACCCAATTTCTGAAGGTCAACTTTTTCTGCCGGCTTGGTTCCTTTTTTAGCGCCCGTTCCTTTTTTAATGCCCGTTCCTTTTCCGCCTTTTTGAGCCTCCGCAGCCTCCTTATATTTTGCGATGGCTTCTTCCTTCGTCATCTTGCCGCTTGCAACGGCTTTCTTGAGTTGTTCGCCATACTCGTCCAAATTTACTTTGGTCGGTTTATCTTTTTTCGGCGGCTGCTTGCCAGAAGCCGCTTCAGACAGTTTTTCAAAGGCTTCTTTTTGGGTCATTTTACCACTAGCCACTGCTGACCTAAGTTGCTGAGCCAGTTCCTTAAGATCAACTTGCCCTTTCCCATCACTGGAGCCTTTTCCTTTAGCCCCACTTTTACCGGCCACCGCTTTATTCCACTTGGCTATAGCTTCCTCCTTAGTCATTTTCCCACTGGTAACTGCCGCTTTTAATTGCTGTCCCAATGCATCCAGGTCCTTACTGGCAACTTTCCCGCCTTTATTTGACCCACTTGGTTTTTGACTAGCCGCTACCACTGGGAGGGGATCGACCTGATAACCCTTAGCAATACGATAGAGGTGGGTATTGGACCTAATCAACATTGAGTCTCCGACAATAGCCGGCATTGAAACAAAAACTGTGTCTGATTCATTTTTGAACAGAACCTTAAATTCAGAAGACGCCTCAATAACTGAAAAAACTCCATCTCTGCTGAAGAAGTATATCTTTCCATCGGCAAAGATAGGTGACACCCAATGATTTTGAATCCCTCCCAGCCTTTCCTGATAGAGTTGCTTACCGGTCTTGGCATCAAGGCAACTAACCATTCCCCCACTATCACCAATCATATACAGGTTGTCTCCAACAACCAATGGGGCCGGAATATTTGATACACCCCGCCTGGTTGTCCAACGAATGTGCGTATCAGTTACATCCCCCGAACCGGATGGATCTATAGCGAACAGGTTTTTTGAAATTCCCGAATTCGTGAAAACCAAACCATGCCGATAAATCGGACGGCATGTGACATTGTAGCCATACCCTTTTCCATGACGAATGAACCATAACTCCTTACCACTGGAGGGGTCGTAGGAATAAGTCGCTTCGGCGGCGGGACTGATAAGCTGCTTTCTCCCATTGTGATCAATGAGGGTAGGAGTTGCATAGGATTTGCGATTATCGTTGGGCTTACTTTTGGGAGGTTCTTGGCCGGACTTATATGTTCTTTTTGTCAACCAACGAGTCTTGCCAGTTTGTTTTTCAAGAGCAGCCACAAACTGCTGATCCACTCCGTCGTAGGTCAGGAACAATAAATCCTTATCCATGACAGGCGACGAAGCGGGGCGAACCCGATGGTCGCAGTTCAAGTCACGCCGTTCCCAAATCTTTTTTCCGGTCTGAGTGTCGAGACACGCCGTACCATAAGTTCCAAAGTGAACGTAAATGCGACCCTCTTCAATAATAGGAGTAGGCGTAGCATGAGTATTTAAATCCGACCATTCGTTTTGCGGGTTAGCCACATCAAACACTTTGATGTCATGCGTGATTTTTCCTGTGTCCAATTTCACACAAAGGACGAAAAGTTCCGAACCATCTTCTCGGGCCGTAGTTACCCATACTTGATCTTTCCAGACCACGGGCGAAGACCAACCCAAACCATGAACGGCAGTACGCCACTGAACATTTTTTGTCCCACTAAATTCTATTGGCAGGTTCGACGAAGTGCCGACACCATCTCCATTGGGCCCGCGAAATTGGTTCCAATTGGATGTGTTAAAAGCATCATTGCTCGTCGCATTAAACGGCAACGCAAACACAATAAAAGTAACGAGACATAGACCAAGATATTTGATTTTATTTTCCATTCTTTAGACAATAAACGAATTGATTATAATACAGCTATTTAGAGGACTTAGTTACTTTGAAAGTAACAGTTTTTTAGTGAATAATCACCATTTTAGTTTCTGTCATCTCATTTATCGCATATTTTGGACCTTCTTTGCCAAACCCACTGTCTTTAAGTCCTCCGTAAGGCATGATTTCCGCACGCCATGCTGTTCCAAAATTAACGTGTAAATTACCGCTATCCACTTCTCTAGCAAACCGTATAGCCCGGTCAATGTCCTGAGTGAAGACAGCCGCACTCAATCCAAAACGCGTCTGATTGGCTAGGCCTATGGCCTCATCAAGACCAGCAACACGCGTTATTCCTAAGGCGGGACCAAAAAGTTCTTCGCAGCTCATTTTCATGTCTGCATCTACATTCGTTAAGAGAGCAGGCTGAATTAATGATCCTTCGCGTGAGCCCCCGCACAATAACTGAGCCCCCTGCTCCTTGGCTTCAACGATCCAATTCTCAACTCTTTTGGCATCACTCTCACGCACCAGTGGCCCTACATCTGTTTCTTCTATCAATTGATCGCCGGCAGTGAGTTTGCTAACCTTTGACAACAAAGCATCAGTTAACTCCTCATAACAACCTGTTGTCGCAATCACCCGCTGGCTCGAAATACATACCTGTCCTGCATTGGCATAACCGGTCACTGCCAAAGTAGAAGCAACTTTTTCCAAATCCGCATCATCCAGAACAATCACCGGGCTGTTGGAACCCAATTCCATTGTTAATCGCTTCAATCCTGCAGCACGTGTGATGGATAACCCCACTTCAGCACTACCGGTAAAACTGATTTTACGAACTCGCTGATCTTCACAAATGGCTACACCCAATTCAGATCCCGATCCTGTCACACAAGCAATAGCTTGAGGCGGTAATCCAGCCTCCAATAAAATCTCTACAAGCTTTAAGGCAGAAAGAGGTGTATCACTAGCCGGCTTGAGGAGAACCGCGTTGCCTCCGGCAATCGCCGGACCCACCTTATGGGTAACAAGATTGAGTGGAAAATTAAAAGGAGTAATCGCCGCTACAATTCCGCAAGGAACCCGTAGCGTGAATCCCAGTTTTCCCACCCCGCCGGAGGTAGAATCCAGTGGAACGGTTTCCCCGCGTAAATTGCGCGCTTCATCGGCCGACAAATCAAAAGTCTCTGCAGCCCGCCCGGCTTCAATAAGACCTTCAGTTAACACCTTACCTTCCTCAGTGCTAATCAATCGCCCGAGTTTCTCTTGCTGACCCTGAATTATTTGCGCAGCCTTACGCAGTATGTCTACCCGCTGATGGGTGGGCATATCGCGCATGACTTTGGCTCCTTGCTCCAAACCATCTAAGGCTGACTCAATATCCTTCGCTGAACCGACAGGCACCGTGTCAATGGAAGCCCCATTGTAAGGATTTACTACCTCAGCACACTGATTCCCACTAACCCATTCACCTTGCAAAAACATTTTCATGGCACAGAAAGAAAGTATTGAGAAAATCGTTTATTCCTCGAGCAACTCGACCATTCCTCTACCCAACGCATCACCAATAAGAAAGTAACTTTCCGCATTACCGAACCAGTGGTGGCCGTGTCCAATATTAGGAGACTGTTCCTTTGGGCGAGCAAAAGCGGTTGTGGAGATAAACTTTACATTGCCGCCCAATTCCTTACGTCTGGCTGCCGCCTTTTGCGCTTCGCGAATAGAAAGCATGTTCTCTCCGGCCTTGGGGCCGCCATTGCCCAATTCGCCAATAATGGCCGGAAGCTCAGATTTATTAAATTCTTTACGTACATCCTTAATGAGATGCACGAGATTATCCTCATATTCCCTAAGAGCACTCTGATTAAACATATCGTTCCAACCCTGAAACCAAATAAATCCACTGACAATCGGTTTACGCCCTTTTAAATCAGGAAAGTCCGCTGACACCGCAACCAAAGCCTCTCTCACTTCTGCTATCATCTTGGTGTAATATTCACCCACTTCTCCCCCGGCACTTGGCGGACGAAAATCCTTGTACAAACTCTTACCGCCCCAAGCGGTCTTGATAAGCAATACAGGGGCCTCAATAGCATCACCTAGTTGGTGGCCTATTTGCAATTCAGGCCCAATATGATGCCGACTCTTATCTGATCCATATCCGGTATACCCAATCGTTAGACCTCCTTTCATAACTTCCTGTTTGTTTCGAAAGCGTACAAATACGTCGTCACGAATAACCCAGTGACCTTTTGAATCTTTAAGGTGCTTATAACGATCGGGATTAGCGGCTATCACAGTATTCAGATTACCTTTGCCTCCGTTGTAATACTCGGGGTGATCCATATCAACAACCCCTTGCCCTTCCATATTCGATTGCCCCGCAAGTATGTAAACCTGCACGATATCTGAAGATTTCGGAGGTAAAGCAGTACAGCAGCCAGTAGCAACAAAAAAGGCGATGGTTGCCATAAGAAATATCATGAGGATGCTGTGCATGCAAAAAGTCTAACCGCAGGAACCCCAGGGTCACGGAGAAAAACAATATAAATTTTCTATTATATCGACGTAGATATATTTAAAAGACTGCCTCTGAGAAACCTTCGTCATCAACAACTTAATGAGCCATACTTATCTTTGACCTCACTTCGGATGAACAAACAGCTGCGTGAAATATATTTGGCCATTCACTGACTTGGCTACTCCAATACCGGTAATGCTATACTCAGGGCGTTCCATATTAGCCAAATGCGAAGGACTTTCCTGCCACATCTTCACCGCACGCGCTGCTGGATCGACCTCGTTCGTATTGAAGGCAAGGTTTTCTCCTACCCGCCGAAACGGTATGATCTTTTTTATTTGCCCTGCACGAACAACATTGAACCCCACATGACTAAACTCTCCACCTTGGGCCATGACGGCGCTTTTGCCTCTGGCAATCTTGCTAAGGCGCAAGTCCAGCTTCAATTCAGATAAATTCTTTGCCAAACGATGAGCGTTTACTTTTGTATATACTGTATAAGAAAGCGATTCGAGCTCCTTAGCATTTTCGTGGGGCTGGATAGAGACATCAACCGAACTACATCCAGCTAATAGCAAAAGTGTACTAACAAAACCCAGTTTCACTTGAATTGAATATAATGGTGTACTCTGAATTTAACCGACCAGTTCATAAATCGGCTTTATCCCGCTATCGACGAGGTAGTGAGGACGCCCCTGAGGATCTTTGACCGTTGCCGTCGCCGTATTGATGCCCAGACAACTATAAAGTGTCGCGAACACTTCCTGAAATTTCACAGGACGATCCACCGGCTCATTACCATGTCTATCTGTAGAACCAATAACCTGCCCGTGATTCATACCGCCACCGGCCATGAAGGCAAAATTCGCACGCGGCCAGTGATCGCGACTATTATTTTTGTTAATCTTCGGAGTACGCCCGAACTCACCCCACATAACCACTGCTACGTCCTTACTTAATCCACGTTCTTTTAAATCGGCAATCAGCGCTGAAAGCCCTTTATCCAAGAGGGGCATTTCCTCGCGAGAGCGGGGAAAGTTCAGACCATCGCCTCCATGCCAATCCCAGCGACTGTAGTTCAACGAAACAACACGAGCCCCTGCTTCCACCAAACGGCGGGCAACAAGAAAATTGCGTATCATCTTGGGTGCCCCATCACGTTGATACTTGGGAATGTTTACCCCATACCTTTCAGCAACACGGGGATCCTCCTTGGATAGATCCAAAGCATCCATCAGGCCCCCATTGGAAAGAATATTGATCGCTTGCTGATTATGCTCATCAAGCCCCTTAATCTGACCCTTTGCATCAGCATCCCGCCGGAATCGATCAATGCCTTCAAGCAAACTCTTCCGATCATTCAAACGATTAAGATTTATTCCTTCAAGCACCAAACTTTGCGCCTTGGCATTAGGATCTTTTTGCACTAGCTGCATAGGGGAGTGAGCAGCACCAATAAAACCAGCATTGCCCGCCTGACCCCATGTCCGGTTACCCGTGGGATACATGAGTGACACATTTGCAGGAACACCTCCGGAACTAGGCTGAAGTTGAGAAACCCATGAACCCCAACTCGGCCAGCCTCCCTGCGGGGAATTACGCTTTTCACTTTGACGACGACCAGTCATGCACTGATAACAGTCATGCGCTCCATCTGAATCGGAAATGGAGCGAATGATCGAATACTGGTCAGCCATGGTTGCTAAACGCGGGAAAAGTTCACATATCTCTACTCCAGGCACGTTTGTTTTGATTGGCCTAAATTCACCTCGAATCTCTTTTGGAGCATCTGGTTTCAAATCAAAGAAATCCAAATGAGAGGGCCCACCGGGAAGATAAATATTAATGACGGCTTTGTGGGATCGCCCCAGTTTCTGCGAAGCCTCCACCTCCAGTAACTGCCCGAGAGACAATCCACCAGCAGCCATTCCCCCGATTTTAAGAAAATTCCGGCGCGAAAACCCATCACAGTGAGTTCGGCGTTTGTCCCGATTACCAAACAGCTCAACCATAACGTTCTCTAATTTATGACAAAATATGACACGTGGCGAGAGAGAAGTTCCCTTGCTTGCCTTTCCCGCCATTTCCTCACACGATAACCGTAAGGATGGTATTTAAGGACCGCAACCGCTTAACGCTGGATTACAATCGCTTCCCTGGGGGAATATTCAATCCGTCATTAGTCAAACATACAAATGGACTATGGGGGATAGCCCGCTGTGAGCAATACAATCAAGCTGAGCGTAACGAAGATAAATCACTTAATTTTACACCCAACCGAGCAGTTCTCTTCGAACTAGACACCTCACTCCAGGTAGATAAAGCCAAATACGATGTTAAATTTGAGGGTTTCCCTGACAAACCCTGGCGAGCAGAAGATTATCGCCTTTTTGTATTTGAGAATCAGATCTTCTGTACACACACACTTTGGGTAGAGGGTTATAATATCGGCATGGCACTTTCCCGGGTTAACCCGACTGAAGGCATCATCACACTACTAAATCCCATCGTAATAAAGAACTTGGAGATTCAGGGGATTGAAAAAAACTGGGTTATGATTCCGGGTGAAAAAACCCTCCACTGTCTCTACAGTTTTTATCCTTATTTTACTCTGGCAAAATTAGATAATTTGAATTCTGCACAATTCAAACTCCTGAGCCGCACCAGACTTGAACCTCCTACCAATGGATTAGCTGATCAACTGATTTCCTTGAGCACTGTCCCGCAGCGTATTGGTGATGCCTGGTATCTTCTAGTTCATCAAAAAGATAGAGATCACGTGTATCATGATTATGTGGTTCAACTAAACAATAGCACTCTAATGCCCGAGATAATCAGCGACCGACCCGTCATTTCGGGTGGTAATTGCGAAGGATTTTGGCGAGGCTATCTTACGGTCTACTCATTGCTCATCATAGACAAACAAGCTATCGTATCCTTCGGAGAGGGTGACCGCTACTCTGGAATAATGACTACCTTAGTTTCTGAATTACTCGGAAGCCTCTAATTGTTTTCTAATCGCTTGCGTTTTACTCCAGAAAGCGGGGGCTTTTCCCGATTATTCTGCATGTTCTCCTGCAGATATTGCCGAGTAATACCAACCTCTTTCATTAGCTGGCTCATGAGATTATTATGTTCTTCAATACTTTGCTGATAGTCACTCTGTCCGGCTACGTTTACAGTCTCAAATGGATCCTTTTTTAAATCATAGAACTCAATGTCATCTGTGTGGGGAAAATGGATAAGCTTCTGATTCTGAGAACGAATTCCCCAATGCATGGGTGCGCGCGCATAATAAGCGTAAAAAATCGCCTTTCTCCAATTCTTTGGATGCTCTCCTCTAAGCAACGGCCTGAGACTAACCCCTTGCATCACTTTAGGGATCTTAACCCCAGCAAAGTCGAGCATTGTTGGCCCAAAATCGATATTCATCCCAAGCCGATCATTCACAATACCCGCCTTTACTTCCTTCGGGTATCGCACAATAAACGGCATCTTAAGTGACTCCTCTAATATCAGCCGTTTATCGTGCATATTGTGCTGCCCAAGCCAATAACCCTGATCACTGGTGTAGATGATAAGTGTATTGTCCAGAATTCCCTCACTTTCAAGATACTCATAGACCCGCTTAACATTATCATCAATTGCAGCAACACAACGCAGAAATTTGTGAATCATATGCTGATAGGCAATCGAACGACGCTCCCGCGGTTTGTCGCTCTTATGCACAAGATCATGCTCGTATTTCAAGTAGTAGGGCTTGGGCGATTTTGCATCAAACATAGACGAATAATGCATCGCCTTTAAGTGTGGACTATTGGCCTCCACATCCTCATGCAACGTTGGCGGCTCAGGAATTTTACGACCCTCGTGCAATTTGGCCCAACGCTCTGGGTACTCAAAAGATTCATGAGGCCCCTTAAAATGTAAGCTCAAATAAAATGGTTTTTTGTGATCACGCTTTTTCAACCACTTTAAGGCCCAATCTGTATACCGATCGGCATAATAACCTTCATATTTTTCCTGTGAACCATCTGGTCGATGCAAAGTTGGGTTAAAGTATTTTCCCTGCCCCTTGGTCACAGCGTAATTACCAATACCACGGGGAAATTGTTGCATATGCCATTTACCGACCACGCAGGTATCATAGCCATTTTGCGTAAGTTCCCTAATATAGCTGGGAGCCTCAGGCTTGAGACGGCAATTGAGATTCAAAGCACCTGTAATATGACTATATTGACCAGTGACAATACTGGCCCGACTGGGTGAACAAATAGAGTTGTTACAGCACACGTTAGTAAAACGCATACCTTCTGTCGCCAAACGATCTAGCATCGGGGTGTGAACATAATCCTTGAGCCATGATTTGTAGGCTCCAATCGCCTCAGAAGCATGATCATCGCTCATGATAAAGAGAATGTTCGGACGCTTCGCAGCCTCAGTCGCGCTCTGAAGTAACATAATAATTATGAGCTGAAACCAAACTTGTCTTTTTAACATATGAACCCTAGTCTAAGTCTATTAAATGAAACGCGATGCTAGGTTAGCTCGCATCCCGATAAAAGGACATTATGTTAAAGAAATTTTTCTCTCTTTTCGCAGGCTTGTGCTTCGGCTGTGCTGTAGCAGCCGAGCTGAAGGTGGGGGATCAAGCCCCGGAGTTCTCCTTAAAAGGAAGTGATGGGAAAACCTATAAGCTTTCCGATTTTAAAGGAAAACAAACCGTGGTCATAGCCTGGTTTCCCAAGGCTTTTACTGGTGGCTGAACGAAACAGTGCAAGTCGTTCCGTGAGAACGGCGAAGATTTAAGGAAATTTAACGTTGCCTACTTCACTGCAAGCTGTGATCCAGCCGAAGGGAAAAAGGGGAATATCAACTTTGCCAAGTCTTTAGAGGCAGACTATCCGATTCTAAGTGATCCAACCAAGGAAACAGCAAAAAATTATGGCGTGGTTACGGGACTGAGACCCTTTCCGCACCGATGGACTTTCTATATTGGAAAAGACGGTAAAATCCTCAAGATCGACAAAAAAGTTAGTGCCGCCAAGGATGGGGCAAACGTCGCTAAAACTCTAAAAGCGCTGGGTGTTGAGGCAAAATAGCCCGCTTTAAACAACTAAATATTGCCGATCAAAAATCTCGCCAAGCTTTGGAGAAGTGGCACAGACTTTGAATTCCACGCATGAACCACCGGGAACTTAATCATGTAGCACTTCACGTTAAAAACTTGGAGAAAAGTTGCGACTTTTATGAGCGAGTGCTTGAGCTTAAGCCTATTCCACGACCTTCCTTCAACTTTCCCGGAGCGTGGTATCAATTGGGCGTTTCCCAGGAATTACATTTGATCGGAGAACGAAATGAACCTGTTCACTCCCACCCTCGAGGAAATCATTTTGCGCTTTTAATTGATGATATGGATGACTGGGAAACCCATCTGAAAAAACTTAAAGTCGACTATTACGAGCGGCGAACCCGACCTGATGGCGCTTTTCAAATCTACGTCACTGACCCCGATGGCCACAGCATCGAGTTATGCACCGCACCCTCTGGTTCTTGAAAAGAGCTGCCGCCTGAAAAACAATGACCTCCCGGATGGAGCCAAGTTCCACCCAAATAGGAAAACGAAACATCAAATCAGCCATTAGCGATAAGTAGAGGCTTATCTCCCCGCTCAATCAGATCTCTACAGAGACTACCCGTGAAAAACTCAACCACACCGCCTTTACCATTAGCACCCAAGGCAATCAGATCAAATGGCTCACAATACCCAGAACCCATCACTTCACGTACATCACCAGACTCAGTTTTGCTTTCGACATAGTCGAAACCATGAGCTCGAAGCAAAGCCGCAGATTTAGTCAGCATTTCTGTACTGCCATTACCCGTATCTGAACAATGCATTAGAGTAATCTTAACCTTGCACCTGCCATAAAGCCGCGCAAACTGTCGCAAAGCA
>MDSZ01212814.1_pt1 | contig 14574 bp, 18 predicted proteins | sample 811201 | NCBI WGS metagenome assembly MDSZ01 (sample SAMN05326647, study PRJNA326480) | marine metagenome | isolation source: seawater | place: Indian Ocean: North | collected 2010
ACATGACTTTTACAGATCCAATAGGTGATATGTTTTCAAGAATTAGAAATGGTCAAATGAGATCATTAAATTCTATTGAAATTCCATCATCAAATTTTAGAAAAAATATTTTAGAAATATTAAAAAAAGAGGGATATATAAAAGATTATTTTATAGAAAAGAGTGAGAAAAACAAAATTACACTTAAAATAAACCTTAAATATTATGAAGGTGATCCAGTTATAAAAGAAATTAAGAGAATTTCAAAACCTGGTAGAAGAGTGTACTCAAGGGCCACAAGTATACCTAAAGTAATGAATGGTTTAGGTCTTGCTATATTGTCAACTCCAAAAGGTGTTATGAGTGATACAGAGGCAAGAAAACAAAATATTGGCGGCGAAATAATATGTAGAGTGTTTTAATGTCTAAGATTGGAAAAAAAAATATATTAATACCTAAAGAGTCTTCAATTAAAATTGAAGGTTCTCATCTTACTATATCGGGTCCAAAAGGAACAAAAAAATTAACAGTTAACGACAAAATTTTTTCTTCAAAATTAAGTGAAAGCGAGTTTAAAATTGAGCCAAAAGAAAAAAAAATAGATAAAAAAACTTCTATTATGTGGGGTACTTATAGAAGTCTTGTTAATAATGCCGTTACAGGCGTATCTAAAGGTCATGAAAAAATTCTTGAGCTAAGCGGTGTTGGGTTCAGGGCTAACTTAAAAAGTGACTTGCTAAATTTACAAATTGGATTCAGCCATGATGTTAATTTTAAAATTCCAAAAGAAATAAAAATCACTGTTGAAAAGCAAACTATAATTAAGATAGCAGGAGTAGACAAAGAGCTAGTTTCCAAAATTGCAGCTGATATAAAAAACCTTAAGCCTGTTGAACCCTACAAGGCCAAAGGGATAAAAGAACGTGGACAATTTGTACTAAGAAAAGAAGGAAAAAAGAAATAATGAAAAAGATTAATAATAAGATAAGAAGGAAAATAAGGAACAGAAAAAAATTAAAAAAAGTAAACTCAGGAAGAATGAGAGTTTCTGTATCAAAATCATTAAATAACTTTTTTGCACAGATCATTGATGATAAGACGCAAAAAACAATCATTTCTGCTTCTTCCATTGAGAAAGAGTTCAAAACTAAAAAAACTAAAAAAATGGAAAAATCAAATTTAATTGGTGAAGTCTTGGCCAAAAGAGCAAAAGAAAAAAAAATAAATGAAGTTTATTTTGATAGGGGTCCATACAAATATCATGGAAGAATTAAAGCATTTGCTGAAACTTTAAGAAAAAATGGAATAAAATTTTAATATGAATGAAAATAAAAAAGTTGAAAGTGATATAAAAGAAAAACTTGTAGCTATTAATAGAATAACTAAAGTTGTAAAAGGTGGACGAAGATTTGGATTTGCTGCATTAGTTGTTGTCGGAAATCAAAAAGGCTCAATAGGTATAGGTCAAGGTAAATCAAAACAAGTACCTGATGCAATTAAAAAAGCTACGGATGTAGCAAAAAAAAGTTTGATAAAGATACCTTTAAAAGAAGGTAGAACTCTCCATCATGACGTAAAAGGCAAAAATGGATCTGGAAAAGTTTTTTTAAGAGCTGCCCCAGCTGGAACAGGCATTATAGCGGGTGGAGCTATCAGATCTGTTTGTGAAGTTTTAGGTATTCAGGATGTTGTAGCTAAATCATTAGGCTCAGCGAATCCTCATAATGTTCTAAAGGCATGTGTTAATGGACTAAGATCACAAAACTCACCAAAAATCTTATCAACTATAAGAGGTAAAAAAATTTCAGATATTATTTCTAAAAGGGAGTCAGATTAATGAAATTAAGTTCTTTAGTAAAAAATAATAAAAAAAAGATAAGAGTTGGGAGAGGCATTGGTTCTGGCAGAGGAAAAACTTCATCAAGAGGGCACAAAGGTCAAAAGTCAAGATCAGGTGTTGCTATTAAAAGTTTCGAGGGCGGGCAGATGCCCCTTTATAGAAGATTACCAAAAAGAGGATTCAAAGCATTTAATAAAGATAAAACAGCAATCCTTAATTTATCAAAAATACAATCTATGTTTGATAAAACTACAAATAACTTAAAAACCACTATTGATTTAAAAATTCTCAAAGAAAAAAAACTTGTCAGTAAAAAATTTATGAAACTAAAAATACTTGGATCTGGAGAAATTAAAAAAAGCGTTGAAATAATTGCACACTTTGCATCTGCCAATGCCCTAGATAAAGTTAAAAAAGCAGGTGGAAAACTTAATGTGATTAAAAAATAATTATGTCTAGTGAAAGTTTAAATACAACTGGTGCTTTTAGCCAAGCAACTGATCTTAAAAATAGAATACTTTTTACGATTCTAATTTTAGCAATCTATAGGTTAGGTACTTACGTACCTTTAGCTGGTATCGATCCTTCGGCTCTTAAAGAAATTATGGCCTCAAGTCAAAAAGGCTTATTAGGGATGTTCAACATGTTCTCAGGAGGTGCTGTAACTCGAATGGCAATATTTGCACTTGGTATAATGCCATATATTTCATCCGCAATTATAGTTCAATTACTTACGGGTGTTTCTGATTATTTCAAAAATTTGAAAGAGCAAGGTGAAATAGGAAGAAAAAAAATAACTCAAATAACAAGGTATGGAACAGTTTTAATTGCATTTCTTCAAGGTTACGGCGTATCAGTAGGATTAGAGAATGCTGGAAATTTAGTTATAGAGCCTGGAATGTACTTTAGGTTAATTACCACAATCTCATTGGTTGCTGGGACAACTTTTTTAATGTGGCTCGGTGAACAAATAACGTTGAGGGGTGTTGGTAATGGTATATCCTTGATAATTTTCTCAGGTATTGTTGCGGAGATACCAAGAGCATTAGCTTCAACTTTTGAATTGGGTAGAACAGGCGCATTGTCAGCAATTATGATAGTCGGAATTTTTGTTTTAGTTATTTTAACTGTTTTATTCATTGTATTTTTTGAGAGAGCGATGAGAAAAATTTTAATAAATTATCCAAAAAGACAAGTTGGAAATAAGATGTACGGTGGTGAGTCTTCTCATCTACCTTTAAAAATAAACACTGCAGGAGTAATTCCTGCAATTTTTGCTTCAGCATTATTATTATTACCAGTAACTATCTCTAATTTTGGTTTTGCTGAGTCTGATACTTTTTTACAAATCTCATCTATGTTTACTCAAGGTCAACCACTTTATATGTTATTGTATGCATCAGGGATAATCTTTTTTGCTTTTTTTTATACTTCGATAGTATTTAATCCAAAAGAAACTGCAGAAAATTTAAGAAAATATGGAGGATATATTCCTGGTATAAGGCCTGGAGAAAGAACCGCTGAATATATAGAAACTATTTTAATACGGCTAACTACAGTTGGGTCTCTATATTTAACATTTGTATGTTTAATGCCTGAGTTTCTGATCGCAAAATATCCCATTCCTTTTTATCTAGGGGGCACTTCAATTCTTATTGTTGTTGTGGTCGCTATGGACACAGTCACTCAAGTACAAACAAGATTGATGAGTTCTCAATATGAGTCATTAATTAAGAAAACTAAATTTGGCAGATAGCTAATTAAATGAATTTGATTATATTCGGTCCCCCTGGTGCTGGTAAAGGTACTCAATCAAAATTTATTGCGCAAAAATTTAATTTACATCAATTATCAACTGGAGAACTATTAAGAAAAGAGATTTCAAATAAAACTGATCTTGGAAATAAAATTTCTTCAGCAATAAATTCAGGTGAATTAGTATCTGATGAAACTGTGAGCAATTTAATAGAAAAATTCATATCAAATAACTTATATAAAAATAGACTAATTTTTGATGGGTATCCAAGAAATATAAATCAAGCGAAAAATTTAGATAAACTTTTAAAAAAATATGATCAGAAAATAGACATTGTTCTCAGATTATCAGTAAAATTAGAAACGATTAAAAAGCGAATCTTAGAAAGAAAAAATCAAGAAAGCAGAGCAGATGATAAAGAAGAAATAGCGATTAAAAGATACAAAACATATGAAAAATCAACTGAGCCGGTTATAGATTATTACAAGAATTCAAATTTATTAAATGTTATTAATGGAGAGGCATCAATAGATGAAATTAGTGATGAAATTAGCGGCATTATTGAAGGTATCAAGGGTTGACTTTGAATAATTACTCAATATAAATACGCAGGAAACTGAAACTCATTTAATATATGGCTCGTATAGCAGGGATTAACATTCCACAAAATAAAGTAGTTAGTATCGCTCTAACCTATATACATGGTATTGGACTTTATTCTTCAAAAAAAATCTGTCAAAAATTAAATATTCCATCATCAAAAAGAGTTAATGAACTCTCAGAAGAACAAGTTTTAAAAATTAGAGAATTTATTGATGCTAATCACAAAGTTGAAGGAGATTTAAGAAGAGAAGTTTCAGTAAATATTAAGAGACTAGTCGATTTAGCTTGTTATAGAGGAACAAGACATAAAAAAAAATTACCAGTAAGAGGACAGAGAACTCAATGTAATGCAAGAACAAGAAAAGGGAAAGCAATAGCTATCGCAGGTAAAAAACTTACTCCTTTGAAAAAATAATTCATATGGATAAAAAAAAAGAAAAAGTTGAAAAAAACGTAGATTTAAAAAAAACTGAAATTAAAAAAACAAGCACTTTCAAAAAAAAGAAGAAAATTAAGAGAAATATTACTTCTGGTATTGCCTATGTATATTCAACATTCAATAATACAATTATTTCAATTGCTGATGAAAACGGAAATGTTGTTTCTTGGTCATCTGCGGGTGCTAAAGGTTTTAAAGGATCTAGAAAATCAACTCCTTATGCCGCACAAGTTGCAGCAGATGATGCCGGAGCTAAAGCTTTTGAACAGGGTTTAAGAACTTTGACTGTACAAGTAAAAGGACCAGGATCGGGAAGAGAAACAGCCCTAAGATCATTGCAATCTAAGGGATTTAAAATTTTATCAATTAAAGATACAACACCTATGCCACATAACGGCGCTAGACCACCTAAAAGAAGGAGAGTGTAAATGCAGAGCACAAATACTAATGTAATAGACAAAAATTGGAAAGCTTTAATTAAACCAAATAAATTAAATATTACAAGTAACGATGATCGTTCAATAGCAAAAGTAATAGCTGAACCACTAGAAAAGGGTTTTGGTCAAACAATAGGTAATTCTCTCAGACGGATTTTGCTTTCATCAATTCAAGGTGCAGCGGTCACAGCAATCCAAATAGACGGAGTACTCCATGAATTTTCTTCAATTAAAGGCGTAAGAGAAGATGTCACTGATATTGTTTTGAATGTTAAAAACTTAGCTATAAAGTCAAATTCTTCTTCCCAAAAGAAAATAATATTAGATATTAAAGGACCAAAGGAAGTAAAAGCTAAAGATATAACTTTAGTTCAAGATATTGAAATATTAAATCCGGAACAAACTATTTGTAATTTAGATGAAAAGACACATTTTCATATGGAACTGATGGTAAGTACAGGCAAAGGGTATGTACAAGCCCCAAAAAATAAATCAGAAGATAGTCCTTTAGGTTTAATATCTATTGACTCATTATTTAGCCCTGTAAAAAAAGTTTCTTTCTCAGTTGAGAATACTAGAGCAGGAAGTGCTTTAGACTATGATAAATTAATAATGACAGTTGAAACAAATGGAACTGTAGATGCCGAAGATGCGATTGCTTATTCAGCAAGAATTTTTCAAGATCAATTATCAATGTTTATAAATTTTGACGATCCTCAAGAAGTCGTAAAAGAAGTTAAGTCTTCCGAGCCTGAATTTAATAGAAATCTTCTAAAAAGAGTCGAGGAACTCGAGTTATCAGTTAGATCTATGAATTGTTTAAAAAATGATAATATAATTTATATTGGAGATTTAGTTCAAAAAACGGAACCCGAAATGCTTAGAACTCCCAATTTTGGAAGAAAGTCATTAAATGAAATTAAGGAAGTGCTTAATACAATGTCTCTTTACCTAGGAATGGAAATACCTAACTGGCCACCAGATAATATAGCTGAATTATCTAAGAAATTAGAGGAGAATACTTACTAATGAGACACGGTATCGGGTACAGAAAATTAAATAAAACAAGCGAACATAGAAAGGCTTTATTTAAAAATATGCTTAATTCTTTAATAAAGTATGAGCAAATTATTACAACACTTCCAAAAGCCAAAGAACTTAAGCCACAAATCGATAAAGTAATAACAATTGGTAAAAAAAATATTCTTTCAAATAAGAAAAGATTATTTTCAAAGCTACAAGATAAAAAATCTGTAAATAAAATTTTTGAGGAACTTTCTAAAAGATACAACTCCAGAAATGGTGGTTATTCTAGAGTTTTAAAAGCTGGATTTAGAACAGGCGATGATGCTCCTATGGCTGTTATAGAACTGGTTGACAGAAACCCTGATGCCAAAAAGATAGACAAACCGAAAAAAGTCGAAAATAAAGAGAAAAATAAAGATATTAAATCAGAACCAAAAACTGTAAAAAAATAGTTTAGATTTACATGTTTAAAACTTATACAGTCAATAACGACTTTCACGGAGTTCGTTTTGATAAATGGTTTAAAAATGAAGTTTTAGATATTCCACATTCTTTAATAGAAAAAATAATAAGACAAAATAAAATCAAAGTTAATAAAAAAAAAACTAAGCCTTCTTATAGAGTACAGCATGGTGATAAAGTTGATGTTTATGAAATTACAAAGTTTAAACCAAAAGAAAAAGTTGCAACTTATAAATATAAACCTAAACAACAAGAACTTCACGATTACGATAATAATATTATTGAGAATAATGAGAATTTTTTAATTATAAATAAACCATCTGGAATTCCTGTTCAATCTGGTACAAAATCATTTAAGAATATCATAGATATTTTAAAAGACTCTAAATATTTTGAGGGACAAAAACCATACATTGTTCATAGAATTGATAAAGAAACATCTGGAATTCTTATAATAGCAAAAAATAGAAAATTCGCTCAACTCTTTACCTCATTATTTAGAATTAGAAAAATTCACAAAACTTATCTAGCATTTACTTACGGTAAAATATCTAAATCAATCAAGACTCTAAATGATAATTTAATTTATTTTGATAAAAATAAAAAAATTGAACAAAATGCAATATCTCATTTAAAAGTAATTAGATCGAATGATTTATACTCTTTTGTTGAACTTAAACCTATTACAGGACGCAAACATCAACTAAGGAAACAACTTTTCAATTTAGGTAATCCAATAATAGGTGATAAAAAATATTTTATATTTAAGAATAGTTTAAAGATAAAAAACTTAATGTTACATGCATATAAAATTAAATTTATGATAAATAATACCAAATATTCTTTTCAAGCAAACTATGGTGATTATTTTGTTAATTTTTTAAAAAAAAATTTCTAAATATTTGAAATATTTTTGATAAAAATTTTTGCTAAATTTTTCTCAAAATTCAACGGTTTTAGTTTTTTTTCTGTATAAATCGATGTAACATTTTCATTATTTAATCCACATGGTACTATTTTTTTATAATATTTAAGATTATTTGTAATATTTATAGAACACCCATGATAAGCGATCCATCTTGTTACTCTCAAACCGATAGCGGCAATTTTTTTCTTTTTAACCCAAATACCAATATTTTTTTTATCTCTTTTAGCTTTAATTCCATATAACTCCAAAAATTCGATAACACTACTTTCCAAAGATTGTATAAATTTCCTGATATCTTTTTTCCTATTATTCAAATTTATCACGAAATAAATTATTTTTTGACCTGGGTTATGTAAAGTAATTTTTCCTCCTCTATTTGTTTTTATAACTTTTATATATTTATCAAGAATATCTTTTTTATTGTAACTTATACCAGCGGTGTAGGTAATCGGATGTTCCAAAATCCAAATAAGTTCTTTATTTTTTCCCTCTTTAACTTCATCAACTCTTTTATTAAGAAATTGCATGGCTTTTACGTAGGAAACACGTTTTTTACTTATTTTAATCTCAATGTTCATTTAAATTGAATTTTATCACTTTATAGACTAATAGTCTCAAAAAACTTTATCGAGGTATTTATGGCTTTGTTAAAATCAACGGGAAATAAAAAAGTGAATTTTGACTTTAATAAAGAATTCATCAGTACTTTTAGTGATAAAATTGAAAATGGTAACGTAGAATTTATAAATCAAACATTAAAAAATTTACACGAAGCCGATATTGCAAACTTAATAGAAAATTTAAATCCAGATACTAGGATAAAACTAATTGAACTTGAATCTTTTAATATTGATCCTGAGATTTTTGTAGAATTAAATGAGTCAGTACAAGGTGAAGTTTTAAAATTATTATCTACTGAGTCGATTATAAAGATTATTAAAAGACTAGAGTCAGATGATGCTATAAAAATTTTAGAAAATTTAGAAAAAAAAATAAAAGATAAGATTTTAGAAAAACTACCACCAAAAGATAAATTTTTACTAGAGGAAGGTCTTAGCTATCCAGAGGACTCTGCTGCTAGAATTATGCAAAGGGAATTTACTGCAGTTCCGAGTAATTGGACAGTTGGTCAAACTATAGACTATCTTAGAGAAACAAGCGACCTTCCAAAAGAGTTTTTAGAAATATTTATTGTAGATAACGATTTTAAACCTTTAGGCACAGTTCCTTCATCTAGAGTTTTGAGGACCTCAAGAGAATCAAAAATGAATTCAATTATGTCAGAAATGCCTGTGTTAATTTCTGCAAATATGGATCAAGAAGAAGTGGGAAATGCATTTGAAAATTACAATTTAGTTTCAGCGGGTGTAGTAAATAAGGATAATAAATTAGTTGGAATGATAACTGCTGATGATGTTGTTACAGTTGTTCAAGAAGAAGCCGAAGAAGATGTATTAAGATTAGCTGGTGTTGGAGATGAAGAAATAACGGATAGTGTTATGGTAAAAACCAAAAGAAGATTTAATTGGTTATTATTAAATTTATTTACAGCATTACTTGCAACTTGGGTAATCAGTTTTTTTGGAGCTTCAATTGAGCAAATGGTAGCTTTGGCGTTTTTAATGCCAATAGTTGCATCAATGGGTGGAAATGCTGGTATGCAAACTTTAGCTGTAACAATAAGAGCTATTGCTACTCAAGAATTATCTAAAAGTAATTTTAACCGCGTAGTAATCAAAGAGTTTCTAATTGGTATTTTAAATGGAATCATATTTGCAATCATCACTGCAGTGGTAGTTCAATTTTGGTTTAAGGAAACAAATCTATCATTATTGATAGGTATTTCTATGATATTGAATATGATCGTAGCTGGCTTATTTGGAATACTCGTCCCTGTTTCACTTAAGAAATTAAATATAGATCCAGCGTTAGCTTCAAGTGTTTTTGTTACAACTATAACCGATGTAATTGGTTTTTTATCTTTTTTAGGTTTGGGTTCATATTATTTTTTTTAGTTAAAGATTATCAATTAATCTAATATTTCTTAAATAATAAGCGATAAAAAGATTAAAATTTTTATGTTTTTTTACCTTTTTAAGATTATTAAGATTATAATATTTGATATAATCTATTTTTTTGGCACCTAAATCAATAATCTCTTTTTTTAATTTTTTTTCATTAAAAATATGTAAATTATTTTTCATTTTTCTTTTAAATCTAAAAAGGTATTTGTAAATATTTGAGGCTATCTTAAGATCTTTTGTAGTTAAATTAAAATTTCTTGACGAAAAAACTACTCCATTGTTTTCTCTAATAGTTTTGCATGGAATTAATTTTGTTTTAATTTTTTTTTTTAAAATATGTTTTTTTATCAAATACAATTGTTGATAATCTTTTTTACCCATGAAAATATATTTAGGTTTAATAATTTCTAAAAATCTATTAACAACTTCTAAAACTGCTTTAAAGTGACCTTTTCTAAATTTGCCGCACATTAATTTAGATGTTTTATCTATATAAATTTTATTTTTTGTCTTAAATCCATATATATCCCTGGAAGAGGGCATATATAAATAATTAACTTTTAGTTTTTTTAGAATATTTAGATCTTTACGTATGTTCCTAGGATAAGAAATAAAGTCTTTTTTTTTATTAAATTGAGAGGGATTTACATAAATTGAAACCAATGTCTTAAGTTTAAATTTTTTAGATGCCTCAATAAGCGATATATGGCCTTTATGGAGCCCTCCCATTGTGGGGACAAAGGATATTGCCTTATTATTTAAAAGTTCATTTTTTAAAGTATGTTTATCTTTAAATATTTTCATTTATATCTAGCAATGATAATAACTATTATAAGAATCTTATGATAAAACAAGCAATTATTCCTTTAGCAGGTCTAGGAACTCGGATGTTGCCGTTAACAAGTGTAATACCCAAAGAACTAATGCCCATTAATGGTAAACCCAATTTAGAATATATACTAGAGGAATGCGTTGATGCTGGAATTAAAGAATTTATATTTATAATCTCAAAAGAAAAAAATTCTATAAAAAAATATTTTTTTAATGACAAATTCTATAAAAAAATACTTAAGCTTAAAAAAAATAAAAGAATATCTAATGAATATAAAAAAATAAAAAAATATAAAAAAATGATAAAATTTGTTTATCAAAATAAACCAAAGGGAACAGGTGATGCAGTTTTACAATGCCGCAAACATATAAAAGGAAAATTTTTTTTAATGCTTTTACCTGATGATTTAATAATTAGAAGAAATTGCTCAAAAGAACTAATACAGCTGCATAAAAAAACAAAGGGATCCATTATAGCTACAAAAAAAGTGAATAAAAAAACTGTATCAAGATGGGGAATTTTATCTATTAAAGATAAAAGGCATAATTATTTTGAAATAAAAGATGTGATAGAGAAACCAAGCATAAAAAAAGCACCATCAAATTTTGCGATAATTGGTAGATACATACTTCCATTAGAAATATTTGATGAAATAAAAAAATTAAAACCTGGTCAAGGAAAAGAAATTCACATCACTGATGCTATAAGAAATTTAATTTATAAAAATAAAAAGTTTTTTGGGAACATATTTAAAGGGAAATATTTAGACTGTGGTACTTTGAGTGGTTATATTAATTCCAGTGTTGAAATACATAAAGAGGTTTAATGAAACTTTGTATGATAGGAACAGGATATGTTGGATTAGTAAGTGGAACTTGCTTTGCTGATATTGGTAACCAGGTTTTTTGTGTAGATAAAGATAAAAATAAGATAAAAAAACTTAATTCTGGAATTTCACCTATTTATGAACCTGGCTTAAATGAATTAATAAAAAAGAATTATTTAGCTAAAAGATTGTTTTTTACTACTGATCTTAAAAAAGCGATACAATCATCAGATATAATTTTTATTTGTGTAGGTACACCTAGCAAGAAAAGTTCTTTAAAAGTTGACCTGTCATTTGTTTACAAATGTGTGAAAGAAATATTTAAGTTTACAAATAAAAAAAAAATTATTGTTACAAAATCTACTGTACCAGTAGGGACTGGTGATGAAATTGAAAAAATTCTTAAAAAAAAGAAAAAATTACTTTCAGTAATTTCAAATCCTGAATTTTTAAGGGAGGGCGAGGCTATTAGAGATTTTAGATACCCTGATAGAATAGTCATAGGTTCAAATGAAAAAAGAATATTTAATATAATGAAAAAACTTTACTCTCCTTCTATTAATAAAGGCGCCAAATTTATCACTTCATCTAGAAGGGGAGCTGAACTTATAAAATATGCATCTAACGCTTTTTTAGCTACAAAGATTACTTTTATAAATGAATTAGCTAATTTATGTGAAAAAGCAGGAGTTAATATTGAAGACATCTCTTTAGGGATGGGATCTGATACAAGAATAGGTGGTCGATTTTTAAGAGCAGGACCTCCATATGGCGGCTCATGTTTTCCTAAAGACACAAAAGGATTAGTTTCAGCAGCAGAAAAATTTAGAATAAATTTACCTGTGGTAAAAACAGTAATTAAATCTAATCATAATAGAATTGGTTTATTAATAAAAAGAATTCATAAAATTTTAGGCTCTTCATTAAAAAATAAGAATATATCAATTTTAGGAGTCACATTTAAGCCGAACACAGATGATATGAGAGACTCCTCAAGTCTAAAAATTATTCCATATCTATCTAAAAAGGGTGCAAATATATCTTATTATGATCCATCAGGTGAAAAAAAAGAATTTATAAAATTAAAAAATTGTAAATTTAATAAAGATATAAAAGAAAACTGTAAGAATGCTAATTTAGTAATTTTATTAACGGAATGGGATGAGTTTAAAACTATCAACTTTAAAAAATTGATAAAGAACAAGAAATTTAAAGTGTTTGATTTAAGAAATCTTTATAGTGCAGATGAAATGAAAAAAAACAATATAGACTATTATTCTATAGGTAGACCAGATTTCAGTAAATTTCAAAAATAGCATCAACTTCAACAGCCACTCCTAAAGGCAAACTATTAGCACTAATAGCTGCTCTTGTATGTTCCCCTTTTTGCTCAAATATCTTTGAAATTATATCTGAAGCCCCATTAATTACTTTGGGCTGTTCAATAAAATCGCTATTAGAATTTACATATCCCGTTAGTTTAACACACGATTTGATTTTATCTAAATCTCCATCACATGCTTTTTTAGCATGTGCAATTATACTTAAACCACATCTCTCTGCTGCGCGGTATCCTTCGTTAGAATCTAGGTCTTTGCCAACTTTACCTTTTATTAAATTTGAGTTCTCATCCATTGATATTTGTCCTGAAATATACAGAAGTTTTCCTACTACTTTTGTTGCAACATATGCACCTACCGGTGCTTTAGGATTTGGAAGCACTATTTTAAGAGATTTAATTTTATCATCTATAATGCCCATTTACTTTCCAATTTTTTCTTTTATCCAGTCGGTTAACTTAGAGTCTGTATTTAATTTTTTTAATCCTTTAGAACCAAGATCTTTACCTAATTTTGTAATACATTTTGAATATTCAAGTGGTTTATCTCTTAAGTCTCTACATTTTTCTTCTGACATTAAATTATTAATAAAAAATAAACTTATAATAATTACTAAATATATATATTTCATTTTTTTTTACCTTTTTTTTTTGTTTTATCGTATTCTTTTCTTTTCTCAATTAAAATCAAAGCTTCTTCCATTGTCAATTCATTTGGATCTTTTTCTTCAGGAATTGTAGCGTTTAAAGATTTATACTTGATGTAAGGACCATATTGTCCTTTCATAATTCTCACAGGTTTTTTATCTTCAGGATGTTCTCCTAAATCTTTAATAAGTGATGAGGATATTCGACCAGGCTTTGCTTCAGCAATCATCGTAATTGCTCTATTTAAACCAATTGAAAAAAGATCATCGATATTTTCAAGTCTAGCAGATTTATTTTCACATTTTAAATACGGGCCGAAACGTCCAGAATTTAAAGTTATATCCTGACCATTTTCCGGATGTTGACCAAGAACTTTTGGCAGAGAACATAAATATTTAGCTTTATCTAAATCAATACTATCTATATCTACACCTTTAGGTATTGAGACATTTTTAAGATGATCATTTTCATTCTTTTTCTTTCTTCCTTTTTTCTTTTTTAATTCTTCCTCTCCTTTTTCCTTCTCATATTGAAGATAAGGTCCAAATCTTCCATTTTTTAAATATATATCTTTACCATTATCATTCTGACCTATTAGTTTTGGTTCAGCTAAATTATATTGAGCAGCTGCCTTGCTTTTTGATAATGGTCTAGTAAATTTACAATCTGGATAATTCGAACAACCTATAAATGCACCACCCCTGAAACTATTTTTAAGACTTAATTCTCCATTTGAACACATTTTACATTTTCTATCGATAGCATCTTTCTCATCTCTCTCAAATATTAAAGCTCCTAAACTTTCATTTAATAAATCTAGCACTTCTCTAGTTCGTTTTTCTTTAACTTTACCTACATTTGTGTAAAAATCCTTCCAGAAATTATTTAAAACTTGAACCCACTCAATCTTACCACTAGTTATTTCATCAAGTTGATTTTCTAAATCTGCTGTAAAATTATAATCAACATATTTAGAAAATAGTTTCTCTAGGAAAGCCGAGATTAATTTACCTCTATCTGTAGGATGAAATCTTTTATTCATCAATTCAACGTAATTTCTAGTTGATAACACTGATATAATGCTTGCATACGTTGAAGGTCTACCAATACCTAGTTCTTCCATTTTTTTAACTAAACTTGCCTCTGAATATCTTGGTGGAGGGTCAGTGAAATGTCTTTCATCATTTAGTTTCAGGATACTAATTTCTTCTCCAACTTTGACTTCAGGCAAAATATTCTTTCCATCTTCGTCAGTTTCCTGAACTTGGTAAACTTTGAGAAATCCATCAAATTTTACTAGCGAGCCGCTAGCTCTAAAGTTAATTTTATTATCATTTGAAGAAATAATTATCGTATTTCTATCAAACTCTGCCGGGGTCATTTGAGATGATAAGGCTCTACTCCAAATTAATTCATAGAGTTTAAATTGATCTGC
>MDSZ01044299.1_pt1 | contig 14572 bp, 14 predicted proteins | sample 811201 | NCBI WGS metagenome assembly MDSZ01 (sample SAMN05326647, study PRJNA326480) | marine metagenome | isolation source: seawater | place: Indian Ocean: North | collected 2010
AGAATTAGAGGAAAAGCATGATGCAGTTTTTATTGGTGTAGGATTGTCTCAAGGTCGCTTTATTCCTATTGGTAACTATGAGCATCCTGCCGTTCATAAGGGACTTGAATTTTTATTTGATTTTAACATGCGTGAAAGATGGGATTTATCCAAAACCCGAACAATTGTTATAGGTGGTGGTGATGTTGCTTTTGATGTTGCCCGATCAGCATTAAGATGTGCTGCTCCTGAAGTTAATTTAGCTTGTTTAGAGAGAGAACATTTAGGTGAAATGCCTGGCTCTGAAGATGAGCGAGTAGGAGGAAGAAGAGAAGGTGTTATTTTTAACGACGGATGGGGTCCAGATGAAATTATCATTGAAAATGATAAAGTTGTAGGATTAAGAGTAAAGAAAGTTAAAAGAGTTTTTGATGAAAATGGAAAATTTTCTCCAGAATTTGAAGATGAGTCTAGAGTTATCGAAGGCGACGCAGTATTTATGGCCGTTGGGCAGAAATCTAATCTCTCTTTTCTTGATGGATCAGGAGTTAATATTACTCCCCAAGGTCTTGTAGAGGTTACAAATAATGATACATTACAAACAACAAAGCCAAATGTTTTTTGTGGGGGTGATATAGCTCTTGGACCAAAACTTTTCATTAATGCAGTTGAATCAGGTAGTAGAGCTGCTCAAGGAATTCATGCATATCTTTTTGATAAAAAGCCTTTAAAATTAACACGTAAAATTGAATTTACTGATTTGAATGAATATGGTCGAACTTCTGAATATGTTGATGAAGAAAGAGAAGAAAGAAAAGAATTACATGTTGAACCATCTAAAGATCCTGAATTTAACTCAACTTTAGAATATGCAGAAGCTGAAGCTAAAGAACAGGCAGGAAGATGTTTAGAATGTCATATTCATCCTACCTTTGAAGCTGATATTTGCATTCTATGTGGCGGATGTGTTGATGTATGCCCATCTTATTGTTTGTCTATGAAAACTTTAGATAAAGTTGATGGTGGAGAGGACTTAAAAATTTTGGCAGATATGGAATTTGGTGACCAAGCAGTTGCACAAGAAGATGCATCAGTAATGTTGTTCGATCCCCTTAAATGCATTCGATGTGGAATGTGTGCTCAAAAATGCCCTACAGGTGCTTGTAAAATGTCTGTAAATGAATTCGAGGATTGTTTTGCGGAGGTGAAATAAATGACAGGACTAACAATAGTTCTCTTAATATCAACTACCTTGCTTGGTTTGCTTTTTTTTGCCTTATTTTTATGGGGCGTTTCAGATGGACAATTTAAAAATTCTGAGGAAGCAAAGTATGTTATCTTTAGAGACTCTGATAATAATGATTAAACAAAAATTATTATGAAAAAAATAAAAAAAATAAAAGAAGATTTATATAATAGAAGAGAAGTGTTAACAGCAGGTTCAGCGCTTGGATTAATGGCTTTAGGAGCTGCAGTAGGCGGCGGAGCTCTCTTTAAATATATGTGGCCTTTAGTAACTTATGGAGCGCCTGCAAAATTTTTAGTTCCAATTAATGATCTACCTGAACCTGGTGATGAGGTTTTATTTTCGGAAATGAAGACTATTTTAAGACGTCAATCTGAAAATGAAGTTGTTGCAATTTCATTAGTTTGTACTCATTTAGGATGTACTGTAAATAGAATTGAAACAGGATTTCTATGTCCTTGTCATGGTTCTCAATACGATGGAGATGGAAATGTTGTAGGTGGTCCTGCTCCTAAAACACTTCCTTGGTTAGCTATTAAAAAGGTTCCGGGAAATCAATTAGAAATAAATACAGGTGAGTTTGTTCCTGAACTGACTTATTTTAAATTTACCTAAGTTAAAATTATGGAAGAAATAACAAATATAATAAATGACATTAAAAGTAAGATTAATATTTTTAATCGAAAAGCTTTTTCTTCGTTAGTAAAGCATGGATTTGACAATACAGGATTAACTAAGTCCAAAATTATGTTTAGTAATGTTCTATTACACATCCAACCAGTTAAGATTCATAAAAGAACGGTTAAATTCAAAACTACTCTTGGCTTAGGTTTGATCACAACATATATGTTCTTCATTCTTGCTGTTACAGGGATAATTTTAATGTTTCATTACTCCCCGTCCGCAGCAATCGGTCCAGACGGATTTCCAGATGCTTACAGTCGTATGTTGAATTTACGCAGTAATGTCTTTTGGGGTGAATTTATGAGAAATATGCACCGCTGGGCTGCACATGGAATGGTTGCATTTGTTGCTCTTCACATGTTGCGTGTTTATCTTACTGGTGCACACAGAGGCGGAAGAGAATTTAACTGGGTTATTGGATGTATACTTGGTCTTCTTACAGTTTTTTTGTCATACACAGGATATTTATTGCCGTGGGATCAGTTAGCTTATTGGGGCGTTAAGGTTGGCACTGAAATCGCGAGATTAGCTCCTGGAGGAAATATTATCCGAGGAATATTATTAGGTGATACAGATGTCGGTGGCGAGGCATTACTTCGATTCTATGTTTTACATGTAGCCGTATTGCCAACTATTATGGGTTCGTTAATAGCTTGGCATTTTTGGAGAATTCGTAAAGACGGTGGATTGGCAAGACCAGTTGACACATCAGATGAAAAACAAATTCCAACTGAAGATTTCGGAGAGGTAAAAAATAATTCAGTTTTTAAATCTACAAGAAGTTATAAACTTGTTGAATTAGTAAAGGGTAATGAGCCTAAAGTTAATGAAGAAGTCGACCAAATGATGTTTGCTTGGCCTAAACTCATCATTAGAGAATTAATTGTACTAGCAGGTGTACTAGTATTTCTAAGTTACCTATCAGTTTTCTTCGATGCTCCTTTAGAGCCACCTGCAGATCCGAATAATCCTACAAATCCTTCTAAAGCACCATGGTATTTTTTAGGCTTACAAGAATTAACCAGTTATGATGGATTTATAGGAGGAATAGCAATTCCAGGAGCTTTAGCCGTTGGTGTTATGTTTCTTCCATATTTTGAGATGTTTTTTGAAACTTTCTTCAAAACTTTTAGAAAAAATATTCCTGGAGTTTGGTTTGCTAAAGAAAGAACTCTTGAGAATTCTTTATTTATTGCTATGTACATTATTATGGGAATATTAATTATAATCGGGGTCTATTTTAGAGGAGCTAATTGGGAAATTATTTATCCTTGGGATCCTCCTGTAAGTGGAGGTCATTAAAGTAAATGTTTAAGGATTATAAATTACTATTGATTTTAGCTTTTTTGGGATTGGTACTAGTCGGTTTTTCAATTAAGGATTCTTTCGATCAAGATTATGTAAAACATCAAAAAGAATACTATAAATTAATTGGTGAAAAAGATTACACAATTGAAGTAAAGCAAGTTAATTTGGAAACTGCTGGTATAACTATGGTGGATAGATGTCAATCGTGCCATATTGGAGCTTCAAATCCTGATGCAGTGAATTTTCCTCAACCATTAACGTATCATCCTCCAATCATAGCAGGAGTTGAAAATTCTCTTCACGATTTTAATAAGATGGGATGCGCTATTTGTCATGACGGAAATAGTAGAGCATTGGAATTTCATGATGCTCACGGAGAATTTCATGGCTGGCCTGAATCATATGCTCTATTGCCAGATAAAACTTCTCAAGCAAATTGTTTTCGTTGTCATGCTCAAGAAGGTGGAAAATTAGCAGGTGCGGAGCATTTTGAATCAGGAAGATCGCTTTTTTTAGAAAAAGCATGTTGGGGTTGTCATGGTATAGATGGTGTGTCTAATGCTAAACAAGCTCCGGAGTTAACTAATGCTGGAGGAAAACATGGTTTTGATTACTTATATGAATCCATCCAATATCCAAAAGCGAATGATGAAAACTCAAAAATGCCAAAGTTTGATTGGGTTTATGAAAAAGAAACTGTTTCAGCTATTGCAACATATTTAAAAGGGCAGCAAGTTAGCAAAATTCGTTCTGGTAATGACGCTCCTATTGGATATGTAAAGCCAAAATCTATTGAAAATAGAATTTCTGTTGCAAGCGTTGATGCTGGAAGAGCACTTTTTGCCGGAGTTAATTATATGGGATCAACATCTCGAGGCGGTTGTATTAATTGCCATGCTTGGAGAAACAGTGATGGAGATATTGCAGGAGGACATATTGGTCCTGAATTAACATGGTCAATCAGAAATAGAGGAAAAGAATATGTCAGAGAACACATTATAAATTCTAGAACTCATGCTCCTGATTCAATTATGCCATCTTTTAAAGAGTATAATGACGCAGAACTAGACAGTCTAGTAATGTATTTATCAACATTTTCGTACAAAGTTGAGTCGGAGGAGTTATAATGAAAAAAATATTTCCTTTACTATTAATTTTAGTTTTACCAATAATTTGTTTTTCAGAATTATCTAAGAAAGAACTTGCGCATGCCCAAACTTTATATGACACCTATTGTGTATCCTGTCATGGTGAAAATTTAGATGGAAATGGTGAAGTTGCAGAGCTTCTTGAACCTTATCCACGAAATTTTACTAAATATCAATTCGTTATTGCTTATAAAGATCGTTTTAAAAATTCATTATTAAATGGTGTTGCAGGTTCAGCTATGCCTCCGTGGAAAAATGTTATGTCCACAAACCAAATTGATTTACTTGTTGACTTCATTGAAATGAAAATACTTGAAAAATCTCCAGTTCAAGCCTTCGAACGTATTGAATATCCTATACCTGAAATTGGAACTCCTGATGATAGGTTATTTGTGAATAAAAATGACCCAGACATCTTATTACTTAAAGAAGGTGATCCTCAAGAAGGCTGGGCAGGTTTTAACAAGTATTGCGTTGGGTGTCATGGTAGACTTGCTAATGGTAAAGGGCCAAATGCTAAAGCGCTAGGTCATGCGATTCCAAGAAACTTAATAAATAAACATTTTTTAAATCAAGATTATATAACAGACGAAAGACTTTATCAGTCTATTCTATTGGGTGTAGCTGGAGCACCAATGCCTGCACATGACCATTTGAGTGATCAAACTATTTTTGATATCATTGCCTTTATTAGAAGTAACATTGAAAGTGATAAGTAATGAAAACAGATAGTGCTTCAAAATCAATTTTAGTAACAGCAGTAATTTTTATGGGATTTGCTTTATCATTTGGATTACTCGTTGCTTCAAAATATGTTATTCCAACTTTAGGTGAAATTGAATATTTATCAGCACCAAGAATGCGAATGTGGCATACAAACGCCATTTTATACGGATGGCTACTACCTGCCAATATGGGTGTTCTTCTTTGGATTTTACCAAGAATTCTGCATACAAAGCTCTTTTCAGAAACATTAGGCGTAATCACTGGAATTATTTATAATATTGCTATTATCGGGGGTCTCGCTGGCATTCTTTTAGGTAATTTAAAGAATATTGAATATGGTGAAATTGGGAGTCCATTTGATTATTTGGTAATCTTTAGCTGGGTTTTATTTGGAATCAATGTAGTTGGTACGATTGTAAAAAGAAAAGTAAAGTATCTATATGTTTCCGTTTGGTATACTCTTGGCTCTGTAATATGGACAATTTTTGTCATGTTAACAGGTCATATATTTACTCAATATGTCACGGGTATAAATCAAGCAAATTTAAACTGGTTTTTTGTTCATAATGTTGTGGGATTAATCTTTACTCCGCTTGGAGTAGCTACAGCCTATTACTTGATTCCAAAACAATTAAATACACCCATTTACTCTCATAAATTGAGTATGATAGGGTTTTGGGTTATTTCATTTGTTTATGTTTGGACAGGCGCGCATCACATGCTGCATGGTCCAAGTGCAAACTGGCTTGAAACTGTTGCCAGCGTTTTTTCCTTTAGTTTAATAATTCCCGTTATTGCTGTGATAACAAATTTTATTGGAACATTTGCCTCTTCTCCAAGAGAGATTCGCTTTAAAGGACCGGTTCCTAAATTTCTGTTGGTAGGAACAGTTTATTATCTTTTGACTTGTATACAAGGTCCTATGCAGGCGATTCCCCAATTGAATATCCTTTTAAGTAAAAATGATTACATAATCGGTCATGCGCATATGGCTCTCTTCGGAGCTTTTTCCTTTTTTGCATTAGCTGGAGTTTTTTATGTGGTACCAAAGTTAGCAAATCGACCATTATTTGATGAAAAACTTGCAGACAAAACTTTTTGGATTATGACTATTGCATCTGTTCCGTTTTTTGTATCTCTGTTTATATCAGGCCATATCCAAGGTGCAATGTGGTTAAATCCTGAAAATACGTTTGTTCAAACTTTAATGGCCACAAAACCTTGGCATATTCTCAGAGCTTTATCTGGTGGATTTATTTTGTTTGCTTACTTTTTATTTGTTCACAACATTGTCATGACTTTACTTGGAAAAAGTAAAAAAAATCATGAAATTACTGAGAGTTCGTTAATATGAAATTAGATGTTGAAAAAAGTTTATTATGGATTGGATTATTTGCATTTTTGCTTTTTTCAATTGGGGCGGTTACTACAACTATCGTCCCTCCATTGGTAGATAAAAATATGTGGTCGTCAGGAACAAATGTTTTACATACTTACACCGCTCAAGAATTAAGGGGTATAGAAATCTACAAAAGAGAAGGTTGCGTTTATTGCCATACACAACAAATTAGAGATTTGGAATCTGATCAAATCAGATATGGATGGAGATTGGTGCATGCTCCAGTATCGGAAGCATGGGAATATGTTAACGATGAATATTCATTTTTAGGTACAAAAAGAACAGGACCAGATCTTTCAAGAGTTGGGGGAAAATATTCATCAGAATGGCATTGGTCTCATTTTAAAAACCCGAGAAATATGGGAGAACAATTTGAATCTCCTAATGGAAAATATCAAGCGGCATCGATTATGCCATCCTATGCATATTTAAGTGACGAAGAGATTAAAGATTTGACGTCCTACATTCAAACGTTAGGTCGAAATAAAGATTGGCGTAAAATTGATGGAGTGCCATTAAATGACTATGAAAAGTAGGATTTTACTATGAATGATGATAATGAAAATTTTCTCGAAAAAACAACTGAAATAAAACAAGGACATGCGGATGTTGGACCATTTGTCATAGGAGTTATTTCAACAATAACTCTAATTTGCATTGTTTATTTAATTGTTAATCTTTAAGTTCATTTAGATAAATATTAAAAAAATGATTTCTTGTAATGGAGTTATTAATTGGTTCAATTTTAGCAGGTGTTGGTTTGGGATGGATTGCCGTTCCTCATTGTTATGGTATGTGTGGACCGCTTCATATTTCTGTTTGTGCGTTAAATAGGACTAAAAGTTTTACTCAATTAAGTTTATTTAATTTTGGAAGAATTTGCGGTTACACATTTGCTGGTTTTTTATTTGGTGCATTTGGGGAATTTATTAATTTAGGTCCGTCTAGATTCTGCTGTGAATTATCTATTTATCCAATACGAGGAGCTCTCCTATCGCTTTTATTTCCTGGAGTAACCATTATTGTTGTTGGTATATGCCTTCTTAAAAGAAAACAATTAAAATTACCTAGCTTTAATTGGCTGTCTAAAATGCTTACAGGCGGAAGAACAAAACTTGTCGCAGGTGGTGCATGCACTACATTAATACCATGTGGTATGTTATATGCCGCCTTTGCAATGGCTGTTGGAACAGGAAGTTGGCTTGGAGGAACGATATTTATGTTTTCTTTCGTTCTAACCCAAACCTTTTTTATGCAACTCGGTATTTCTGTTGGCCATCTTTTTGGTAATAATTTTAAAAATTTTTTTAATACTTCTTTTCCATGGTTATGTATATTAATCGGACTTATTTATATTTTCATTTTTATAAGTAAGATTAAGCCAATTTAAAATGAAAAAAAAATGTATTATATGCTCTCGAGATGTTCCTCATCCTAAAGATAATTTTTGTTGTCAAGGATGCTCAGCAGTATATTCGATAGTCTCTAAACTTGAATTAACTGGAGCGGCCAGAGATGAGAGAATAAAAATGCTTTTAGAGGGAGTGTTTCCAGGCGGAGAAGATATAGAATCTTGTTTAAAAGAAATTGAAAATTCTGAAAAATTAGATTTATACGTTGATGGAATGGTTTGTCCTGCATGTGCTTGGTTAATTCACAATAGGCTTTCTAAAATAGAAGGAATTTCTAAGTTAAATGTTAATTTTATTTCGGAGGTATGTGAAATTTATTTTGATCCTATGAAATTAGGTTTCGACGATTTAGAAAATACTGTCTCTACTCTTGGCTACCAAATTAGAAAAAATTCAAAAGAATTAAAAAATATCGACCTTTTTAAATTTGGTGCCGGTTGGTTTATGACTTTAAATTGTATGATGATATCATTTGTCGTTTACTCATCCGAAGTATGGGATGTTCCTAATTCAATGAAATGGCTATGTTCATTTATTTTATTTGTATTTGGAACCCTAGTTCCCTTATACGCTGCTATTAAAACTATTAAAATGGGTTTTTATCAATTATCAAATTTCTCATTTAGAATGGAGAGTCTCATAGTTTTATCAACATTTGCAGCGTGGATATATTCAGTTGTAGCTTTAACGATTGGAGATTTCCAAAAATTATATTTTGATGTTGTTGCATTGCTATTAATGTTAATTGAAACTGGAAATTTGATTACCAATTCGTTTTACAGAAAATTATATAATAGAGTAAATTCATTATCTCTTAATCTTCCCAAAAAAGTACGTCTTAAAGACGAAAATTTTAGAAAATTAGATGAGCTTAAACCAGGTAATATTTTTAAGATCTATCAAAACGAAACTGTTCCAACAGACGGGATTTTATTGAAAAAATCCGAATTTGATTTTAGTTTAATTAGCGGCGAATCTTCAGGTATTTGGCTAGAAAAAGGTCAGTTTATTGGTGCTGGTTCAAAATTATTATCACTTGAAACAAATTTAATGATTCCTCCTTCAGGTCAAAGTAATTTAATGGAAAGTATTGTAAATAATACTATTGAAGCATTTAATTCAAAAAGGGAAACCATTAGCTTTGGTGACAAAATAAGTCAATATTTTGTTCCTGTTGTTATTTTTATCAGTCTCATTGTTTTTATTTTGAATACTTTAAACGGTTGTTTTGAAGAAGGCTTTTATAGACTTTTAAGCATATTAATTGTTGCTTGCCCTTGTGCATTTGGAATTGCAGAACCATTAGTATTAACTTTTGGAATAGATAAGATGAGAAGAATTGGTATCCAATGTTATAATGGTGGAATTTTATCTTTAAAGCCTAGTAAAATTATTTTTGATAAAACAGGTACGTTAACTAAAGGTAAACCAGAAGTAGTAAAAATTAAATGGTTAGTTGATAAGAACCAAAAGCTCCTAAATATTTTGGCATCGATGGAATATGGGATAGATCATCCAGTTGCAAAAGCATGTGCAAAATTAGGAAATCATTTTGCCATAAACAAAAGAGAAATTTTCAACGATAAGGTGGAAGTGATTATCGATGAAAAAAAATATATTGCAGGAAATTATAAGACATATCCTGATATTATGATTCCTAAAGAGTTTGATAAAGATACTATAGTTTTATTTGGTGATGAAAACAAATGTTACGCAATAATAGGATTAAGAGATACTATTAGAGAAGATAGCCATTCGGTTATTGCATTTTTTAAAAAATTAAACATTCAAACTTTAATTTTTTCCGGTGATAGAGCAGAGGTAGTGGATGATATTGGAAAAATATTAGAGGTTAATAAAGCATATGGTGAAATGAGTTGTTCGGATAAGAAAATTGAAATACAAAAGCTTCAGAAAAATGGAAATACAATCATGATGGTCGGTGATGGAATAAATGATTCGCAGGCATTAGCTGCAGCGGATTTAGGTTTATCTGTTTATACGGCCGAATCATCTGCAAAAATGAGCTCGGACGGTGTATTATTGCAACCAGGAATAAATTCTTTAACAAAATTTATGGAAATTATGAAAAAAGTAAGATTAAAAATTAAAGCCAATTATAATTGGGCTTTTGGTTATAATATTATAGGAATTGGACTAGCATCATTTGGCTTATTGTCTCCAAAAATTTGTGCAATTGGAATGGTTTTTTCGAACTTAGTCGTGTTAATTAATTCATCAATTTGGAAAAAAAAGTAATTAATTAATAACTATCCCATGATTCATCCATTAAACTTTCAGGACTAGCTTTATTTCTCCATATGAGTTGATTATTTTCATTTGTTATTCCAACTCGAAACCAGACGCCAATTAATTTATCTCTTCTTTCTCGATTATGTTCTTCCCAGTTACCAAATCCTTTTAAAATTCCTTCTTGAGTTGGAAAAAGATTTTGATCAATTATGATATCTCTATTTAATATTTGTCTAGCAAGTACAGCAGCAGCTGAATATAGGGTTATATCCTCCCCCGGTATTAAACTTGGAATTTCCTCTCTTTTGAGATTTGATATAGTAGAAGATATAATTTGTTCAAATTGGTTTTTTTCACTATTAAACAAGCTGTTAGATGTTACATATCTTTGTTTTTCGTAAATTATTTTACTTTCAACAATAATACCATTTATTTTATGTAAATTTTGATTTTTTAAATTAATTTCAAATCCATGAGTTTCTAGAGATATTGAATTATATTCTTCATAGTCATCCGCTAAAGTAACTTTATGTTTTAAATGTTCATCAAATGGTTCTTCAAATACGTCCATGTAAAAAGGAGTTCTTGATCGTTCACTTTTAGTTCTATTCCATCTTTTTTTTTCTAGTGATATTTTAAATCTAAATGATGATAAGAAACCTTTTGTTTCATTCCATTTTAGAATATATTCTTTGTCTGAATCTGAAAATGTCTCCAATGGTATTTTTCCACTTCTTTCAAAAGTTGCTTCTTGGGTTTCATAATTAAATCCAATTAAAGAATCCTCTAAAACTTCTCCTGATGTATTTGAAAAATAATTTTTTTCAGATACTGAAAAAAATGATAAAATAAAAGTTAACAAAATAATTTTAAATTTCTTCATTTGAAACTATATTTTTTCTGATTTCATTATAATTTTGATCAATTTCATTTTTAATTGGATCCGGTAAATTAATTCTTCTAAGTCTTGCATCAATCATTCTGCATAACTGTATAAATTTAAATCGAGATGTCATCAATGGCGCTGTTTCACTGAAATTATAAAATTTCGGTCTTCTTTGTTCGGCTAAAACAAAATTTATTCTCGGAAATCCTAAATGTCCATATTCTTTCATAATTAGGGTATAAATAGTTTCTAATACTTCATCATAGGTATATCTTGTATCAGCCGGAAAGATGTCAATACTAATAGGTGATTCTACATTTATCCAATAAGGAAATTCGGCATTATTTTCTGATAATATATCAGTCCAATTATGTGATATTTTATGATCATATAACATGAGGTCTCTTGCGTTATTTTCAAAATCTAACATTTTTTCGTAAATTAATTTTAAATTATCAAATTCTATTTTTCGTTCATTATATTCTGATTTATATTTTGAAATTATATGAGCATTTCTTTCTTTTAAATATTTATTCATTATAGATTTTTTCGAAAAATAACTAACATTTGACATAGTAGGATCAGTTGTATTTCCCCAATTAGAAGTAAGAATAAAATAAGTTTCAGGTTGAAATTTCAAGGTAGCTTGGAGAGCTTTAATCCATCCTGTTATATCTTCTTGTTTCATTGGAATTACAAAGTCGTTATTTGGATAATCAGTTTTGTAATCACTCTTTAATCCAATATTCCATGATTCAGTATTAATTGAATTAACCCAGTTGAGCATGTTTGTTTTATTATTTGTTGTTGCGGCAATAAATGAATCGTCAAAAAAAACTATTTTTTCGTTATCGAATAAAATTAAATTAACTAACGTTGATGATCTGATTTCGTTAATTAGTGTTGAGAAATCGTCATAAATTAGCTTATAAACCTCTAAACCACCCATCCTATCATGGACAATTTTTTTGGATACATCCATTAAAATTATAACTTTTTCAGCAGATGATTTTGTTCCAAAAAAATCCATTTTGGAAACACCAAAATCTATTTCTCTAAATTTAGAATTAAATGTCAGTCTACGATCTTTCTTTATAAAATTAGTATAACTTCCTTGAAAGGTTGGCAGAGGCGCCATTTTTACAAATTCGCCTTGATTTGGTATATCAAGAAGATCAGGTTTAGTGGAAGTTATATTTTTTGAGCTTATTATTTCAGGTTTTGATATTTTATTTACAAATGATTCTGTTTTGACCGGAAGATCTAATTTTCTTCTTTCAATAGATTTTTGTTCTTCAATTTGAAAAGTTGAAGGTTGTTTTTTTATAAATTTTAATGCAATTATTCCACCTGCAATAGAAATAATTAAAAAATGAAATGCCAAACTAATGATTACAGCTGTAGAGCCGATGATTTTGTTTTTTTTCTTTTTCATATTCACAAGTTTGTTACAAGTAACATTATTTTGTTATATTTGTTTAGCAAAATTAATTTATAGTTTAAGTTATTTCAACTGTTCAAAAACATTAATTTAATTATGAAAAATTTAAAAAAAATATTTTTAGAAAAAAAAATCGGATCGATGCTGACGATATTATCTTCTTTATCCTTTTTTTTGATGTGTATGATACTTCCTCTTGTTGGACCTGCAGGTAGCAGTGTTGCTCATTCATCTAAAAATAATATAATTTTTCTAAATGTTTTATTAATAACTTTAATTTTATCTTTATCAGCTTATTTATCCAAAAATATTCAATCTAAAAAATTTGGTTTCCCTAAGCCTAGATTATCCTTATTTTTAATGATTTTTTCTATTTTTTTTCTTATTATTTTCTTTTTTGGAGGCTTTTCTATTTAAGAAAATTTTATGATAAATCAAATTCAATATAATTTTGACGAAGTAATTGATAGAAGAAATACAAATGCAGAAAAATATGATGCATTAAAAAGATTTTATGGTACTGATGATATTGAGCCTTTTTGGGTTGCTGATATGGATTTAGCATCACCAAACTTTCTTGTAGATAAACTAATTGATAGAGTTAAACATTCTATTTTTGGTTATACTGAAAAAAGCCTTGAATTATTTGAATCCATTGAATGGTGGATGAAAAATGAGCATAATTTAGATATTAACAAAAGTGCGATTGGTTTATCTCCATCTGTCGTTTCTACTTTATGTATGACAATTCAGTCTTTTAGTAATATAGGTGATTCAATCGTTACTTTTTCTCCTGTATATGGTCCTTTTTTCTCTTCCGTAAAATCTCATAAAAGGAATTTAGTAGATTTACCTTTAATAATTAATAATGGAAAATTTCAAATTCCCTTTGAGCATTTAGAAAGTATTTTAAAAAAGAATGACGTTAAGTTACTTTTACTTTGTAATCCACATAATCCTGGAGGAAGAGTATGGAGTAAAGATGAACTATTAAAAATAGTACGATTATGCATAGATAATAATGTAATAATTTTTAGTGATGAAATTCATAGCGACATTGTTTATAAACCAAATGTTCACACACCAATATTAGCCCTAAATGAAGCAAAGAATATTTCAATTTTAGCTCATTCAATTGGTAAAACTTTTAATACAAGTGGATTAAAAAGTTCTTTTTTTATAGTTGAAAATGAAATTATTAAAAATAAATTAATACATTTTCAAAAACTATCACATGTTGATAATATTAATTTAATTGGTAAAACAGCTATACAAGTACTGTTATCGCCTGAAGGAGCCAACTATAAAAGACAACTAGTTGATTATTTAAGATTAAATACTTCTTTGGTATACAAAAAACTTCTAATTAATAATAAACTTAAGCCTATGGAATCAGATGCAACATTTTTAGTTTGGTGTGATTTTCGTAATTATGGTTCATGGCAAGAGGTTTCCAAAATGTTAATTAATGATGCTAAAGTTGCTCTATCTGGTGGCAAATTTTTTGGTTCATCAGGAGAAGGATGGTTTAGAATTAATTGTGGACATCCGCGTTTGAAATTGTTATCTGCGGTAGATAGAATTTGTAAAACATTTAAATTTTAAAAATATGTGATGGATTTTCAATGGACTCTTTAATACTTCCAAGAAAAGTTACTGCTTCTTTTCCGTCAATAAGTCTATGATCATAACTAAGAGCTAAATACATCATAGGTCTAATAACTATTTCGCCTTCAATAACGACTGCTCTTTCTTGGATTTTATGTAAACCTAAGATAGCTGGTTGGGGAAAATTTATTATCGGTGTACTAAGCATTGAACCATAAATGCCTCCGTTAGAAATAGTAAATACACCACCATCTAAATCATTAAGTTCAATTTTTCCTTCTCTTGCTTTGGTGGAATATTCAACAATTGATTTTTCAATCTCTGCACATGATTTATTATTACATTCACGCACAACGGGAACCATTAATCCTTTATCTGTTCCAACTGCAATACCAATATCATAATAATTTTGTTTTATAATGTATTCTCCCTCAATTCTTGAATTAACCGAAGGAACTTCTTCTAATGCTTTAACAACCGCT
>MDSZ01183924.1_pt1 | contig 14571 bp, 15 predicted proteins | sample 811201 | NCBI WGS metagenome assembly MDSZ01 (sample SAMN05326647, study PRJNA326480) | marine metagenome | isolation source: seawater | place: Indian Ocean: North | collected 2010
ACCACGTTGATAGGCTGGGTGTGGAAGCGTAGTAATACGTGCAGCTGACCAGTACTAATAGCTCAATTGGCTTGATTTATGCACTGAAAAAAATTTTTAGATGTTGATAATCTATGTAATAATACAATGATGAATAGAAATTTAATTTATGATTATCAAATATTTCTCAAACAAAAATATGGTGGACCATCAAAATATTTTGTAGAGCTCAATAAAAATATTAATAAAAATAATTTTTCTAGTAAAATTGTTGCACCATTTCATATAAACAGACATTTACGAGATTCCGAATACAATAGAGGTAATTTTTTTTTTTTTAAAAAGTTTAATTTAAACAGTTTTTTATCAAAGTATAATCAATATAAAACATTAAAAATTATTAAAAAATTAGATAACCCCATAGTTCATTCAACTTATTATAATTTAAAATACTTAAGCGATATAAAATGTACAAAAATAGTTACAATTTATGATTTAATACATGAAAAACTTTATCCTGAAAAAAAATTAAGTGATGAGGATGATAAAAGAAATGCAATTATGGATGCGGATTTTTTTATCTGTATATCTAAAAATACTCAAAAAGATCTAATTGAAATATATAATGTTGATCCAAAAAAGACAAAAGTTGTTTATTTGTCATCTTCTTTCCCAAAAGAAGAAATTAAGGTAAAAAAAAATAAGGACTATTTGTTATTTGTAGGAAATAGAACTGGTTATAAAAATTCAGATTTTATTTTAAAAGCGTTAGCTAAATATGAAAAATTTTATAAAAACTTTGATCTTTATTATTTTGGTGGACCTAAGTTTTCAAAAAATGAAATTAATATTTTAAATGATCTAAAAATCTCAAATAATATTAAGCATCTTGGAAATGATGAAAGAAAATTAAAATCATTGTACCAAAATGCTTTATGTTTAATTTATCCATCATCTTATGAGGGTTTTGGGTTGCCTTTATTGGAAGCAATGGAGACAGAGTGCCCAGTACTTTGTTGTAATACACCAGCATTAAAAGAAATCGGGCAAGATGCGGTTGAATATTTTGAACAAAATAACGAAGATTCATTTATAGAAAGTTTGGACAAAATAATTTATTCAAATGATTTAAAAAAAAAAATTAAAAAATTAGGTTTACAAAGAAGAAATTATTTCTCATGGCAAAAATGCGCAAAAGAAACAGAGCAAATCTACAAAAATCTGTGAAAAAAAAAGCTTTAATTATCGGCATAACCGGACAGGATGGAATTAATCTGTCACATCTCCTTTTTAAAAAAAAATATTTGATACTTGGAACAACTAGAAATCTACAGAAAGCAAAAAGAAATTTTACAAAAAATAAATATTTGAAAAAAACAAGATTATTTAAAGAAAATTTTTACTCTTTTAAAAATACTGAAAAGTTTCTTTTAAAACATAAGCCAAATTATATTTTTTTTTTGGGCGGACAGTCATCAGTAGGAAAATCTTTTAATAAACCTGAAGAAACAATTGTCAGTAATATTATTCCTATTTCAAATATTCTAGAAGTATCAAGAAAGTTTAATTTAAAAAATAAAATTTACAACTCATCTTCTAGTGAAATTTTTGGCAATCAAGGTAAAAAAAAATTAAATGAAAATTCAGTTTATTATCCAATTAGTCCTTATGGTTTAGCTAAGGCGATTAGCACAGATTTAGTAAAATCATACAGATTAAGTTTTAAAATAAAATGTTGTAATGGAATTTGTTTTAATCACGAGTCTGAGCAAAGAAATACAAATTTTCTTTTTGGAAAACTTCTAAAATTGACTAAAAACCTTAAAAATAAAAAAAAATTTGTATTTGGTAATTTAAATATTGTAAGAGACTGGGGTCTCTCAAAGGAATATGTTGAGGCATATTTAAAAATTTTGAACCAAAAAAAATTAGAGGATTTTATAATTGCAACTGGAAAAAGCTTTTCTATAAAACAAATTTTTATAAAAATTTTAGGCAAGAAAATCTTTAAAGAAAAAATAATTTTTGATAAAAAATTGAAAAGGATGAATGAAATTTTTTATTCGTATGCAGATCCTAGAAAAATTAGAACTAAACTTGGCTGGAAAGCAAATTTAACGGTGATTGATTTATTTAAAAAATATGGGTAAAAAAAATATTCTTATAACTGGTTGTGCTGGATTTATTGGAAGTCAGTTTGCATTAAAAAGTTTAAATAAAAAATTTAAAGTAATAGGAATAGATAATTATGATAATTATTATTCAATACCTTTAAAAAAAAAAAGAATCACTCTTTTAAAAAAAAAGAAAAATTTTAAATTTTATAAAATTGATATTAGAAACTTTCAAAAATTAAATAAGATTATCAAAAAAAGTCAAATAGATTATGTTTTTCATTTTGCAGCACAGGCTGGAGTTAGATATTCCAAAGTTGATCCTAAAAAATATACTACTACCAATATAATTGGAACTTTAAATCTTTTGAATTCTTTAAAGTCAAAAAAAATTGATAAAATATTCCTTGCTTCTTCAAGTTCAGTTTATGGTGATTGTAAAAAATTTCCACTTAAGGAAAATATTTTATTAAGACCAATTAATCATTATGCTTATACAAAAAAAATAAATGAAGATATGGGCTATACCTATTCTAATTTGTATGACTTAAATATCTATATGTTAAGGTTTTTTACAGTTTATGGAAAGTGGGGAAGACCAGATATGTTTTTTTTTAAAATCTTCAAATCAATTTTCACAAAAAAAAAATTTAGATTAAATAATAGTGGAAACCATGATAGAGATTTTACATATATAGACGACAGCTGTGATATTTTATTAAGATTGATTAATAAAAAAATTAAAAAAAAATATGATGTTTATAATATATGTTCAAACAATCCTGTTAATATCAAAAAGATAATAAATTTTATAAAATTGAGAATTTCCTCAAATTTAAAAATAGAAAATACTTCAAGAAATATGCTTGATGTTAAAAAAACTCATGGATCAAATAAAAAGATTTTGTCTTTGGTAGGAAGAAAAAAATTTACCAGATACCAAGATGTGGTTGGTGAAATTTTTGATTGGTACAAGACAAATAAAATTTATAAGTATTAGTTATACAGATCTCTTTCAAAAATTGGACTAAAAGCAATTACAGTTTTTCTTAATTTTTTTCCCAAAATATTTTTAAATTTATCCGCCGATATACCAATCTTAGGTCGAAATGTAGAAATATTGTTTGATGTTAATTTTTCTCCTTTTGATATGGTTTTTATACTGAATATTGATCTTCTATAATTAATGGACTTTTTTTCATCATCTTGTAGTTGAAAATCTCCTGAACCCAAAGAGTTGTTTATTCGTTCGATCAGCTTACTAAGTGATAGAAGTTGTTTTGGATCAATGGAAAATTTTTTATCAAGACTGTTAATATTCTTATTAATAATGAAGTGTTTTTCAATTATAACAGCATTCAAAGAGACGGAAGTTAATGATGTGATAATATCATTTGTGTGATCAGAAAGACCAACATTATACTTAAAATTTTTTTTCAAAGTATTTATTCTTCTTAAATTACTTTGTTTTTCAGAGGTAGGATAGCCAGAAACACAATGAAGAAGAATTATCTTTTTGTGATATTTGTTAATAACTTTTATACACTTTTTAATTTCATTTAACGATGCCATTCCAGTCGATAAAATCACTGGTTTTCTTGTTTTTGCTACTTCTTCTACTAATCTTAAGTCACTAATCTCAAAAGAGGAAATTTTAAATAGTTTAACTTTAAGTTTTTTTAAAAATTTAACAGCTTTTAAACTAAAAGGAGTACTAAATAACTCTATACCTAATTTCTTGGAAAGTTTAAAAGCATCATAATGCCAACTATATGGAGTTTGAGCTTTTTTATAGAGTTTCCAAATATTTGTTTTCTTTTTTCCTATTAAAAATTTTTTATTTATAGAAATGTCGTCAGCTTCATACGTTTGAATTTTAACTAAATCAGCACCATTCTTTGCAGCTGATTTAATGGAGTTTAAAAAAACTTTTTTGTTACCATTGTGATTAGCTGATATTTCAGCGACAATTAACGGTTTTAAATTTTTTTTTTTTGTAAAATACGAATTTAAATTAATTTTCATAAATTTTTGAATAGTTTTTTTAAATTTCTACTATTATTATTATGATTGAAGACTTTTTCCAATCTAATTTTTGTTTTGTCAATCATTTGTAACAACTTTATTTTATTTTTACTATTTATCTTTTTTTTATTTATAATTTTATCAAATTTTAAAATACATTTTTTTTTTGAAAAATTTGAAAAATTATAATTTTGATTTTTTGCTACACTTTTTGCTATTGAGGGAATATGAAAGAATGATCTTTCATATAATGAAATTCCGCAAGCACCTATTGAAAATAAAGTTTTATTATAAATATTATCAAGATTATTTGTGTATTTTATGTGAATGATTTTATTATTATTCATTATTTTTTTATATTTTATTAAATCATTTTTTTTTAGATATTGATTAATTAATACTATTTTAAAATTTTTTTTCAGATTTAATTGTTTTAAAAAAAATAAAGATTTTTCAAAAATTATTTTATTTTTGAATGTTCCAAAATTAATCAAAATAATATTCTTGATTTCTCTCTTTTTCTTAATAGGTTTGATTGGAAAAAAATTATGACCAAGAAAAATTTTTTGATTTTTATGAATTTTGTGGAATCTATTTTTTCTTCCAAAAGTATGATCTATGTTAACTTGGGAATTATTTTTGATTTTAAAATCAATTATTGAAATTTTTTTTGAGAAAATATTTTTAAAAGTTAAATTATGTAATTTCTTATTATAGCTATCTAAAATAGCAATTAATTCATATTTTTTTTTTAAAGGTAAAAAAAGTTTTTCATTTAATTTTTGATAAATCAAGAATTTGATATTTTTTCTTCTCATTTTAGTTAGAATCGATTTTGGAAAAGAATTCTTTATTAAGATAAAAACTTTATCTTTTTTAGGAACATATAAGCTTAGATTGATAGATCTTTTAAGATGACCAAATCCAGCTTTTTTATCTGTATCAGGAATAAATATATAGGCTTTCATTTAAATTAATTTAATATAATAAACCATCCATGAATATATTATTTTTTGGAAAAAATAGTTTTTCAGCTCAGTATTTAATAAAAGATTTAGTTAATGATAATAATAAATTATTTTTTTTTTCAAGAAAACCATCAACTTTAAAAAATAATTATATTTTCGAATTTACTAAAAGAACAGAATTACCCAAAGAAATAAAGAATTTAAAAAACCCTTACATTTTCATTTTCAGCAGTTATGTTCCACTTTTTGAAAATAATTCAGATTGGGAGAAATGCAAAAATATTAATTTATTCGGAATTATCAAATTACTAAAAAAATTAAAAAAACCAAAAAAAATTATATTAGCATCATCATGTTCATTATATGGGGATATAACCAAAAAAACTGATGAACTGAGTTTTTTAAAACCTCAAAATAATTATGCACTATCAAAATTTGAACAAGAAAGTTTAATAAGAATATTTTGCCAAATAAACAATATCAAGTTTGTTTCATACAGATTAGGATATGTATTTGGAAGTAATATGCATAAAAAAAGATTGGTAATTCGTTTACTGAAAAATTCGAGAGGAGAAAAAAAAATTAAATTATTTAATAAAAATTTAAATTTAAATTTGATACATTCTAAAGATATATCAGATATCATAATTAAAACTTATAAAAAAGCTGAAGGAATATATAATTTAGTTAATAAAAAAAAAACGAATATTTCCAATTTTGAAAAATCCTTAAAAAGTAAAATTAAATTAAAACAAAACAATTTAATCACATCAAAAATTTTTAGTGAATTTAAACATATTAAAAATTTAAATTTTAATAAAAGTATAGATTTATTTAAAGATGGTAATTAAGAATATTTTATTAATAGGAGGGCTTGGAGAAATAGGATTGGAAATAATTGAAAATTTTAAAAAAAAATTTAATTTATATGTTTTTGATAATAAAAATTTCAAAAATTCCAAAAATAAAGATGTTAGATTTATTAAGGGAAATTGTTTAGCGTCTAAAGATCTAAAAAAATTACCAAAAAGTTTTGATGCAACAATTTTTTTAATCGGCAAAAAGGGTGGTCCAGGAAGTTTAAAAATAGATAATTATAAAAATTATTTTAAATATAATTGTGAAACATTAATTAATTTTTTAGATGTAAAGAAAATTAATTTTCAAAAAAAGATAATTTTTTTTTCCACGGAACATGTATATGGAGATAATACAGTGATAAAAAATAAAAATTTTAACGAGCAGTTTCCAAAAAATTTTTATGGCTCAACTAAGTTATTTTCTGAAAAAATTTTGTATAATTCTTGGAAAAAAAATAAAATAAGTGTTGATATATTTAGAGTACCAAGAATTATCATTGATAAGAAAAAAAATTTAATATCTGATATATTTGATAAAATTCAAAAAGATAAAGATATAGTTGTAAACACTCAAGTAAAGTTTCATTTTATTTATATTGATGATTTAATATCTGCTATTGAAAAATCTTTATTTCAACTAAAAAAAAAATATAGAATTTTGAATATATATAATAACAGTGGCAGTTTTTCGATTAAAGAAATTGCTTTATTAATAAAAAAAAAAATAAAAAACAAAACGAAGTTAAATTTTAAGTTTAAGAGATTAAATAAAGAACATAACCCAAAAAATTTAAAAATTTCTAATCACTCAACTAAAATTTCACTTAATTGGTTTCCTAAATTTGAAATGAATAGCATAATAAATAAATTAATTAAAAAATGGAATTAAAAAAAATTCTAAATAAAATCAAATTTAAAAATGTAAAGTCTTTAAATTATAAAGAGACAAAATTAATTAGGAATTTAAGAAATGAAAAAGAAATTAGAAAAAATATGTTTACATCACATGTTATTTCTGAAAAAGAGCATTTAAATTGGTTTAAAAAGATAAAATCTCAATCAAATGAAATATTTTACGCTATTTATTTTGAAGATAAAATTGTTGGAGGATTGGGTTTAAAAGACATCGTAAAAAGAAAACAAGCTTATTGGTCTTTTTATATCTCAAGAAAAAATAAAGTTTCTGGGTTAGGGGCTTTAGTGGAATACAAAGCTTTAAATTTTTTTTTTAAATTTTATAGATTTTCAAAAATAAATTGTTTTGTTTTAAAAAAAAATCAATTAGTAATAAAACTTCATAAAAAATTTGGTTTTGTAGAAAATAAAATTACAGATAAAAAAATGCTAGTTAATAATAATAAAAAAATAATTTACCTTGAATTGAAAAATTATGACTGGAAAAAAATAAGTAAAAAATTTGAAAAATTGTTTCTTAGATGAAAAAAAAAAATATTAATAGCATAATTAAAGAAATTTATAGTAATGGATATTGTGTAGTTGAAAATGCTATATCTCAAAAGAAATGTGATAAGATAGTATCTTATTTAGAAGCACTCCAAAAAAAAACTTCTAAAAACAAAAATTTTAGAGATGAAGTATCTAAATATGGCCAGGTAATTATAAGAGATCTCGTTTTAAGAGAACCTGATAAGTTTCTAAATTTAATTGATAATAAAATTATTATGAATACTTTAAAAAATATTTTTAAAGATACATTTATTTTAGATAATTGCATGGCAAGCAATAGTATTTTATTGAATAAAAAAAAATATAAAGCATTAATTCATATAGACTCTCATTTGCCCAATGTAGAAATTGCAAATTCTTCTGACATTGTTGTTATGTATTGTTTTAATGATTTTTCTAAAGAAAATGGTACAACTAAAATTTGGCCTAAAAGTCATTTAAGTGGTGTTCGCATACAAAATGAAAAAAAATATTTAAAAAGCATGCTAAATAATTTTAAGTATGTGAAAGCTAAAAAGGGTTCTTTAATATTTTTTTTAGGTCAAACTTGGCATCAGATTGGGCAAAATATTAATGGCAAAAAAAGATGGGGAATATTATGTCATTATAAAAGATGGTGGATAAAACCTTCTACCGATTTTACAAAATGTGGTGTAAAAATTTTTAATAAATTAAATAACAAACAAAAAGAACTTTTTGGATTTAATTCAATTTCACCAAAGTTTAATTTTAAAAAACAAATAAAAAATTTAAAAACTTTAAGAAGAATAAATAAATTAGAAAAAGAATATTATAAAGTTTTACAATATTAATATGACAATATGTATTATTCCTGCAAGATCTGGAAGTAAAAGATTAAAAAATAAAAATATAATTAATTTTTTTGGAAAACCAATGATTGCACATGTTATTGAGATTGCAAAAAAATCCAAACTTTTTTCTAGAGTTGTTGTTACGACGGATTCAAAAAAAATTGTAAGAATATCAAAAAAATATGGTGCTGAAGCAATTATTAGAGACAAAGAATTATCAAATGATTATACAACATCAACTGAAGCTGTTATTGATTGTATAAAAAAAATTTCTTCAGAAAACGTAAAATATCATTGTTGTATTTATCCAACTGCTATTCTCACCAAACCTAAAAATTTAGCTAAGTCTTTTAGAAAAATAAAAAAACTCAATGCTGATCATTTGATTGCTGTAACTGATTTTGAATATCCACCAGAAAGATCGTTTAAAATAATTGGAAAAAATTGGATAAACTTTAGTAACCAAAAATATAAAAATATGAGATCACAAGATATACCTAAGGTCTATCATGATACAGGGTCTTATTATTTTTATAAAACATCAAAACTTTTAAAAAAAGGTAATAGATTAAGTCCAAAAACAACTTATACATATATAGATAGAATAAATAGTATAGATATTAATGACTTATCAGACCTTAAAATTGCCAAAATAAAGTTCAAATTTTTAACAAAAAATGGATAAACAAAATTATTATAATCAACTCATAAAATCTCGAAAAGAAATTCTTTCACCAGATGAAAAAGCTGAATTGGCCAGAAGAGAGGTTAAAACTATTTTTTTTCTACTTAAAAATTTTTATAATTATGAAATAGCTAAAGAAAATGATAAAATTAGAGTTTTAGATTTAGGTTGCGGTGATCAATTTATAAAAGAACCATTGGAAATTAATAATTGTGAATATAAAGGTTATGATATTCAAGATCTTGATCTTGAAAAGGATAAATTGCCTGATAATGAAGGAAGCATTGATATTATTGTAAGTCTTGGTTTGATAGAAGCACTAAAGAACCCTTCACACCTTATAAAAGAGTCTCAGAGAGTTTTAAAAAAAGGTGGATATTTGTATATTATTACTCCAAATTGGAAAAAAGATTATAAAAATTTTTTTAATAATTATTATCATAAAACTCCATTTACACCCGAATCTTTGGAAAGTGCTTTAAGATTAAATTATTTTAAAAATATAAAAACATTCCCGGGATTACGTTGTAAACCAAAATGGTATTACACAGGACCATTTAGATTTGAAAAGGCATTTTATTTATTACCGTTTTCAGGCAATAATTTTTTAAATTACAATCAAAAAAAAATTAATAGAAACTGGATACCAGAATTTCTTAAAGGACATTCCAGATCAATTATTGCAATAGCTCAGAAATAGTTTTTGAATTTTATGAGAGATTTTTTTTATTATAGAAAGTTTATAAATAATAATAATTTAATTTTTTCTAAATATAGGCAATTTTACAACAATGACTCAGAAATATTGGTTGAGTTTAATAGTTTCCATAATTCACACATATCATTATCATACCTTTCTAATTTATTATCACAAAAATATAAAAGTTCTATTAGTGCTTTTTTTAATTATTCGATCATTTCATCTCCAATAAAAAATACTTTAATTAATGAAATTAAATGGAAATTGGGAAATTTTTTCTCTCTTAAGACTTTTGGGATATATAGATCATTTGGTGCCAAAAAGATATTTCGGCCTAAAATTTCAGAAGAGACTCAAATCATCTCAGAAAAATATCTAAAAAAAATATTTTCTAAACTGAAAAATAAAAAAGATGTTCTTAAAATAAGATTTGATAATATCTTAGTTGGCGATTTAATTTATGACACGTATCTTAAAAGATTTGTAAAACCAACTATTGATATAAATGATTCTAAATTTTATGATTTAGTAAAAAATTTTTTATATTTATATTTTTTTTGGAAATCTTATTTTAAAGAAAAAAATGTCAAAGCTGTTATTGGAGTACATACACCATATTCGTATGGATTAATTTTAAGATTGGCTATAAGTAAAAATATTCCAACCTACGCAACTAGTTCCAGATTTTTATATTCTCTAACAAAAAAGATGCCTTATATGCATGGGCAATTTAAAGATTTTAAAAAAACATTTTCAAAACTCGATAATAGATTTAAAAAAAAGGCGTTATTATTAGCAAAAAAAAAATTAGAACTCAGGTTCAAGGGTATCGCAGGTGCCAAAGTAGATTTAATTTCTAATGAAAAATCATCTTTTGGAAAAAAAATAAATAAACGACTTATTAAAAAAAATGATAATGTTAAAATATTAATCGCGCCTCATGATTTTTTTGATGCTGTTCATATATATGGAGAAACGTTATTTGAGGATTTTTATGAATGGTTGAATTTTTTAGGTCAGTTTTCAAAAAAAACTAATTATGATTGGTATATAAAGAATAGGCCAAATTTCCCAGGTAAATTTCAATTATACCAACCTCATACCAATAATATTATCGAAAAAATCATTAAAAAATATCCTAAGATAAAATTATTACCAAACGAATATTCACATAAACAAATTATCGATGAAAAAATTGATTTTGTCTTAACTTGTTATGGTTCTGTTGGTGTAGAGTACCCTTATTTCAATATTCCTGTTATAAATTCATCAATTAACAATCCACATATAAATTACAGATTTAACATTCAACCAAAAACAAAAAAAGAATATAAAGATTATCTAAATAATTTGAGTAGAATTAAAAAAAAGAAATTAAAATTTTCAAAGAAAGAGATATATGAATATTATTTTATGAGGCATATTTATACTAATAAAAATTGGTTAATTGATGATTTACCAAAAATGATAGATTATGTAGGTGGCTACGATGGTCAGTGGACAAATAAGTTTTATAATTTTTGGATATCAAATTTAACTGAGACAAAAAATACAAAGATAATAAATACATTAAAAAATTTTATCAATTCAAAGGACAATTATATAAATATAATTCACTCAAAAAGTTATAAAAAAATCTTTACTTAATTCACAATTTTAGTTTTTTTTTAGATACAATATATCTTCTTCATCTTTCTGTGGGGTAGTTGTGCAATAAAATTTTCTTTCGTTTAGCCATTTATCTAAATCATTCCATAAAACAGAATCTTCATAAAATTTTTTTGTACTTACCTCTATATATATAGATTTACAAAATTTAAGTGAATTAGTTGCACCTTTTAAAGCTTTCAATTCAGAACCCTGAAGGTCCATTATCCAATGGTTATAGTTTTTCGCTTCAATTTTATTATTAAGTAATAAAGAGTCTAAAGTAATTGATTGAAGTTTTATTTTTTTTGTCATTTTGTAATCTCTTCCTGACCACATATCACTTTTCTTAATTTCATCAGTAAAATTAAACATTGAGGAACATGCGCCATCATAATTTGAAATATAAAAGTCTAATTCCACATTATCTTTATCTGATAATAAGGCTTGTAAAGGAATTTGGTTTTTATAAAACATCAGATTATTTTTAAGATGTTTAAATATTTCCGGAAAGGCTTCGACCCAAACAACGTTTTTTCCGAACCAATTATAAACTTCTGCTTCAGTTCCTCTATGAGCACCAAGATGTAATATTCCATTGCAATCATTTAGACTTTTAAGAACTTCGTAATCAATTTTACCATATGGATTTGGATTGGGCGGTATACGTTTTTTTATTAATTCCCATCCAAAAAAACTGATAGTTTTTTTTATAATTTCTTTAAAATATTTCACAAAAATTTAAATATATATTTAATATATTCTACTTAAATATAATTTTACTTTCTTTAAGCTAATTAAGTACTCAATTACAATTGAAAATATAATTGTTGATAGAAGTGTATTTCCATAAAAAGGAATAGCTATTATGTAAGTTTCTATTAGACTTAAATTTACTGTATCATGCAAATTATTAACTAACCAGACGCCAAAATTTGATAATAAAAAAAATACCATAGTAGAGCTTAGAACTCCAAAATATCTTTGTTTTTTAGAATTCAAAAAATATTTAGTCATTATTCCAATTAGACCAATGCTTCCCCAAGTAAATAAGGTGACTGAATGAAAACCAATTAACAAATCGGTAATTAAGTATGCTGAAATTATTGCGATTATGTACCTTCTGCCAAATAAAAGAGGAACATAGAAACTTAAAGCAATTAAACTTGTAAAATTAGGTGGATGTGGAATAAATCGGCTAGCTGCTAAAACTAAAAATATTCCAATTGAAATTTTTATGTAATTCATTTGTTGTTTATACTATCATAAATTTTTTTATTTAATATGCTCTTCTCAACTGAATTCCAAAACGTCTTCCATCTTGACTATAAGTTGCAGGTTTTTCATACCTTTCGTTAAGTAAATTCGTAAGATTTAAAGAAATAACATTTCCGTACCAATTTCTTTTTAATGATATATCTACTAAATCTGTGCTTTTTTGTTTTGAATTTGCACTCCCATCCCAATCTACAAATTTACCAGTATATTTGTAATTTAAGTTAAAAGTAAAAGGGCCGTAGGAATCTGTTTCGATTTTTTTGGAGTAGTTAGCTCCGTAAGATAAATCTGGTCTTCTAGATTGTGCTTGACCATTATCTTTTCTACTTTTTGTGAAATTTGAAAAAATTGAAAGTTTTTTGTCTTTTTTTCTAAAAATTAACTCATTTTCAATACCTTCTTGATTAATATCAATTAGTTTATTTTCATGTTCTGAATAAGCTGCATTAGTTTCAATTCGGTCAAATACTTTTGATTTATAAGCTGTAGAGGTAAACTTCAAATTTTCTGAAAAAATGAACTCACCAAAAAGTTCATTGGTTTTACTTTTTTCAGGTCTAAGACTGGTATTTCCTCCTATCCCATAATTATCAGAACCATAAAGCTCATATAACGTTGGATTTCTTAATCCCGTAGAATGAGTTACTCCAAATCTAAAACTATTTAGAACTTGTGTAAAATTTAATTTGTAGGTTTGGTTTCTGCCCGTTGTATTATGATCGTCTGTTCTTCCATAAAATGATAATATTTGATTTTCATTAATTTTATATCCTGCGTTTGAAAAAAAACCTAAATTTTTCATGTGACCTTTTGTTGATGCAGTGTAACTACCTCTATTTTCAAATGCGCCCCAATCATATTTATATTCAGTGCCAAATCCAAATGAAAGTTTTTTATTTATTTCCGATCTTCTGTCAGCTTTTAAAACTAGTGACTCACTGTCATATTCATCTAAATATGTGTTATTATCATATTCTCTGTCGTAATTGTGATAATGAAATATTAAATTGTCTTCTAAATTTTTGAACTTTCTCTCAAAACCAGATTGAAATGCATGCATTTTGTTTTTTGCAACATAGCCTTTTTCATCAGTTGCACTGCCATCATAATCAGCTTTTGTTTTTCTTGAATATAAAGTTGATTTAAATTTTAAATTATCATTTATCCATTTTGTACTATTTAAATTGATTTGGTAATTTTTTGCACTATCATCTTCATGTCCTTTTGCGATTGCGCTATCAGTCTCGCTATAAGTAGAAGCAGCTTTAAAATTTAAATGCCAATCATTATCAGTAATTTTGCTATAGTTTCCACTAAATGAATTATTTCTTAAAAAGTTTTCAAATGCATAACTATCTACAGAGTAACTATTAGTATAATCTATGTCAGTAACAAAATTTACTGCTCCAGCTATTGCACTTGGACCGAAATGAGCTCCGTTAGCACCTTTATAAACTTCGATTTGTTGTATGGTTTGTATAAAATCTTGACCAAAGTCATGAAGACCATCAGTCACAGATTGGTCATTTATTGCAATACCATTTAGTAAGACAAGAGTATGATTTGACTCTGATCCTCTTGTAAAAATTGATGTAGTTTGACCTTTGGTACCTGATTGAAAAATATCAAGACCAGGGATAAGCTTTAAAACATCATTAGTATCTGAAGCTCCAGAGTTTATAATATCTTCCCTACTAATAATTATTTTATTAATAACTTTTTCGTTAAATTTTGAGGTATTAGGAGTTTTAGTAATTGTTATGCAAGGATTACCTTTTTTGTTAATCCACTCGCAATTTTCTAACGATGAAACTTTTGAAGAAAAAAAAGAAAAAACAAATATTAAAAATAATATTCTATACATCATACAACGACCTTTGTTAAAGATTTTATATTTCTATAAAATCGATTTATTTATTGCCGTTGTTAATTTCTCATCATAGAATTAGACTTTTCCTGGCCTTCATTCAACAGCGGACTATACTGGGTGGCGCTCCGACTTTACGGTTGCAGGTACAGCCAGTGAATTTCGCACT
>MDSZ01021370.1_pt1 | contig 14570 bp, 11 predicted proteins | sample 811201 | NCBI WGS metagenome assembly MDSZ01 (sample SAMN05326647, study PRJNA326480) | marine metagenome | isolation source: seawater | place: Indian Ocean: North | collected 2010
AAGAACCACCAGCAGTGGTAATTGAAGGAGTTTCAAAGTGGTATGGCCAAGTTATTGGATTAAATGACCTATCCTTAGCTATTGATGGGGGAGTTACGGGGGTTTTGGGTCCGAATGGAGCAGGGAAGTCTACTTTGTTCAAGCTGATGATGGGTAGAATCAGACCAAGTCAGGGTTCTGTTAGATTGTTTGGAATAGATCCTTGGTCAAGCACCGCACCGTACAGGAGAGTAGGTTACGTAAGCGAATCCGAGAAGCTGTATGAATGGATGACAGCTCTAGACTTTATCACCACACTAGCTAGGCTACATGGAATGACAAGGGAAGAGGCTACGGAAAGATCCTCCCATGTTCTGGACTTTGTTGGCCTTTCTGACGTAATGCACAAAGAACTTGGAAAATTCAGTAAGGGAATGAGGCAAAGGGTGAAGATAGCCCACGCATTAGTGCATGATCCCGATTTAATCATTCTAGATGAGCCGCTTCATGGTTGTGATCCTCTAGCAAGGACTAGCATAATGAGTGTAATCCGTGAATTGGGGAAGCAAGGAAAGACTATACTTGTATCGAGCCACATTTTAGAGGAGATAGAGAGAATAACCGAACAAATTGTAATTCTACACAATGGGCGACTTCTTGCCATCGGAAACCTTCATGCAATCAGAGGATTACTGGACAAGCATCCACATAGAATTCTGATTAATTGTGAAAATCCTAGGGCCCTCGCAGAACTCTTCGTCAGCAGGCAACCTGTCTTCGGAGTCAGATTTCCTAGTGAAGGGCAGTTGGAGATCCAAACGAACAATCTTTCAGAGGCTCATTCAATTCTGCCATCTATAGTAGTTGAATCCAAACAGAGGATCTCTAGCATAGAAAATCCTGATGATAATCTCGACTCTCTATTGAACTATCTAGTTAAGGAGGCCAGTTGATGGAAAAGAAGGGTCGAGAACTGTCGGATACCGTTTGGACTCGCTTGGATAGAAAAGCGGGAGCTATAATAGAGTTAACAATTAGACAACTGAGCAACAGGATTTCCACATGGGTTGTTCTTGGCGTGGGTGTCCTCCTAATGGCCCTTCTAATGACATTTTATATCGATGGCGTAAGGGAGTCATTTGAACCAATAGATAACGATGGAGATAGTGAGGATTACGATGGGGATGGATACCCCCTAGGCCAAGAAAGAAAGTATGGCACACCAGATTGGGATCCGCAAGTTTACCCAGGATCAAGCCAGTTCGTCTATGAAAATGAGATTGATTGGAACGACCGCGAAAGATCTCACTACGACAACAAGTCTTGGGATGGTTTCGCGTTCTTTGAAATGGTCTGGGTCGATTCAAATTATTCTGGGGAATGGTGGGACTGGCATGTTACATGGAATATCGATGATGATACTGGAGTTCCGCAACTTGAGGACTGCTCTGATTGGGATTTAGAACAACTAACAGATAGGATTTGGGGTGAAGCTTGCGATTTCGGAGATCTAGATGGTAACGGCCTTACAACCTATTTTGTAGGAGGAAAGTGGAGAGGGGAGGGATTGGCTGTTGTTCCTGAAAATTACTATCTTCAATGGGGTTATTGGACAGAAGAAGTGTACATCGAACCCGAACCTCGTGAGATGTATGTGGATGAGGATGGAATAGATTGCTTCACAGACTCTTCACAAAATAGATCTGAATTAACAAGGGTCGACTGTCCTGCCGAATCCAGATTATCCGGTAGCCATGGCTTCGATGACGACGGCGATTGTATGATGTTCCTAAATGGCGATGACTCCAACAACAACAATGTTCCTTGCGATGCCGCTTGGTATTCAGTTAATGGCGTAGTAACCGATATTGATGCGGACGAATTGGTCGACGAGGACCCTGACGAGCAGGAATATATTGGTGAGTTAGGCCATAGGACATTCGTCATTGCTGTCGGAAAAATGGCCTTTGTCATTCTATTAGGACTATTCATCCCTCTTTTCCTTGCTTTAGGGTTGGTGAGAGATGAAACTGAAAACGGGACACTACACCTTCTTCTTTCGAAACCAATACATCGTGCAGAATTTATTGTTTACCGATTAATGGGATATCTAGCAATATCTGCTACATACGTTTTGGCCCTTTCATTATTGGTTGGGACTGTAGCATCTATCCTAGGGCCGGGAGATGGAATAATCAGACTGACAGATCTTCCAGTATGGTTGGGAATAGGGATTACAACAGCACTAGTACTTGCTGCATACGGCTCAATTTTCAATGCAATGGGCCTAATTTCTCCTAAATACGGTGTTTATGTATGCATAATTTTCGGAGTCTGGGAATTCATGATGGGTTCACTATCCATAGTAAATCCGAATTGGACAGTCGCAAGCGTTTCCATTTCACATTGGGCTCTACAAATGATTGACGCCATAGTACTGTTGGCGTGGCCAGATACAATTCAATGGGCAGCTATGGATCAAGCATTTGGATTCGACTCGGGGCTGTCCAGCTTCTGGCAACCACCTGTCCATACGCTGGGAACACAATCAGCTTCTATAGCTCTGATATCAAGCTCTTTAGTCCTAGTCTCCGTTACACTGGCATGGATTCTCATAGGAAAGTCAGTCTTCAGCAGAAGAGAGATTATGTGATCTAAATGTCCGATAATTTAGACAAGTTTGAGGGAGATTTCTCCTCACTATGGAGTTTAGATGTAATGCCAGCATTACATAGGCTCTCTTGGTGGTGGTATTGGGTGATAATTCTGATCCCAGACCCCCTTAATCCTCAGAGATCCAGACAACTGATGACTTTGTGGTCCACAAAGGAAACAGACTCCATTAGGGTCAGTGGACACTGGTGGAAACCCGGATCAAGAATGTACAAGGATGAGAATGATGGTTTTGTCATCCCTGGGATGGTTTGTGCATGGTGGTATGATGGAGAAAAAATGCATGAACCACTAACCATGAGGGAGTGTAGAATGGCAGTAGTAAGCGATAAACACCCCTTGTGGCCCGGCGAAGGGAATGGATTAGGTGCAGGGGCTGTAGTGCCAATAGACAAAGAAGACCTATCTTTCGGAATGAATCCTGGGAATTCATCCATGTGGGTTAGTCTATCTAGTGATAGGGAGGCTAGAAAGGGGGGCGCCCCATCTAATTTTGAGGCCTTATTGACACCTTGGTGGGGCCCACCCAGCAAACTAACTTATCGAAATAACGAGATTTCGATGGGCATGGGTTATGATATTCTCAGACTTCAAGCCATGCAATCTAGATTAACTATTGACGGCGAAGAGTTTGAAGGAACAGCTTATTTCCAGAAAGTTACCGTCCAAGCACCATCGGTCCCATGGTTTTGGGGGATGATTCACTTCGATGATGGATCTTATCTTGACTGGTTCATGCCACATGTAACCCCATTGTCATTATCAAAGGATGACCGTCCTTGGAGAAAAAGGGACTTTTCAAGAATTCCTCTCAAGACAGCGGGAGTTTTTCATGATAGGATGAGGAATAAAACAGAGGAATTCGAAAATTGTGAAGTTGAATTGAGTAAGTCGGACAAAGGTCTCCTCGACTCTCACGGCTACTCCTTGCCTAATTTTAGAATCCGAGTCTGGAACGACAAAACAAAAGTAGAGATGAAAATCCGAGCAGTAAGTCGAGCAAGGTGGACCTTTGATCAGCCCACAAGGGGTGGTTTCGTCAGCCATCTAACTTACAATGAGTATCCCTTTGAGGTAATTGAGATAACCATAGAGGATGGAAACGGTAGCAGATCATTGGAAGATTACCAATGGATTCATGGTAACGCAGAGCACTCTTGGGGATTCTTGCATTAATGATTCCAGCGTAGTAACATCTTACAAACTCCAATTAAGCCGCCCAAGTCACATGTCTGAGTATATAGAGAGATATCGATCAGAAATCGACTCATCATCAGTTAGAGATGCGTTTCCAGAGATTACTGAATCAGAGACGCCCATCTGGGTAGGCAAACCATCTTTCGCCTCAATGTCCGACAAATATGTCCTAGCCTCAATCGTTCTTTTGGTCCATTTCTCTTTCTTTTTCGGAGAAATGCTACAACCGTCCGATGGAGAGCAAAATTCGAACTTACTCGTTTCCTCTCTATTCTGGGCTATTAGCAATACTGGAGTTACGGGTTTTGTTCTAATAATGATTATAATTACAAAAATCAATCATTATATCAACTTCTCAACGTCAGGCAAATGGACAACTACATGGCTAATATTCAGTACATTCGTACCTCTTTTTTGGAAAATTATGGATATCATTGAATGGTTCGCAACTATCTTCTCTTCCGATTTTTCCAATCCTCTACCAGAATGGAACTTTACTTGGTTTGCACCACTTGGACTTTCTTCATTTGCCATCATGGTAATTTTCACTAAGCTATATCAGAACTCATTTAATTACGCGATAACAGATAAGAGAATACATATCAGGCAGAGCTTCCTTTACTTCGAAACCAGCTCCCATGGTATTTCGTATCACAAAGTGGAGAACCTAAAGGCGGATCCAACAATTTTGGGGAGAATTCTAGGATTTGGGAATATCCACATCGTCACAGGCTCTGGAGTAGGCCTCCAGGTAGAGTCTCTTGGCGCTAAATCTGGCCTGTCTACCGAATTCACAGAAGATAACACACGCCGGACTCGACCACTTTCCATGATTTTTGGAATGATTGCAGTTCAGAGAAAAAGGACAGTGATGGCCTCGGATCCTGCAGATTGTTTCTTTGGAATAAGTAATCCTATGGGAGTATATCGATTGATTAATGAATTGATGGATGAAACTGTCGGCCCTGCAGGAACAATTCATTCGGGAACGCAAACGAATTAGATAATTCGAATCCGCACCGTTCATAACCCTGTGGCCTTTCTAAGGGGTTCGGGGATATGTATGTCGAATGAAGATACAATTACGAAGGCAGCACAGTGCATCACTCAAGGCGACTTTATGGGTGCGATGGAGATTTTTGAGGAGCATATTAATTCAAATCGTGATGATCCAGCTGGATACCATGGTTGGGCCGAATCTGCTCTATTTGAGATTCAGGAGAACGGTAACTTTGATGAAAAGGGTAATGACAGAATCAACGAAGGGCAGGTTGCTGCCTACTTCAAGAAAGCCGCATCATTGGATGCCAAAAGCACCGAATATCAAGCTGCTTACGCAAATGCTCTGATTGAATTTGATCGGATTCCAATGGCCATCAGGGAGCTTAGAAAATTAAAAGAATTAGGAGATTCTTCTGATGACTTTGATGTAACTCAGGACCTTTATCAAGCTGCGAAGATGCTTATTGACAACATAGATTTCAAAACTAATTTTGATAGAAGTGAAGGATTTGCCAAGCAGTTTCTACCTGTAGCAGTAGAATTCGCTCTCTTAGGAATGGGATTCGTCTCTGCAGAAGAGGCATTGGAGTACCTCCAGACCGAGTAGGAGTGATTTTGATTGAGCGACCGCTTCTTGGTCGCTGTAGGCTATCATGGCCATAAATTCCATGGGTCACAGATTCAACCGGATGTGGGAACTTTAGAAGGGTCGTTGATTAAGGCGCTGAAGAGACTTACTTGGTGGACAGAGGGATGTCTCGAGATTTGTAGTAGGACTGATGCCGGAGTGAGCGTGAGGATGAATCTAGTTAGAATAGATCTTCCCACAAATGTATCAAATAATTTATCCAATGAATCAATAGTTAGGGCCCTTAATGATCATCTACCAATAGGTGCAGTAGCTCTTAAGTCTGTGAAATCAAATCCAGATAGTAAGGTTAGATATGCGTATAAAAGACAATATGTATACCGACTCGAAACAATTGATGAGTGGCCCTACGAATCAGACATTCAATTATCTTCTCATGTCTGTTCCTTGTTTGAAGGGCAGCACGATTTCTCAAATTTCTGTAGATTAGAACAAGATACCAATCCGATAAGGACTGTAGACAAATGCAATCCTTGGTTTTCTCAAGATGGGAGGATGATTGGATTCTCAATTACTGCCCGCTCATTTGTGTGGAACCAAGTTCGGAGAATCGCTTCTGCGATTTCGGGTGCAACCTCGGGAAGACTTTCAGTTTCCGAGATTAAAACCGCGCTCGAAAACCCTGAAAGGAAAGTTGATTTTGGCAGAGCACCAGCAGATGGCCTGATTTTATGGAGTGTCTTCCATTCAGATTTTGATCAGTTTCTTTCTGATGACCTGCCTTCTCCAGATTTCTTCTCTCAAAGGCCGGAGGATTCCAGGGAATACAGACGATGGCGTTCAATGTCTATTTATGAGTTAAACGTTCTACTCGAAAGAGAGTGGCTGGCTAGGCTAGCTTGAGATCAATATGTACCAAGTCTCCATCCGAGCAAGGCAACATCTCTCTCAGAAATGAACTAGAAATGACCTCGGCCGTACTTGTGTGTCTTGTAAGATCGGGAATAAGAATCGCGCAGTCATACCAATCGCCACTATCCCTGCATATTCTGCCCTTGAAGGCCGTGGCCCCTCCAAAGGACCTTCCATCCCGCTCAAATCCCTCTATTTTGTGAGCCTCCACAGAAACATCAGACTCCTCGTTTTCAAGTCCAGAAATTGCTCTCAGACTCCTGAATTCCAATTTGTTTTCATTTCCCACTTCTACATTTAGGGTACCCGGCCACGCGCCTACTCCCAGTACTTTCTTGAATTGAGTTTGGTAATGATTTTGAGACATAAAAACATGGGCTCTTCCAAGCCCGCTGCTGACTCTCCCACTAATTCGCACGTCCTCCGCCTGACTAGGAGACTCATAAGGTTCAGCCAAGTTACAATACAAATGAAGATCCCTGTTTAGCTACTTTCCAACCCATATCGATGATCTTCTCATACTCCTTGGATTCCTCGTCTAGGATTGGATTGGTATGGTTCATATGGATGAAATACAACTCTGGATCTCCATGAGATCTATGGCCAAGTCTCCCAATTGTTTCTGAGATTGTTGGGTGCGGAATATCAGCAATATCCCTATTTTTAATTTCAATATCGTTCCAGAAAGTACCATCTAAGAGGATTATATCTACTCCAAAGGAAGACCACCATTCTCTTATTGTCTCATAACCGCCTTGATTCAGAGTCTCGACCCAATCATCATGGTCCGGAAGAAAGAGAATTGACTTCTTTTCTCCTCTTATTACTATGGCATGAGTATCCGATAACTCATCTCTGTGTGGGACTGGAATGAACATATACTCGAATCCACAGCCATCCTTCGGAGTGAAGAAAACCCCTGGTGAGATAATTTTTGTAAAGAATGGATCTAACAGCCTCCTCCTTTTCAAGTCAAGAAGTACCTTATTACTAACAAACAGAGGAACATCTATTGAGCCAATTGCCTCTTTACCAAACTGACCTAATCCGTCAATATGGCCTAGGTGTGTATGAGTCAGACATACAGTCTCCGGAGCTGAGACTTCGACCCCCAAAGCCTCTGATGCGATTACAATTTGCTCAGCTAAGCTTCTCGTTGCTTCAATTAGGTGAAAGCTACCGTCTTTACCCCTCAGGGCGCATGAAGAAGGAAAAAGCCTCATTGAAGGTTTTTTTACGGCAACTCTACAATTCCTGCAAAAGCATCCGGCCTGTGGGACCCCACCATCCTGTGAAATTCCAACAATGGCCAATTCTACGGTTCGCGAGCCCATGAATTCGGATGATGGCTTCTCACAAAAATACTACTCGACACTCCGATTAATCAATGAACTACAAACCCCTCTCAGAGTTATGGCCGTCGATATCTCGTGGATGAACGAGAGGTATGAGGAACTTAGATCGCAAGGATTGGACTGGAAGCCACCTACATTGGAAGCTGCAAGCGAACCGAGATGTCAAATTGATGGCAGAGAAATGATTATGCTTTCAGCAAATAATTATCTCAATTTGACTACCCACCCAAGGGTAATTGATGCCGCCATAAGGGCAACAAGAAAGTATGGCACAGGATCAGGTTCAGTGAGGGCCATTGCGGGAACAATGGATATTCACATTGAAGCAGAGAAGAAGTGTGCAGAATTCAAAGGTGTAGAATCATCATTAATTTATTCTTCTGGCTATGCTGCCAACGTGGGCCTTATCCCAACTCTCGTCAGAGGTGCAGATGACGTGATTATTTCCGATGAATTAAATCATGGATCAATTATAGATGGTGTACGATTAACCAAGTCTTCTAGGGCTGTTTATCCTCATAATGACATGGCGGCCTTGGAAAAGGTACTCAAGGAACATGAGGATTCCGGAAGAAAACTGATAATTACTGACGGCGTTTTTAGTATGGATGGAGATATCGCTCCATTGGATGAAATTTCCAAATTGGCAGATGAATACGGCGCGATGACATTCGTAGACGACTGTCATGGTGAGGGAGTTCTAGGTGAAGGAAGGGGAATAGTGTCACACTTCAATCTCCAAGGAAAGGTTACATTTGAGGTAGGCTCATTCTCAAAGGCTCTAGGGGTACAGGGCGGTATTCTTGCCGGAAGTAAAGAAGTTAGAACTCACGCACTAAATCATAGTAGGTCGTGGCTATTATCGGGAAGTCAACCACCCGGCGTGGCAGCTTCTCAAAAGGCAGCAATAGAGGTCCTAATGGAAGAGCCTGAGCACGTTGAAAAACTATGGGAAAATACGACATACTTCAAGTCAGAACTTGAATCATTGGGATTCGATACAGGTGTGAGCGAGACCCCAATCATTCCTGTAATGTGCGGTGAAAGTACAAAGGCACAGAATCTGGCATCTTACATGCGTGAGGAGGGGGTTATGGTTGGAGCTATCGTTTTTCCAATGGTTTCAAGAGATAAGGCTAGAGTGAGGACTCAGATGTCCTCTGGAATTAGTAGGGAAGAACTTGAAACCGTTTTGGAATCCTTCGAAAGGTGTGGTAAGAAGGCAGGTTTGATCTAAAAAAATAGTTTCTACGCTTACCGAAAAACCAATTCTGTCGAAACTCTTCACTGTAACTTCAGTCGGAGGGATTATGATACAGTAGCGGATACCCCGGGTGTAGGCCGTACTATGTCAGACGATGAAACAATATTCTCAATTTCCGAGAGTCACCTTGACACCGGACTAAGGGGCATCCCAGTTGGAACTTGTAAGACCTCATATGTTGACCCAATTGAGGGGGTACACTATGTGGGTTATCCTGTAGGGGACCTAGTAGATCTTGAGGAGGAGGATGTAATATTCCTTCTGCTTAATAAAAGACTACCAGATGAGGACGAAGCTCAAGCATTCAGGAAGGAGCTTGCTCACAGGGGGGCGCAAATTCCTACCGGTGCGCTAAGGGTTTTGGAGACTCTGACTCCAGGTAGCGGCCACCCCATGGACTGGCTATCGATCGGGATTATGGCCATGGGTGCTGCTGAAACAACTGGAGATACCAGAGCAGACTCGATGAATCTGATTGCGAGAATGCCAGAACTTATGGCGAGGATTTTCATCCTAAGGGGTGGGAAGAAGGGCGGATTAAAGCCGAGGAATACAAATCTTGGGCTTGTCGAGAACTTCGTTCACATGCTAGGTATTGAGGGCGAGGAAGCCGAGCGGATGAATCGAGTTCTGAGATTCTTTTTCATACTACACATGGATCATGGAGGCGGAAATCTCTCCACTTTCTCAGGGAAAGCAGTTGCGTCCGGTTGGGCTTCGGTATATTCGGCCCTGTCTAGCGCGATGAATGCCCTATCTGGGCCCCTCCATGGCAGGGCAAACCAAGCCTGCCTTGAATTCGTTCAGAGGATTGGAACCTCCGAACCGTCCGAGATCGAGAGTTTCGTTAGATCAGAGCTAGCTGCTAAGAGGCCAATATACGGCTTCGGACATGGTGTACTAAAGGCGGAGGATCCAAGAGCTAGGCTGCTAATCGAACTAGGTTCGGAGGTCTGCCCTGAAGATGAGAACTATAAGATCGTCAAGGCGCTTAGAGAAATTATCCCACCTATTCTAAAGGAACACCCGAAGATTAGGAACCCATATCCAAACGTGGATATCGCAAGCGGAACATTATTGCATTCAATTGGTTTTAGAAAGCCAGACTACTATACTACCTTCTTTGGTTGGGCTAGGGTAGCAGGAATATGTGCCCAGATACTCGATGAAAGAGAATCAAGGGATGGCAGGGGAGTCCCAATTTATAGGCCAAAATACATCCCTGTCGATCAACCCCTGAGAAGACTCGATTGATCAAGAACTGTGAGTCTTTCCAGCTCCCCTGTGCCCCAATATTCTGGGACTCCCCCAAGGAAGATTTTCTCCAGATTCAGGAACCCATTTCAATGCATTACCAGGCCAAAACATTCTCTTTGCATGGCCAACAACAATCTTCTCCCTATTTTTGTTACTTAGCTCAGACCAAGTTGGCAACGTTTTAGCAGCCTCTCTAATCAGTTCCGGATACTCGGGAGCAGAGGCGCTATTTAGCCTATCAATCCACTCTTTGTCTAAGGGCTGGCTTCCGGGCCGAGGCCATCTAGGGCTACCGTCAGGCTTGACATAGACATTTGGATTCATTTCATCCGATACTAGAGAAACTCCAGCTCCAATAAGCGCATCTTCGTATCGCAATGGTGCAGGCCAAACAAAAATACCCATTCCTCTTCTAGCCCTTTGTAGTCTCTCTAGACCCTTGCCAGATAGTCCTACAGGTAGCCTTGGACCTACCCATCTAGTCCACCCAACAAGATATTCCAGAGCCATTCCGATTGACTGCATACCTTCTGCTCGTAGAGCTTTTACCGAACCTTGAAATGAGGTTCTTGCGAAGTTCGGTATTGCGACCGTCCTCTTGACTCTCCAGTACCTCCCCCAGGCCCTAATATGCGGTACAAGTCTGGAAACTGGTATTTCAACTCCAGATCTCTTGGCTGCTGGACCAATTCTTGGAGAAAAACTAGTGACTAGAGTGGACCTAGTTGGCAAGTCTAAATCGGCTATTTTATTCCGAATTTTTTTCATTATTTGGATTAGATGTTCGTCCGTATCAATCTTGGACATTGGGTGAGGGAGTTTGACTTCAATATCTACCGTTTTACCCCCATCTTGCCATTCTTCCGTGAATCTCTTATCTGCAATCAGCTCCTCAAATTCAACTATCCCAGAGGATTTTAATTCGGATGTACTCAATACCTCAATACATCTATCCTTGATTGGTGTATTTCCGGAAATGAACTCGTCATGGAAAATTACCAATTCTCCTTCTCCGTCCATTCTTAGATCGAACTCGACTCCATCTGAGAACTGAATACCATGCCGCAAAGCGTCAATGGAATTTTCTTTCGGCATTTCCCAGTTCGTCATTAGTCCTGCGAGCAACAATAGGCCCAAGAATACTGAGGATTAACTCACAGAGTCTTTTTACCCCACAATAAGTGAGAAATACAACAGTCGGTGTTAGTAACAACACTAATACTCCTTGACTCCTACGTATCTCCGATCATCATGGCAGGAGAGACGTGGAAGAAAAAAGAAGTACGGGGTTTCGCACTCTATGATTGGGCAAAATCAGGCTTCGAGACAAGCATAACAGCAGGAGTCTTCCCCGGCTGGTTCGCTGCTCTATTTGTCACCGCTAACGGCCTAAATGTTGAGATTGCCAGTATAGAGATGAATGCAGACAACATAATGACTCTAACTGTGACTTTCGGGGCCATTATAGTGGCACTTCTAAGTCCTTCATTAGGAGTGATTGCAGATAGGAAGCCTGTGAAGAAAAAAACTCTAAGACTACTAACTAATCTTGGAATTTTTTCCGTAGTGGTGATGGGGCTTGCTCCATTCCTGCCTGTCGATCTGAAATGGGTATGTCTGCTAATTTTCTATGTGTTAGCCACTTGTTCGAACAACTTGGCTAGCGTCTTCTATAACTCACTCCTGCCGCACATAGGAAATGAGGACGAGATGAACGAGATCTCCAACTTGGGCTTCGCAACGGGTTATGTTGGAGGTTGTGCACTTCTGATAATTCACCTGGCACTACTTCTCGGATCAGGTTTTGCAGATTGGGCCTTTACAGCATCGATGGTCACAACTGGAATCTGGTGGTATGGTTTCGCAATCTTTACTTTCAGGTGGATACCAGAGCCAGAGGTAGAGAATCCCATGGAGGATCTTGGATTTAGGGATAGTACGAAACTTGCTGTTTCCGAGGTGGTCTCAACATTGAGGGAGTACAAAAATTTCAAAACTCTGTTCCTGTACATCATTGCATACTTCCTCTTCATAGACGGAATAAACAGTATCCAGACAGTAGGAGCTATTTATTTTGTAGTAACTCTGGGTTTGACCACATTTGACTTGATACTCCTTGTTCTAGCACTAAACCTGTTTGCAGCCCCAATGGCGATAGTTTTCTCCAGAATCGCTGACAGAACCTCCACTCAGGGGACCCTACAGGTTATACTAGTAATCGCCACAGTGGTGACTTTCTTGGGAATCACTTTCGCTCCTCTTGAGATCGAAAAGCATGAGGACTTCGATATCCAGTACCAAAACATGGGTGACGGCGAGATTCAAGTAAGTGTAAACAGTGGAATTACCGCATTAGTACAAGATCCCGATGATCAAGAGCAAATTTGGGCTAAAGAATACCAGCATATTCTACCCCTTGAAGAGGATACCAGCTCGCCAGATGATATTCTGAGGTGGAAAATTTTCGAAGCAGATAGCGATGACAAATTTATCCTTAATATAGCTGATACGAGTGTAAATGCTGCTTCAGTTTCCTCTTTGGTTGAAGAGTTGAAGGATAGCAGATTCAGCATATCTGTCCTTGGGGGCGTTAATGGTGGGGAGGATGTCAAGATTACTGGCATTGACCATGTAACCAGCTTGGGCGACCAGGCTCTCGATGGCGTCGCTATTGCAATGAGAGATTTGGTCTGGGCGCCCCTCGGAATCGCTATCGGCGTTCAGGCCCTTATACTCGGTATGCTATTCGGATCAATACAAGGAGCATCCCAGGGGCTCGCAAGGAGCCTATTTGGCAAGATGGTCCCGGAGTCAAGGTCCGCCGAATTCTTCGGATTCTTCGGATTCTTCGGAAGGGTTGGCAACGTAATCGGGCCACTTGTATACACCCTATGCTCGATTTTCATCGGAGCCAAAGTAGGTATTCTAGCTATAGCATTGATAATTTTGGCAGGAACTTTAGTGCTATTTCGAGTAGACGTCGAGGATGGAATTAGGGTTGCAGAGGAGTACGAGGCCGCAATAAATAATGCTTAGATTTACTCTTCTCCCCTCAATTTTCGAAGTTCCTCAATCACAGCTGCTTGTGTTATCCTTCCGCCCTTTTGCCTGAGACTTGAAGCCACGATGTCAACCTCCTCACCTTCGGCTCCAGCAGTTACTGCCATGTTTCTGACATGGAGCTTCATGTGTCCTGCTTGGATCCCCACAGTGGCCAAAGCCCTCAATGCGCCTAGGTTCTGTGCCAGCCCGGCAGCAGCCATTACCTTGGCTAGCTCATCCGCGGTATCCAAGCCTAGAAGGGCGACATTTGCCTTGGCAGCTGGATGGACTCTAACTGCGCCGCCAACAAGGCCCACAGCCATTGGGACCTCGATAGAACCTATCAGGTTCCCCTCATCGTCCTTGGACCACTGGGTTAGCGACCCATATCTCCTATCATGCGATGCATAACTATGCGCACCAGCCTCTATAGCCCTCCAATCCTGTCCACATGCCAGAGCGACTGCAGAAATTGCATTCATTATTCCCTTATTGTGGGTCGTAGCTCTGAATGGATCCGCTTCTGCGAAGTGATATGCCTGGATAACACCCTCAATTACTTCAGAACCTTGTATGGAATTGCCCCCCTTGTCTGACATCTCTTCTGGTGTGAATACCGCACTCACTCTAGCCAATCTCAGAACTGCAAGATTACTAATAATTCTCAGAATAACAGTCCCCCCTGTAATTTCTTCAACGGCGGGGGCGATTTCCTCAGCCATGGTATTCACCGCATTAGCCCCCATAGCATCCCTACAATCTACATGAATGTGTAAAATTACCATGGGGCCTGATCCGGTTTCTATTATTCTCACCTCGATATTCTTACAACCCCCTCCAAACTTTACTAATATCGGATCAACATCATTACACTTGCTGATCAGATTTTCTTTCTCATCGAGGATTGATTTTCTCGCAAGTTCAGGATCCGAACAGCCTACAACTTGTATCTGACCAATCATTACCGGATCATCATTTTCAGATTTGAAACCACCTTTCACCAAGCATCTCTTGGCCATATTGCTCGCTGCCGCTACTACGCTCGGCTCTTCCAGAACGAATGGTATGGCATAATGAGAGCCATCAATCACGAAGTTTGTCGCCACCCCTATCGGAAGGGAGTATGTACCTACAACATTCTCAATCATTCTATCTGCTGCATCCTCATCTAACTCCCCGGATTCCCCCCAGGCATCTTTTTGCTCTTGGTTCAATCCTGCAAGTTCCCCAAGTAATTCTCTTCTTTCGGAAACTGACAGTTTGTAGAAACCTTCGATACGACTATTCTCTATTGGCATTG